>Ga0181563_10006128_pt1 | contig 10854 bp, 8 predicted proteins | sample 011ome_25_FD_133759 | JGI IMG/M metagenome (GOLD analysis project Ga0181563, IMG submission 133759) | Coastal salt marsh microbial communities from the Groves Creek Marsh, Skidaway Island, Georgia - 011512CT metaG (megahit assembly) | ecosystem: Environmental > Aquatic > Marine > Intertidal zone... | reverse complement strand
ATTCGCCAATACGCTGGACGTAGGCATTGGATAAATCGATCTTGCCAGCGTCGGTAATTTCCACCAGCGGGGCAGGATAGTCCATGACAGTCTCGCGATCGAAGGTGTTGCCCAAATAATTGTGGGGATAACCCAGCGTGTGACCCACTTCATGGGCAGATAGCTGGCGTACCCGATCAAGCGCCATATTCACAGAGGCTGAATTATTATCTGCAACGGCTTCCAGATATTCAAATCCAGGAATCAGCCCCTGGCCATGCAGATAGTCCTGACGCAGGCGCAGGCTGCCGAGATTGACATTGCCCTTGATGATTTCACCGGTACGCGGATCGGTGACACCGTAGCCATAGGAGTAGCCGCGGGTGCGACGGTGGGTCCAGTGAATCATGTTGTAGCGAATATCCTGGGGGTCAGCGCCTTCCGGCAGCTCCATGACCTGGAAAGCGTTAATAAAACCGGCTGCTTCATAGGCCTGGTTCCACCAGCTGGCACCTTCAATCAGGGCGCTTTTGATGGGCTCCGGTGTGCCGGAGTCCACATAGTAAACAATCGGCTCAATGGCTTCTGAACGCGCAGCTGAGGGATTCTTTTTTTCCAGCCGATGGCGGGCCACCAGGCGAACCTGCAGGTCTTCGCCAATGGGACTGCTGTAATCCTGAACAGTCGGGCCATTGGTGCCAATGCGGGGGTCGGCCAGGCGAGGCTTATAATTATCATCCGGCAGCTTGATCATGGAATGATGCTGACGCAGGGTTATGGCATTGCCGGTTGCAGCGACACCTTCCACCAGATTGCCGGGATTACTGCTTTTGAAGGTCAGCATGACTTCCACTTCAATATTCTCGGGGAAGGTCTTGGTCGCATCCAGGTAGAATACGCTGCGGCTTTTGTCCAGGCTGAAATTGCCCTGGTTGCGACTGGCGATTGTGCCAATAACGTCGCGGGCATCACGCATGAAAAAGTCGCTTGCATCTACCAACACGCTGTCGTCAGTCTCTGCAACAACATCAAAGCCCCAGTGCACGGAAGGCGCAAAAGCGTCTACCACGGCCTGTCTTTCCAGTTCGTTTTCACTGTTGGCCACGTAGCGGTAATTAGGCTCCATCAGTAATACCCTGGGTCCCACACGTTTGGTGGTAAGAATGTAGGTGCCAGACAACTGTCCGCGGTCGATGCCAATGGGATTGGAACCCAAACCTGAGCCCATGGAAATCAGATACATAAATTCGGTATCAAGCTTGTCTATTTCCCAGTACATTTTGCCAGTGGCATCATCCCAGTAGAGGTTAAAGTAGCCTTCCATAGCCGTCATATTGGCTACTTTGTCTTCTATGGAGGGAAGCTCCTGGGCACTGCTCATTGCGGACAGGGTTGTCGCCCAGAGCAACAAAAGTGTGAGCAACGGCTTTTTTAGAGAGCGCAAAGTAGGCAGGATAAGTGTTTCTTTTAATATCATTGATACCATTTTCGATTACCTTTACTTATGGAGTAGCTATAGTGATTTTCTTGTTATATACAGAATGACTCTGCGTTTCTTTTTATTTCATTCGGGTTACAAGCTGAAAAACCTGCCGGCATCTTCCTGTTCCAGATTGATTGCGGTAATGGGAAACGGAATGGTTATACCTTCCTCGGCATAGCGTTTATGAAGAGCCTTGATGAACGCCGACTTGACCCAAAAACGATTGAAATATTCTTTTGCCCTGAGCATTACCGTAAAGTTGATGCTAGAATTATCAAAAGTATGAAACAGCACAAAGGTTTGATACTCGCTAACCCCCCATTCGTGTTCTGCTAATATTTTTCGGGCCACTTCCAGAGAGACCCGTTCCACCTGCTCCAGATTTGACTGGTAGTGGACGCTGACTTCCACAGGGACGGACAGTTCTTTTTGCGGATAAAAATAATTAATCAGCTTGGACTGGGAGAGTTTGCTGTTTGGCATGATGACCATGTTGTTGGGCAGCATTTTTATCCAGGTGGAGCGCCAACCTATTTTTTCGACAAAGCCCTGTTCTCCCGAATCCAGTTCAATGAAATCGCCGACGCGAATGGGCTTGTCCATCACCAGTTGCAAACCTGAAAAGAAATTTTCCAGAGTCGGTTGCAGTGCAAGAGCCACAGCCAGGGAGGTAATGCCCAGCGAGGCGACAATGGGGGTGATGGAAATGCCCAGTTTGCCCAGTAATACCAGCAGACCAATGATGTAGATAATTATTCGTATGGTGCCCTTTACCAACGTTCTACTGTTCTTGAGAGTATCTGAACGGTTGGTGTAGCGATTGAATAGTCCGAGAGTAAAACGATCAGTAAAAAGGATGATGGCAATGATTAATATTGCCTTGGTAAAAAGGGAATTGGATATATCGATAGTATTCAATGCGACCTGAAACTCAGTCAGCAAATAAATCAGCAGCAAAACATTCGCGGCAATGATGAGCAGTGTCAGCGGCGTATTGGCAGACTTGATCAGCAGCTGTCTATCGTCTCGAGCGTCGCTGGCAAGGGTGTTTTCCAGGCGCACTAAAATGACCCGCTTCTGTATCAGCATGACACATAAAGAGGCGGCACTGACGAGCCAGGGAACCAGCCAGTAAGGAATAATTTGTGATAATTCAATAAGTTCCATCGGCAGTCTAGTTTATTGTTGAATGACCTATAGCTGCGATGCAATAACCATTCCGCTATGATTTTACCGGATCCCGCGATGGTCGGTTGTCATGGCAAGTTAAGACGATGGATGTTTATTTATGGTGCAGGGTAATGGATTTCCAGAGCCAGCCGACTACCGCGCCAATCAGGAAAATGGATAAATAGATGATAACCCGGGAGGCCTGCAGGCTCCAGACCAGGAATTCCACGCTAACCACCTCCATGTTCTGAAGTACGAAGATACCCATCAAAACCAGGGCCGTTACCCCAATAGTCATTTTCCAGTTCATCTTTTCTCCCCGGGTTTCTGCTTGAATTTACTGTGTTCTTGGACAGCATACGCTCAAAACCGTTAAGCTCAAGTCTTGGTGAAAAGCCTCGGGCTGTGTGTGCTCACCCCATTAGTATGCGCAAATGGTGATGGATAATAACAGCGCTTTTGTCAGGGTAATCACTTTGCCATGAGGCTGCCTTCAGTTTCCGAAAACAGGAAAGTGATAATAAGTTTTCAGTCCTGTAACTATTCATGTTAAAAAAGAGTAATGAGTCATTTTAAAAAACAGTAATGAGTTTACGCTGTTTGAATCAGTCTGGAGAAAAAGATGATCGTAGGTGTCCCGAAGGAAATAAAAGATAATGAATACCGCGCAGGTATGGTGCCTACCAGCGTGCTTGAGCTGACCCATCATGGCCATCAGGTAGTAGTGCAGTCCGGGCTGGGTGACGGTATTGGGCTGACCGATGATGATTACCGTGCAGCCGGTGCACAGATTGCTGTAACAGCCAGTGACGTCTTTGAGCAGGCGGAAATGATCGTTAAGGTGAAGGAGCCGCAGCCCACGGAAATTGCGATGCTGAATAAGGGACAGGTCCTGTTTACCTACCTCCACCTGGCCCCGGACCTGCCTCAGACTGAAGGCTTGATGAAATCCGGTGTCACCGCCATAGCTTATGAAACCATTTATACCCCTGACGGCGTATTGCCACTGTTGGCCCCCATGAGTGAGGTCGCCGGACGCCTTGCTGTTCAGGCAGGCGCCAGTTGTCTGGAAAAGGATAATGGCGGAGCCGGTATTCTGTTGGGAGGAGTCCCCGGGGTGGACTCGGCCCATGTGCTGATTATTGGCGGTGGTATTGTCGGAGAAAATGCCGCCTATATTGCCAAGGGTATGGGAGCCCAGGTCACTATCCTGGATAGGAATGTGCCGCGTTTGAGGGAGCTGGATAATAATTTTGCCGGCCGCGTCCATTGTGTCTTCTCTAATAAAGCCAGTATTGAAAAATATGCGCTGGAAGCAGATCTGGTGATTGGGGCGGTTCTGGTGGCCGGAGCCGCAGCACCAAGACTGCTTACCCGGGATATCATCAGCCGCATGAAGCCGGGATCGGTGGTGGTGGATGTGGCTATCGACCAGGGCGGCTGTTTTGAAACCTCGCGGCCCACCACCCACTCTGATCCCACCTTTGTGGTGGATGGTGTTGTGCATTACTGTGTGGCGAATATGCCAGGGGTTGTCCCTCGCACGTCTTCCTTTGGTCTGAATAATGCCACCTTGCCTTATATTCTGTTGCTGGCTGATGAAGGGTGGCAGGGGGCGCTGGCCAAAGATGAGGGCTTTATGGCCGGACTCAACGTTCATGCCGGGCATGTTTGCTGCAAGGCTGTAGCCGAGGCTCATGGACTGGCTTATTCAGAGCCCACCCAGTTTTTAATCTAGCGGCTGGTTGAAATATAATAACGTCTCCTTTGTCAGTGTTTTGTTAGCCATGGTGCCCATGGCAACAGATTTATCGCGTCCAGGAAAACCTACTTGAAACTTTTACATCGCAATGTCCCCTTGTTGTCCGTGGCCCAGGCCCTGATGATGAGTTGTAACTCTCTTATTGTCGCTACCGCAGCACTGGTGGGATATAACCTGGCGGAAGATAAATCGCTGGCCACTTTGCCTCTGGCTATCCAGTTTATCGCGGTGATGTGTACCAGTATTCCCGCTGCCATGCTGATGGAAAAAATTGGTCGCAAGGCGGCTTTCCAGATTGCCTGTGGTTTTGGAGTCAGTGGTGGCTTGTTAGCCAGTACTGCAATTCTTAACGAAAATTTCTGGTTATTCGTCTCTGGTACAGCGTTCGTTGGTATGTTTAACGGATTTGGTAATTATTACCGCTTTACTGCTGCAGACAGTGTAGAACTTGCTTATAAAAGCAAGGCGGTTTCCTTCACCATGCTTGGTGGTGTTATAGCCGCTGTGGCTGGGCCAACGCTGGCAAAGAACAGTCGCGAATGGATAGCGAATGCGGAGTTTGCCGGCAGTTACATGGCAATTATTTTTCTTTATCTGGGTAGTTTTGCGGTACTGAGCTTTCTGGATATCAAGGACAAGGGGAGCAGAAACCAGCCTGCAGCGGATAGCGGCAGGCCAATAAAAGAAATAGTTTGTCAGCCAGAATATATCGTAGCTTTAATTTGCGGGATGCTGGGCTATGCCATTATGTCATTCATTATGACCGCAACACCGCTTGCCATGAACCATGCGTCATTCCTGTTTGATGATACGGCGGTAGTTATCCAGTGGCATGTGATGGCGATGTTTGCGCCGTCTTTTTTTACCGGCAATTTAATAGTACGTTTCGGCGTACTGAGAATTATGTTTTTTGGCGCTGTCTTTGCAGCCTGCGCGATTGCGATTAATCTTGCTGGAACCAGTTATTTTCATTTTCTTGTCGCGTTAACCAGCCTTGGTCTGAGCTGGAACTTTCTGTTTGTGGGGGCAACAACTTTGCTAACTGAAACCTATCACAGTAATGAGCGTAACAAGGCCCAGGCGGTTAATGATTTTGTTATCTTTTCCACTGTCTCTATTGGTTCGCTGTCTTCCGGCGCTCTGCAAAATGCATTTGGCTGGCAGATAGTAAACCTTGGTGCTATTCCCTTCCTCACAGTTATTTTCCTGGCACTTGGCTGGTTGAAATATTATCGGACCAAACGGTTAGAAATTGTAAGCCCTCTGTCTTCCTGACTGGTAACAACGTTCTACCTTTGTTATAAGTGAGAATGACTTGTTATTGTTGGATCAGGTAAGGCAGTTACCATTGCAGAACATCAACAGGGGGCGGGACAAGCAATGAAAACAGTTGCCATTTTAAATAATAAATTCATGTCACTTTTGCTGATCATGCTGGCTGTGATCCTGCTTGTGTGGCCAGCGGCAGCAAAACTGCAACAGGGTACTAGTGCCAGGAGTGACATGATTCGGGTCTTTTCCATCGACGGTGCAATCGGTCCTGCCACCAGTGAATACCTGCAACGGGGTTTGGCACAAGCAAGTGAAGAAGGGGTTTACATGGCCATTATTACCATGGACACCCCTGGTGGTCTTGATCTGGCTATGCGCGATATCAGCCAGGCGGGGCTGGAATCAGAGATTCCTGTGGCCACCTATGTCTATCCGCAAGGCTCCCGCGCAGCCAGTGCAGGGACCTATATTCTCTATGCCAGCCACATCGCGGCCATGGCGCCTGCCACTAATCTGGGGGCAGCGACACCGGTTCAGATAGGTCTGCCTTCCATGCCAAGCCAAACACCGGAAGAAAGTGATACCCCCGAGTCCTCTCAGTCTGATGAAGCAGGCTCGACAGCGATGGAACGCAAGATAATGAATGATGCTGTGGCCTATATAAAAGGCCTGGCTGAATTGCGAGGTCGTAACGCCGAATGGGCAGTGTCAGCAGTGACTGATGCGGCTACCCTGCCCGGATCAGAAGCGCTGGCCATGAATGTCATTGATATTGTTGCTGAGGATCTGGACGACCTGTTATTGCAGATGGATGGACTTGAAGTCATGGTCGATGGCCACCTTATGGTGCTGGCGACTGCAGAGAAGGTTTTACAGATTGATAGCCCCGATTGGCGTTCGCAGTTTCTCAAGGTGATCACCGATCCCAATCTTATACTGATTCTTGGCATGTTGGGTGCCTATGGTCTGATTATTGAATTTTATAATCCGGGATTTGGTTTTGCCGGCATAACAGGCGCGATCTGTCTTTTTCTGGCAGCTTATGGATTGCAATTGTTGCCAATAAATTATGCCGGTCTGGGGCTGATAATTTTTGGCCTTATTCTCATAATCGCAGAAGCCTTCATTCCAAGCTTCGGTATATTGGGAATAGGGGGCATAATTTCATTTGTCATTGGTTCCATCATTCTGGTGGATACCGAACTGGGTGTGTACCGTGTTTCGCTACCAATGATTTCCGCCGTTATTACCGCAGCAGCATTGCTGTTGATAATGACCATGAGAATCTTTCTCAGAGTAAGGCGTCAGGCACCGGTATCAGGTATTCAGATGTTTGTCGGACAGATCGGAGAATCAATCGACAATTTTTCAGATTCAGGTATGGTAAAAGTTGATGGTGAATTGTGGCAGGCTGTCACGGACACTCCGTTACAAAAAGGAGATAAAGTTAAGATCAAGGCGGTCAATGGTCTTGAGCTGTTGGTGACCAAGGCTTGACGTTTTACCTGCTTAATCAGGGGCTCATTGGAAAGGTGAAATACTCATGAATATTTTTTTAATAGTTTTACTGATGATTATTGCAGCGTTATTGTTTGCTGCCATCAATGTCATGCGCGAATACGAGCGCGCTGTGGTGTTCTTTCTGGGAAAATTTCAGACCGTGAAAGGTCCGGGATTGATATTGATTATTCCGGTGATCCAGCAAATGGTAAAAGTTGATTTGCGTACCGTGGTTTTTGATGTGCCCACCCAGGATGTAATCTCTCGTGACAATGTCTCGGTTAAGGTCAATGCAGTTATCTATTTTCGTGTTGTTGATCCTGAAAAAGCCATTATTCAGGTCGAAAATTATTTCGAGGCAACAAGCCAGTTGGCGCAGACCACGCTGCGCTCCATTCTTGGTCAGCATGAACTTGATGAGATGTTGGCTAGTCGCGAACAGTTAAATATCGGCATTCAGAAGATTCTGGATGAACAAACTGATAGTTGGGGGATCAAGGTAAGCAACGTTGAATTGAAACACGTTGATCTGGATGAAAGTATGATCAGGGCCATGGCGAAGCAGGCTGAAGCAGAACGAGAGCGACGTGCGAAAGTTATTCATGCTAAAGGTGAGTTCGAAGCCTCCGAGCAGTTAGTCGCCGCTGCACGAGTACTTGGCGAATCTCCCCAGGCAATTCAGCTGCGTTATATGCAGACCTTGACGGAAATTTCTGGAGAAGGAAACTCCACCATCGTGTTTCCACTGCCGGTAGATCTGATCAGCAGCTTCCTTAAGAAAGATTAAAGGAAGGAACATGGATTTTAAGTGGCAGAAGTTTGTTTAACGTTGATACGCGTCAATAGCACTCCTGAACATGCAAAGTAAGCTTATTTTTCATAGTTGAATATAGGCAACTAACAGGAGGACAGCATGTTTGAAGCTGCTGAACTTGGCAGGAAGTTATCCAGGGAAGAATTCCAGGCCATTGAGCCTGATCTGCATACACGCCTGTTAAAAGCGCAGCAGGCGCTTAAAAACTCCAATTCCTCTGTGATTATTATTGTTTCCGGTATGGAGGGGGCTGGTAAGGGCGAGGTAGTGAACCGTCTTAGCGAGTGGCTGGACACTCGCGATATCAATACCAATGCATTCTGGGAGGAAACCGATGAGCAGCGTATGCGGCCGAAATACTGGCGCTTCTGGCGTACGTTACCGGCACGCGGAACATTGGGAATAATGTTTGGATCCTGGTATACCCGGCCGATTGTTGATCGCGTTTTTAACAAAATTGATCAGGGTGATTTTGAGAGAGACCTGCGTCGTATTGTGGAATTTGAACGCATGCTGGTACAGGACGATGCACTGATAATCAAATTCTGGTTTCATTTACCAAAACATGAGGTGGAAAAGCGGGTCAAAAAGGACAAGAATACTCCCGCAATGATGATCAAGAAATCACCCCTGATGAAAAAGTTTTCCAGTCAGTATGATGATTTTGCCAGTGTCTCCGAGCGCGTTATACGAATCACCGATAAAGGGCAGTCGCCCTGGCATTTGATAGAAGCCAGCGATAGACGTTATCGGGATATTACTGTTGGACAAATTCTGTTGAATTCTCTGGAGCAGAAACTTGGCGAAGAAAAGCAAAAGGATGAATTTCGACATTCTGAAGAACATGAGGAAATTGAAGTTACTCTTCTTGCCGATGATCTGTCTGCCAACAAGATAACAATTCTTGATCATGTGGATCTGACGAAAACGCTGACTTCAAAAGAGTATAACGAGCAATTAAAGTACTATCAGGCCAAATTGTTTGATCTTTCCTGGAAAGCACATCATGAACGAAAATCTGTAGTTGCGGTGTTTGAAGGTTGGGATGCATCAGGTAAAGGCGGAGCTATCAGGCGCGTAACGCAGGCAATTGATGCGCGTCTTTATAAAGTTATTTCAGTAGCGGCCCCTACCGATGAAGAAAAGGCGCATCAGTATCTGTGGCGTTTCTGGCGCCACATACCTCTTTCCGGTTATCTCTCTCTCTATGATCGCTCCTGGTATGGCCGTGTTCTGGTGGAGCGGGTGGAAGGCTTTGCTCGGGAGGCAGAGTGGGAGCGCGCATATAGTGAAATCAATCATTTTGAAGAACAGTTGTGTGAAAGTGGTATTAGCATGGTGAAATTCTGGATTCACCTGGATAAGGATGAGCAACTGCGCCGCTTCAAGGAGCGTGAAATTACCCCGTGGAAAGTCCACAAGATTACTGATGAAGACTGGCGTAATCGAGAGCGCTGGGATGCCTATAAAGCCGCCGTTAACGATATGGTGGCACATACCAGCACAGAATTTTCGCCCTGGTCGTTGATCCCTGGTAACGATAAAAAAGTAGCGCGAGTGGAAATATTGAAAACCCTGTGTGATTCTATGGAGAGGGCGCTCCCCTCTAAAGACGCGGGCAAGGCAGCCTCTGAAAACGCTTCAAAAGAAAAATAAAAAAGAATTATGATTTCTGCTTTAAGCGGATCTGATTTGCTCTGCAGTTGGCAGTTATTGAATATTAATCTACAGGAATAAAGCAGATTAATCCGGTAGCGGAATATATTCGTCGTCACCCTCAACACCTGGAAATCTATTTTCTCGCCAATCATCTTTGGCCTGCTCAATTCTCTCTTTGCGACTTGAGACAAAATTCCAGTATAAATGCCGGGGCTCTTCCAGCACATCACCGCCAAGCAGCATCAGTTTAGCTGACTTGGTTGCCCTGATTTCAACGGCTATCTCCTGTTTTAATACCAGCATGGAGCCTGCCGTGAAAGTATTACCCGCTATTTCAAGCTCACCTTCGTAAATATAAAGGCCTCTTTCTTCGGCGACATCAGGTATAACAAAGGTCTTGTCGGTCGCCAGGTTCAGTTCGGCATAAAGAGTGGGGGATTCGGTTTGTACCGGGGATGTCTGTCCGAAAGCGCTGCCTACAATCAACGAAATACGGATGCCATCCTGATCAAGATGTGGAATCTGATCTGGAGAATAATGATAAAACGCTGCATCAATTTCTTCCCGCTCCTTTGGTAGAGCGACCCAGGCCTGGATGCCACCCAAGGCAGCATTAACGTTGCGTTGGCTTTGCGGAGAGCGTTCAGAATGCACAATGCCCGAACCTGCCGTCATCCAGTTCACCTCACCGGGGCGGATAGTAAGATCAAAGCCGAGGCTGTCCTTGTGCTGTATTTCTCCCTCAAATAACCAGGTAATAGTAGAAATTCCAATATGTGGATGGGGGCGTACATCCATGGCGGTGTCACCAGAAAAAACAGTGGGACCCATCTGGTCAAAAAATATGAAAGGACCGATCATCTGCTTTTTGCCAGAGGGCAGAGCGCGTTTGACTTCAAAAGCACCGATATCGCGTGCCCGTGGCGTCAGAACCAGGGTGACCGGTTCGCAATCGTTCTCAGGTATGCAGTCGGGGGTATCGGCGAATTGCCAGCTCACTGTTTGTTCCTCTAATGTGGTTATGTCACAAGCTAAGTATCTTATTTAGGTCTTGGTGCAGTTCCAGGCGCTTATTTTTTCTTGAGTAGTTGGTCTGTCGGCGAATCCAGTTTTTTCTTTTGTCTGAGAAAGTCAAAACCATCATCTGTTCCGGCTGTTCGAGCCTGCATTTGTTGTGCTTCAATTTCTGTAGAGCTGCGCATTAATATGCGGCGT
>Ga0181563_10006122_pt1 | contig 10860 bp, 9 predicted proteins | sample 011ome_25_FD_133759 | JGI IMG/M metagenome (GOLD analysis project Ga0181563, IMG submission 133759) | Coastal salt marsh microbial communities from the Groves Creek Marsh, Skidaway Island, Georgia - 011512CT metaG (megahit assembly) | ecosystem: Environmental > Aquatic > Marine > Intertidal zone... | reverse complement strand
TTTGTCAATGGACAGCACACCACACAGGGAGGAACACATCAGGCGGCTTTTAGAGAAGCTTTAGCCAAAACCATCCGGGATTTTTACGGTAAAAATTACGAGGCGGCAGATATACGAAAATCGATCATTTCAGCCATCTCGATTAAAGTGATGGAGCCCGTTTTTGAGAGCCAAACCAAAACCAAGTTGGGTTCTACAGAAATGGGGGGTGAAATGCCTTCTGTTCGTTCCTATATTATGGATTTTCTGGGTACAGAACTCGATAATTATTTACACAAAAATCCCGAGACTGCCCAGTTGATGCAATCCAAGATTATGCAGGCTGAACGAGAGCGCAAAGAGCTTTCAGGAATTCGAAAACTCGCGCGGGATCGAGCAAAAAAAGCAAGTTTACACAACAAAAAACTAAGGGATTGTCGGGTACACCTAACAGATGTGAAAAGCGATCGGTCTCTGGAGAGCACTTTGTTTATCACAGAAGGGGATTCCGCCTCAGGGTCCATTACCAAGTCTAGAGATGTCAATTGTCAAGCGGTATTTAGCCTGAGGGGTAAACCGCTCAATTCCTATGGAATGAGCAAGAAGATTGTTTATGAGAACGAGGAATTTAATCTCCTGCAAGCAGCCCTAAATATTGAGGATTCTATGGAAGACCTCAGGTACAATAAAATTGTGATTGCGACGGATGCGGACGTAGATGGAATGCATATTCGTTTGTTGTTAATCACGTTTTTCCTTCAGTTTTTCCCAGAATTGATCAAAGAAAATCACCTGTATATCCTACAGACACCTCTTTTCCGCGTAAGAAATAAGAAACAAACGATCTATTGCTACAGCGATGAGGAGCGAAGAAATGCGATTGCTCAATTAGGGGCTAAACCTGAAATAACTAGGTTCAAGGGGTTGGGTGAGATTTCTCCTGACGAATTCAAACATTTCATCGGTCCTCAAATTAGGTTGGAACCTGTATTGATGGATCGGACTACCTCAGTGGAGGATCTATTGTCTTTTTACATGGGAAAAAACACACCTGACCGACAAGAATTCATCATTGAAAATCTTAAAGTAGAACTTGACGTTATTAACGACAAAGAATTGTAATTCAGATATAAATGGATCCAGAAGAGCCACATATACCCTCCGAAGATTTTGAACAAACTGCCCCACAGGAGCAGTTGACCAAAGTCACAGGTATGTACAAAGAGTGGTTCTTAGACTACGCCTCTTATGTCATTTTGGAACGCGCTGTTCCGGCTATCGAAGATGGTTTTAAGCCGGTGCAACGCCGGATTATGCACGCGCTCAAGGAGTTGGATGACGGCAGATACAATAAAGTCGCCAATGTAGTCGGCCACACCATGCAATACCATCCACATGGGGATGCTAGTATCGCAGATGCCATGGTGCAAATAGGTCAAAAGGACCTGCTCATCGACACCCAAGGTAACTGGGGTAATATTTTAACCGGTGATGGCGCAGCGGCTTCTCGTTATATAGAGGCAAGACTGTCTAAATTTGCCCTGGAAGTGGTTTTTAGTCCCAAAATCACTGAGTGGCAGTTTTCTTATGATGGGCGCAAAGAGGAGCCTGTAAACCTTCCGGTTAAATTTCCCTTGTTGTTGGCTCAAGGCGCTGAAGGTATAGCAGTGGGGCTATCTACTAAAATACTTCCGCATAATTTCAATGAATTAATCGATGCCTCCATAGCGCATTTAAGGGGTAAAAAATTTGAATTATTCCCCGACTTTCCTACCGCAGGCATCATTGATGTCACTCAGTATCAAGACGGTATGCGTGGAGGGCGTATACGAGTTAGGGCTAAAATAGCTCAATTAGATAAAAGTACCCTAGTGATCAGTGAGATTCCCTATGGTACAAACACCTCCACACTTATCGACTCCATTCTCAAGGCCAATGAGAAAGGGAAGATAAAAATCAAAAAGATCGATGACAACACCTCGGAATTTGTAGAAATTCTGGTGCATTTGCCAGCAGGTGTGTCCCCGGACAAAACAATTGACGCTTTATACGCTTTTACAAGTTGTGAGTCCTCGATTTCTCCGCTTTCCTGTGTCATCGAAGACAACAAGCCATTGTTTATCGGTGTAGGCGAAATGCTAGCTAGATCGACTGACCGCACATTGGGCTTGTTGAAAGCTGAGCTGGAAATTCAGAGAGAAGAGTTAGAATCCCAGTGGCATTTTTCTTCATTGGAGCGCATATTTATTGAGAAAAGGGTCTACCGCAGCATAGAGGAACAAGAAACCTGGGAACGGGTATTGGATGCTATTGACCAAGGGTTGAAACCCCATACCGCCCACCTCAAAAGATCGGTTACTCAGGATGATTTGGCCAGATTAACAGAGATACGGATTAAGCGTATTTCAAAGTTTGACTTGAATAAAGCTCAACAATACATCGAGAGTTTAGAGGATAAACTGGCCCAGGTGCAGCATCATTTAGACCACATCGTCGACTATGCAGTTGATTATTTTAAGCAACTAAAAGCTACCTACGGCAAAGGTCGCGAGCGACAAACCGAGATCAGGGTGTTTGATGACATTGAAGCAACCAAAGTAGTCAATAGAAACGCTAAATTATACGTTAATCGGGAGGAAGGCTTTGTCGGTACGTCACTTAAAAAGGATGAGTATGTGGCTGATTGCAGCGACATAGATGATATTATTGTATTCACCCGAGAGGGAAAAATGACCGTAACTAAGGTCGATGCCAAAACATTTGTCGGCAAGGACATTATTCATGTGGCTGTGTTTAAAAAGAAGGACACAAGAACTGTGTACAATATGGTCTACCGCGACGGTTTAAAGGGCGCATCATACATCAAGCGATTTACGGTAACCGGAGTCACTAGAGATAAGCCTTACGAATTAACGACGGGTCAAGCGGGATCTGAAGTGCTTTACTTTTCAGCAAACCCTAATGGGGAAGCTGAGGTAATCAATGTGCAACTCAGGTCTATGGGGACGATAAAAAAATTGAGGTGGGACCTTGATTTTTCAGAGATCCTGATCAAAGGAAGAGAGTCCAAAGGAAATACGGTCACCAAATATGCCGTAAAACGTATAGAACTCAAGGAAAAAGGGATGTCTACGCTTAAGCCGAGGAATATTTGGTTTGACGAGGTGGTGCAAAGGCTCAATGTGGATGGTAGAGGTACGTTATTGGGCGCCTTTAAAGGAAATGACCTGCTTTTATTGATCAATCAAAAAGGAATATTAAAGACAGTTTCGCCGGATTTGTCGCTTCATTTTGAGGAAAATATGATTGTATTGGAACAATGGAATCCAAAAAAACCTATTTCTGTCATCTACTATGAGGGGGCCAAACAATTGTTTTATGTCAAACGTTTTGTGGTAGATCAACCGGTTAGAGAAGAGCTGATCATCTCGGATCATCCCGACTCATACCTAGAACTTGTTTCCACTGATTGGCGACCCGTGGTTGAATTGGTGTATGCCAAAGAACGAGGAAAAGAGGTGAAACCGGCGGAAACTATCGCACTGGACGAGTTTATTGGGGTGAAAGGGATTAAGGCCATGGGCAACATGCTGACTAAGGCTGATCTGAAATCTACAGCGCTTAAAGAGCCATTGGCCTATGTTCCACAGGAAGATGAAGATGAACTAGAGCCTGAAGATCCAGTGATCACTGAAAACGAAGGGATTAGCCCGAATGATCAAGATCTTCCTGAAATTGGGGAGCAGATTACTTTATTTTAGCCTCACTTTTTCGGACGCAGTTTCATGTTGATAAATTCAACACCTAATGAAAAAGCTATAGCAAAGTACAAGTAACCCTTAGGTATAGCACCTATACTTTGACCAAATACCACTGCGTGAGATAAGTGTGCTGCTTCTGTGATTAACATGAAGCCAATCAAAATCAAAAAGGATAAGGCCAATACCTGAATTGTAGGGTGTTTTCCCACAAAATCACCAACTGCACGAGCAAACAGCATCATTATCCCTACAGAAACCACCACGGCGATTACCATGAGCATCAATGCGTCTTTAGGATTAGGAGAAATCCCATTAGTCATCCCAATGGCAGTTAAAATGGAGTCGACGGAGAAGACTAAATCAATGACAATGATTTGCCAGAGGACTGAGCTAAATGAAGTAGATTGTTTTTTCTCCAAAGCGGCCTCCTGATGTCCTTTATCCTCAATTTTCTCATGAATTTCTCGGGTGCTTTTGTACAATAAAAACAAACCGCCCAAAAACAAAATAATTGCTTGTCCAGAAACACCTCCAGAAATCCATCCCCAGTCTATATGAAACCAAGCGGTTTTCAATGAAGTCAATACACTGATTCCAAAAAGAAGAATAATTCTATTGACCATGGCGAGTAAAAGCCCAATGTTTATGGCCTTGGCTTTTGCTTTGCCGCTGAGTTTTCCAGCGGCAATTGAGATAAAGATGATGTTGTCAATACCCAACACGATCTCTAAAAAAGTGAGTGTTAGTAAAGCTATCCAGGCATCTGCACTAGCGAAAATATCAAACATAAATTACTGTTTAGTGGCTTTACCACGTTGTTTTTTTGCGCTTCCAATCATGGAATATTCAAAAGTGTATCCAGTTGGGTCGGTACTTAGTATTTTAATGTGTATTGGTTTTGCTTGTGGATTTGCCTTATTCAAGGATTGTACTACATACTCGCACTCATTGATCCATCGCACTGAAGCGGAGTCGATAACACCGTCGTAGGTAGAAACCTCCCATAAATCATTTCTGGTAAACGCGGTGGTTTTTTCTACTCCGCCGACTAAAGCGGTAAAAGTGAATGCTCCGTTTTTAAAATCGGTACAATTTCTTTGTGGAGGTTGACATGCGATGAGGAACACAAACACAACCAAGTATAAAAATAGTTTCATGAGGTAAATGTACAAATTGGCACAAACTATTGGATTTAATTTTGAAAGCTTTCAAAGGTACCATCCTCATAAAAAAGAACTACTCGCACTGGTTTATGTGTAGCAAGGGTAGATTCTTTTCGGTTATGACCGCCCCATGAATCAGCTTGGTTGGCCTTGGGGAGCAATTCGCTTTCGCGATGTATATTTTCTTGATCAAACAACGACCAGTGTGTTTGCTCCTTTGGAGTGTCAGCAAATGTTGATTTGGGGTCGCTGGGTTCTGACACATCCAGCAACCAATACAAGTCGGTTTCTGGAAAACTAGCGATCAATTTTCGGATAAATTCCAGACTCGGCTTATTTCTTCCAGACATTAAGTGTGAGATGGAAGATCTAGGCACGCCTAACTGGTCTGCAAACTGAGCAGGGGAGCACCCATATTTTGTCATGATTTGGTGCACTTTTTGTTGAATATCCATGGATTTGAACGGTTTTATCAAAGATAACAAAAGTAAATAATTATATAATATTAATATCTACTAAAGGTTCATGTTGATCTATTTAATCTACTGAATAATAACAATATACAATATTTGTTTACATTTGTAATTTACAAATGTAAACAGTAAAAAACACATTCAATGACTATTTATGGCCAGTAAATGCGTGGATTAATTAGGTATTTTTGCCAGAAATAACTTTCATGCAAATCAAAGAGTTTAATTATTTTAAAATCAAAGCGCCGGGTATCGATGAACGCTACCTTACCCAGGATCAAATTGATCAAATCACTTCAGGGCTTAGTGATTCTTGGAAGCAAAATACCCTAGGATACTCTGTAGAAAATCGACCTGTCTATTCGTGGACTTGGGGTCAAGGACCTCAAAAACTGCTTATGTGGTCTCAAATGCATGGAAATGAGTCTACTACTACACGTGGTCTCTTAGATTTTATGCGTTTATTGGATCAGGATACAGAGTGGACAAGACAAATCAAGTCATTGTGTACTTTATGTGTTATACCCGTTTTAAATCCAGATGGGGCATATGCCTACACCAGAAGTAATGCAGCTGGTGTTGATTTAAACCGAGATGCACAAATTGTATCGCAACCGGAAAGCAAACTACTCAGATCTTTGTATGATGATTGGTCACCAAGTTTCTGCTTTAACCTACACGATCAACGTACTATCTATAATGTAGGAAATTATCAAGTCCCAGCCACGATGTCTTTTTTAGCCCCTGCAGCGGATGAACAGTTATCTGTTCCGGATCATCGAGCTAAGGCAATGCAAGTCATTGTCGATATCAATGAGTGGCTGCAATCTTATATTCCTAATGGTGTAGGTAGGTATGATGACGCGTACAATATCAATTGCGTAGGCGATACCTTTCAAACTTTAGGTACTCCTACTATTTTATTTGAGGCGGGTCATTATATAGATGACTACCAGCGAACAAATACTAGAGCCTTGGTTTGTTTATCGCTGTACACAGCGATTAACAGTATTTGCTTTGAATTATTTGTTTACCAGGATGTCGATCAATATTTAGCGATTCCTCAAAACGAAAAGAAGTACGTCGATGTTTTAATCAAAAACCCATATCGTTTAAATTCGATGTGGAAGCCTGGTCAAGCATTGGCCATTACATTGGAAGAAAAGCTCATCGAAGGGTCGGTAAGCTGGGTGCCTACAGCACCCGAGGTGGTTGAGGAAAGTGCATTTTGGGGATTAAAAACCTATGATGTATTGCTGGCGCAAGAACATTTGTTGTTGCAAACCAAAACAGATATTTGGTCAGTCATCCAAAAATCTTTCAATTAAGTAAGTATCTGTTGCATATTTCACAACAAATCATTGAATTTTTTAAAAATTCAATCCAATATTTGGTAATTTCGCCCTTAAAATAATACCACTGCCATGGGAAAAATAAAATTAGATGAGATCGATCACCAGATTTTGGATATGTTGATCGACAATACGCGCATTCCATTCACTGATATTGCTAAAAAATTATTGATTTCAGCGGGCACGGTTCATGTCAGAGTGAAGAAAATGGAAGATGCGGGTATTATTAAAGGTTCCTCGTTAACGCTAGATTACATTAAATTAGGTTACTCATTCATCGCGTATGTGGGGATATTCCTTGAAAAAACCCATCAAACTAAATTTGTGTTAGAGCGACTTAATTTAATTCCCAATGTCACTGTCGCGCACATCACAACGGGCAAGTTCAATATTTTTTGCAAAATCAGGGCCAAGGATACGAATCACGCCAAGAATATCATATTTAAGATAGATGATATTGAAGGTATCAGCCGTACGGAAACCATGATCTCCCTAGAAGAAAGCTTAAACGATAAAAAACGTTTGATGCATACGATCTTCAAGGAAATGTAAGCGTGATCTTAATTCTTGTAAAAGTCAAATGCCTTTTTAACTTCTTGTTGATCAACCGGGCAATTCCAGGTGCATTTTCCAATGTTGTTTAGCAAGGAGAACTGAACTACTCCATGACTGTTTTTCTTGTCGTGTTGCATGATTTCAAGCACATTGGGCAGGATAGTATCCGGAAAATCAATGACGTCGTACGCGCTTCTTAAAGTAGCTTTTATTTCATCTGCTTCTTGCTGGCTTAATCCGGTGTACACAGTGGAGAGGTAAGCCTCCATAATCATCCCTGCAGCAATCGCTTCCCCGTGGAGCAAACAGTTGTCTGGATTGTTTTCCAGAAAGTGTGATTCGATGGCATGACCCAGGGTGTGTCCAAAATTGAGTATTTTTCTTCGACCTTGTTCCGTAGGGTCTTCTGAGGTTACTTCTGCTTTTAGCGCCACTGAATGGTGTATCAGGGGTATAAGGTCACTAAAACTGTCGATGCTTTTTAATTGATTCCAATAGGAAGCATCCATAATCAGACCGTGTTTTAACATCTCAGCTAGTCCACTTCTCCATTGTCTTTGATCTAAAGTTTCGAGCATCTGAGGATCGATGATGACCAAAGAGGGCTCGGCGATTACACCGATTTGGTTTTTTAGCATTCCGAGATCTACCCCGGTTTTCCCGCCCACTGAGGCATCAACCATGGAGAGCAGGGTAGTGGGGACATTGACAAAATCGATACCTCTCTTGTAACAACTCGCTATAAAACCACCCATATCAGTGAGTACACCACCTCCTAAATTGATGAGAAGACTTTTTCGATCAGCTCCTAATTCAGAGAGTTGTTCCCAAACAGATTGACAAAAAAACAATTGCTTGTTCTGTTCTCCTGAGGGCAATTCGATGAGTTCAATGGGTTTATCCCAGGCCAATGAAGCCATAAATGGTGCCAAACAGTGCTGATGGGTGTTTTCATCCATCAATAAAAATACAGAGGCATAATTTTTTTGAGCCCAAAGCAGCCTTAAGGCTTGGTATCCTTCGTCGTTAAAGTAGACTGTTGACTGAGCTGTATGAATGGGGTGCATAGGGATAATTTCCCCAAAAATACCGAATATTTTTATTCCTATTTTCTCGAGCTAGTGCATATCTTTGGGCCTTTATTAAATCCTCGATTTTGGTCCTAAATTTTGAGAATACCGCAAAAGCATTTGCCTTAAAATCAGATAGTGAACTCAAAAAAGCCTATTGGTTATTTAGGGTGATAGGTCAGCCGGGATTGGCCAGGTGGGGAAGTTGGATGACCAAAAAAATGTTGGATTGGCACATTCCTGTAGAAGGAATCATCAAAAATACAGTATTTCGACAGTTTTGTGGGGGTATTTCAGAACAGGATTGCCGTCTGGTTATTGAAAATTTACAGAGTAAAAATGTTTTTTCGGTACTGGATTACTCCGTTGAAGGGAAAGCTGATGAATCGGCATTTGATGAAGCTTTAACACGGATTTCATCGGTTTTGATCAACGCCTCGACAAGTTCTGCAATTCCTTTTGGTGTGTTTAAACCAACGGGGCTTGGCTCCATGGAATTGTTTGAATTGAAGTCTCGAGGTGTTCAGTTGACGAGCGCACAAGAGCAAGCATGGAAAAGAATAGTTCATCGCTTTGATTGTTTATGTAGCCTAGCGGCGGAGCACTCACTTCCCGTATTGATCGATGCTGAAGAGAGTTGGATGCAAGACAGTGCTGATCAGCTAGTATTGGATATGATGCGCAAATACAACCGTGATCGCATCATCGTATATCAGACCATACAGGCCTATCGATGGGATAGAAAACAATACGCCGTATCCCTTTGTGAAACAGGTCGTCTCGAAGGGTTTAAGATTGGGGTAAAGTTAGTCCGGGGTGCCTATATGGAAAAAGAAAACCAACGCGCACTTGATTTAGGGGTGAAATCACCGATTTGTCCCAACAAAAAAGCGACCGACGAAAACTTTAATGATATCGCACAGTATTTAATGTCGCAAATCGATGTTTGTTCTGTTTTTTTTGGCACTCATAACGAAGAAAGCACCTTAAGGGTTGCGCACCTGATGGAGCAACAGGGTATAGACAAAACGGATTCCCGGATTTGGTTTGCTCAACTTTACGGAATGAGTGATCACATCAGTTTTAACTTATCCCATTTGGGATACAGGGTGGCCAAATATTTGCCGTTTGGACCAGTGCGCGAGGTGATGCCCTATTTAATGCGGCGGGCTGCTGAAAACACCTCGGTAGCAGGGCAAACATCCAGGGAGTTATCTCTGTTGCAAAAAGAAATAAACCGAAGAAAACTTTAATCCGTTTTTTCGATCGATAAAATTTCGACTTGATCCGGGCAGTTTTTTGCTTTTACCACCACTTCTTTTTCATTGATTTTCCCTTCAATTAGGTAGGTTTTACAAGGAACAGAATGAGTATCACTCAAGGTAAAGTTTACGGAACCCTCTAAAAGTATATGATTGATGACTAAGGTGTCAGCCCCCATCTCTTGAAGACTTTGGTTGGTTTGGGTGGATAAAATTAATGGTTTAGCCCGCAAATCCTTTAAGGTTCTGCAGTTGGGCAGATAGCAAAAACTGACGCCTGTTTGTTCCGATTTTTTTTTGAAAAAAATACTGAGAAAAACCAGGCCTATGGATAGACCAACTAAGTAGTAACCGATTCTTTTGAGTAACGACATTATACGAGTAATAATTCAATAGGAGTAAAGGTAATACCCCACCAATCTGCCACTGTTTGGTGGGTGAGGACGCCTTTGTACAGATAAACACCACTTCTAAAACCTTCGTGATTTTTTACACTTTGGCTGACACCTCCTTGATCGGAAATATGCAGCAACAACGGCAGGCAAATATGACTCATTGAAAGCGAAGCCGTTTTCGGATAACGGGCTGGAATGTTGGGCACTCCATAGTGAATAACACCGTACTTAGTTTGGGTCGGTTGATCGTGAGTGGTCACTTCTGATGTTTCAAAACAGCCGCCACTATCTATCGCAATATCTACGATAACCGCTCCTTTTTTCATGATCGATGTCATGGATTCACTCACTACGATTGGGGCTCTTGCTTTGCCCCACAGCGCTCCTATGGCTACATCGCATCGACGCAAAGCCTTTACCATGTTTTTTGGGTCTAGAATTGAGGTGCTAATCGGGTGCTTTAATTGGTTTTGAAGTTTGCGCAATCGAGCTACCGAATGATCAAACACCTTAACTTGAGCGCCTAATTCCAAGGCGGTTTTTGCCGCAGCAGTAGCCGCGGTACCCGCGCCAAAAACGACTACCTCTGTCGGGGGTAAACCACTGATGTTTCCAAAGAGCTGGCCTTTCCCCTGATGGGTTTGTGACATTAATTCCGTGGCGATATGAACCGAAGAAATCCCTGCAATTTCACCCAAGGACTGGGTCATTGGATGACTTCCATCTTCATCGGTTAAATATTCTAAAGCAATGGCGGTAATTTTTTTGGTCTTAAGCGCATTGAGGTAGGCTAAATCAATTGTTTTTAGTTGCAAAGCAGAAATAAGAGCACTGCCTGTTTGCATCATGC
>Ga0181563_10006110_pt1 | contig 10871 bp, 10 predicted proteins | sample 011ome_25_FD_133759 | JGI IMG/M metagenome (GOLD analysis project Ga0181563, IMG submission 133759) | Coastal salt marsh microbial communities from the Groves Creek Marsh, Skidaway Island, Georgia - 011512CT metaG (megahit assembly) | ecosystem: Environmental > Aquatic > Marine > Intertidal... | reverse complement strand
TTCTGCCTTATGGTGCCTTGTGGGCAACGGTTCCGCTTTAAGTCAGTGATCCGCTTGCTGGAAACCTGCTTGACCAGCGATATCGGCATGCTGACCAGATCGTAGGCGTGTTACTAATCGGCCGTCGCAGCAAAAGCGGGCCTGAAGAAGCAGCGTCCTTCTTGTCGCTTAGAGGTGACCAATACGCTGCATGGAAAGATGCCGGACTGGACGCGTGGAAGCGCGAATTCAGGCACACCTGATGTCAAGCTTGTTCGGGTTTCCGCTACAGCCATTGGGGTTGGAACTGCCGGACTATTCCGCGATTGCCGCTTCAATGCCCGCTATCGCTTCTTCCGAGTTCCAGTGATAGCCGCCCGCGACACGAAAAAGTTCCTTCCCCTCGGCATCATACAGCACGGTGAGCGGCATCGCCCCACTACCTCCGAAGCTCACACCCAGATCATTCGCGGGATCAAGCCAAGGCTCGAGATGCGTAAAATCGCGATCTTCGAAGAACGGCACGACGGCTTCTGCGCCGCGCATATCCTGGCTTACGGTCAGTACGCGCAGCTCACCCTCTTTCAGCGCAGCGAGTTCATCCAGCATCGGCATTTCGATAACGCATGGCGCGCACCAGGTGGCCCATAGGTTCATCAGAACCGGCTGACCTTGCAGAGCACCCAGATTGAGCTCCGCTCCATCCGGATCAGTCACATTGACTGCCGGCATCAATTCGCCTGCAAAGCTGTAATCGATCTCGCCGGTCAACTCCTGCTTGTCTACGCCCAATTTCTCTTGCGGTTGCGCGCCATCGCCAGCGCCACTATCGCAGGCGGCGAGAAACAACGCCGAGGCGCAGATGAGCGACCAAGACAACGATACCGGGCGAAAAGACATAGAGGCAGGCTCCAATCAGATGTGGGGCGGAAGGTTCGCTGAAGGGCCTAGCGCGATCATGCGCGAAATCAATGCTTCGATCCCGTTCGACAAAGCCCTGTGGCGCCAGGATATCCGCGCATCCAAGGCGCATGCAAGCATGCTGGGGGCGCAAGGCATCATCAGCAAGGCGGATTGCGATGCCATTCTGGGCGGACTGGATCAGATTGCTGCCGAATACGCGCGCGATGGCGTGCCCGAGGATTGGGACCTCGAGGATATTCACATGACAGTCGAAGCGCGGTTGACCGAATTGATCGGGCCAGCCGCTGGCCGCCTGCACACAGCGCGCAGCCGAAATGACCAGGTTGCAACCGATTTCCGGCTCTGGGTGCGTGATACAATTGATGAATTGGATTCCGCGCTGGGCCAACTGCAACTGGCGCTGCTCAATCAGGCAGAAGCGCATGTTGACAGCATCATGCCTGGCTTCACGCATTTGCAGACTGCTCAGCCAGTAACATTGGGCCATCACCTGATGGCCTATTTCGAGATGATCGAGCGCGACCGCGACCGTTTTAACGACGCTCGTACCCGGCTCAGCATGTGTCCTTTGGGCAGCGCAGCACTCGCCGGTACCGGTTTTCCGATAGACCGCGAAGCGACAGCCATGGCGCTTGGGTTTGCTGCTCCCACTCGCAACAGTCTTGATGCTGTGTCAGACCGCGATTTCGCCCTCGATTTCTTGATGGCTGCAAGCCAGTGCGCATTGCACCTTTCGCGGCTTGCAGAGGAATTCATTATCTGGGCCAGCCAACCCTTCGGCTTTGTGCGCATGGCGGACAGCCTGTCGACGGGTTCCTCCATCATGCCGCAGAAGAAGAACCCCGATGCCGCCGAACTGGTGCGCGGGCACACGGGCCGCATCATTGGCTGCGCGACCTCGCTGATGATCACGATGAAGGGGCTGCCACTCGCCTATTCAAAGGATATGCAAGACGACAAACCGCCCGTGTTCGAGGCCGCGGGGCTGTTGGAGCTTTGCATCGCGGCCATGAGCGGAATGATTGCCGACAGCACTTTTAACACCGCACGGATGCGTGAAGCAGCCGAGCTTGGATACGCAACTGCGACCGACCTCGCGGACTGGTTAGTGCGCGAGGCCGACATTCCGTTTCGAGAAGCGCACCACATCACAGGCGCTGCGGTTAAACGCGCAGAGGCAGACGGTGTTGCCCTGGACCAGCTGCCGCTCAGCGTGCTTCAGGAAATCGACAGCCGGATTGATGATGGAGTGTTCAAAGCGCTCTCAGTCGACGCCTCCGTCGCCTCGCGCAACTCATATGGCGGCACCGCGCCTGATCAGGTAAAGGCGCAGATTGCCGCAGCGAAAGAGCGGATGGGATTGAAGCAATGACAAAACGGTCGATCGTCACACTCACGCTTGCCGCGATAGCGCTTGGCGCTTGCGGGCAACGCGCCGACATTCAACCGCTCGCAAACTCCAGCTTGCCGCCAGCGCCCTATTGGAGCGAAGCCAAACCAGAAGCGGAACAGCTATTGGAACTGGAAACTTTGGCAGCGCCACAACGTAGTGTTGAGTTAAGGCGTCGTTCGGAAGAACGCGAAGACGACCCGTTCGATCTTCCCCCAGAATAGGGCAATTTTAGCAAGTCTATGGACCATTTTGCACTCAAAGACGGTGTGCTTCACGCCGAAAACGTGCCTTTGCCGCAGATAGCCAGAGAGGTGGGGACGCCGGTCTATGTCTATTCGCGCGCAACGCTGGAACGGCATGCACGCGTTTTTCGAGAAGCACTGGACGAAGTGCCTGACAAGCTGATTGCGTTTGCGGTCAAATCCAATCCCAATCTGGCTGTACTGAAAGTGCTGCAAAACCAGGGGTATGGTGCCGATGTCGTTTCCGTTGGCGAAATGCGCCGCGCGCTAGCCGCAGGTATCGCTCCGGAAATGATCGTCTTCTCTGGTGTGGGAAAGACCCGCCGCGAAATGATCGAGGCGCTTGAAGCCGGGATCGGTCAATTCAACATCGAGAGCGAAGAAGAAGGCCTGGAGCTGGCCGAAATCGCGGAAGGAATGGGCCTGACCGCAGATTGCGCGCTGCGAATCAATCCGGACGTCGATGCCGGAACGCATGACAAGATTTCGACGGGCAAGGCAGACAACAAGTTTGGCGTACCGATTGATCAGGCAGGGCAAATCTTCGGAAAGCTTGCCAGCCAGAAAGGCGTGAACCTGCGCGGCGTAGCGGTACACATCGGCAGTCAGCTGGCCGACATCACTCCGCTCGAAAGCGCGTTCGCAAAGCTCGGTGAACTTATTGCCGGGTTGCGCGGCGCGGGCCACACGATCACCCATGTCGATCTGGGCGGCGGCCTTGGCGTGCCTTATCGCAAGGGCGAAGTTCTGCCCAGTCCAGCCGAGTATGGAGCCATGGTCGCCCGCGTCACTAAAGACTGGGGCGTCAAACTGATCTTTGAGCCCGGCCGTGTTATCGCTGGCAACGCCGGGGTTCTGTTGACCGAAGTGGTGCGCGTAAAGCGCGGGCTCAACAACCCCTTCGTGATTGTCGATGCGGCAATGAACGACCTTGCCCGCCCCGCCCTATACGGAGCGTACCACCATTTTGAAGCGGTTACGCCCACCGGTGAAAGCATGATCGCCAACATCGTCGGCCCGATCTGCGAAACTGGTGACACCTTTGCACGGGACCGCCAATGCGATCTCGTGAAGAGCGGCGATCTGGCAGTTTTTCGCACGGCTGGCGCCTATGGCGCGACAATGGCAAGTTCATACAACTCGCGCGGGTTCGTGGCCGAAACTCTGGTTGATGGTGACAAGTTTGCAGTCGTGGCCGACCGGGTTGGCGCCGATTCCTTCATTCATGCCGAGCGCGTTCCCGACTGGCTAGAATAGATGAAACACTCATGATCAATTCGCTCCCGCTATTCCATCGCATCAAGGGGCAGAAGGTACTGGTGCTGGGTAGCGGGGATACGGCTGAGCCCAAGATCCGTTTAATTGAACGCGCCGGCGGTATCATCGAAGACGATATCCAACGCGCGATTGATGAGGGTGTGAGGGTGGCCTTTGTAGCCTATGACGATGCGGAGGCATGTAAAGTAGCGGCCATCAATCTACGCTGTGCCGGCATGCTGGTGAACGTGGTCGACATGCCGGATTTGTGCGACTTCACTACGCCGAGCATTTTGGACAGAGACCCGGTGCTGATCGCCATTGGTACTGGCGGGGCCTCGGCAGGGCTTGCCAAGCATGTGCGGTTGCGCCTTGATGCTATCCTGCCGCAATCTCTGGGAAAGCTTGCGAGTGCTCTACTCAGCGCTCGGGAAAAACTGCGAGCCAAACACCCCGATGGTGCTGATCGACGGCGCGTAATCGATGCGGCTTTGCGTGAAGGCGGCGAATTGGATCCATTTGACGCCGCTAGCGCCGACAAGGTCGAGAACTGGCTGGCAAACGAGCAAAGCATCAACGATGGGAAGAACCAGATCATTCAGCTCACCAGCGAAGATCCCGAGGACCTGACGATAAGGCAAATGCGTTGGTTGGGTGTAGCGGACATCATTCTGATGGAAGGGGACGTCCCCGGCACAGTTCTGGCGCGAGCAAGAGCCGACGCACAGCGCGTGCCATCAGAACACGCCAAGGCAGACTACCCAGGTCAAACCGTAGTTCGAGTTGTCGCGCCCATTCAAGCTGCTTGAGGCAGCGCCAGATTGCCCTGCCGAACGAGGACAAAGGCCAAGCCTAGTAGCGCAAGAAACTGGTGAGAAATGCCAGCCGGGGGAGGAGCCCCTGCCCAAAATACTTACGTCGATGAATGTGAGCTACGCGGCCAGTCGGCGGGCCGTAATCCGGTTGAATAGGTAGCCTGTCAGGTTTTGCCTTGCGGCGAAGCCATCAATCGAGAAATGGATCGCGCACAAGAATGGTGTCATCACGTTCAGGGCTGGTCGATACCAGCGCGACCGGTGTTTCGATTAGCTCCTGAATCCGTTGAATATACTTGATCGCATTGGCTGGCAGATCCGCCCAACTGCGCGCGCCGGCTGTGCTCTCACTCCAGCCGTCCAGCTCTTCGTAGATCGGCTCAACCGCTGCCTGATCGCCGGCATGGCTTGGTAGATAATCCATCACATTGTTGCGCAGGCGGTATCCCGTGCAAATCTTAACGGTTTCCAAACCGTCCAACACGTCAATCTTGGTCAGCGCAATTCCAGTCACACCGCTGATCGCGCAGCTTTGGCGCACGATCACCGCATCGAACCAGCCGACCCGGCGTTGGCGCCCAGTTACTGTGCCGAACTCGTGACCACGTTCGCCCAGCAATTGTCCAACTTCATCGTCCAGTTCGGTCGGGAACGGACCGCTACCCACGCGGGTAGTATAGGCCTTCACAATACCGAGTACGAAGCCCGCGCTGCCCGGCCCAAGCCCTGAGCCCGATGCCGCTGTTCCGCTTACGGTGTTGGAGCTGGTGACAAACGGATAGGTGCCGTGATCGACATCAAGCAGCACGCCCTGCGCACCTTCGAACAGTATTTTCGCGCCAGCCTTGCGCACTTTCTTCAAACGCTTCCAAACGGGTTGAGCGAACTGCAATACGAAGGGCGCGATCTCTTTCAGATCATCCAGCAGACGCTGACGGTCGACCGGAGGCTGGTCGAAACCGGCGCGTAGTGCGTCATGATGCGCACAAAGTCGATCGAGCTGTGTATCCAGACTGTCCAGATGCGCAAAGTCGCACACGCGGATCGCGCGGCGCCCGACCTTATCTTCATACGCTGGGCCAATACCGCGGCCTGTGGTGCCGATCTTGCCAGAACCCGCCGCAGTTTCCCTCAAGCCATCGAGATCGCGGTGGATCGGCAGGATCAGCGGGCAATTGTCTGCGATCGCCAGATTATCATCGCTGATCGTGACCCCCTGACCTTCAAGCTTTTGCACTTCATCCCGCAATGCCCATGGGTCAAGTACTACACCATTCCCGATCATGCTCAGGGTGCCGGACACGATGCCGCTCGGCAACAAGCTCAGCTTGTAGGTTGTGCCATCCACCACCAATGTGTGACCCGCATTGTGCCCGCCTTGAAAGCGCACAACGGCATCAGCACGGCTCGCAAGCCAGTCGACAATCTTGCCTTTGCCTTCATCGCCCCATTGAGCGCCGATCACTGTAACATTAGCCATGCTTACACCTTACCCCCTGCCAGGGGGATCCTCATGGTCCTTCGACAGGACTCGACCAAGGGACGGAAACGTGGGGCGATATGCGCCCCGATTGCGCTCGGGCCGATAAAATGCCGAGCACTGCAAAGTCAAGCGCTCGAGCCAACGCTATCTGCATCTACTTTGGAGGCAAGCAACAGGATTGTTCGCTATGTGGATCAACAAGGGTGTAGAATGGGCTGCGCATGCCCGTGCCGTGATGGCACCGCTTTGGCCAGATCGCGGGCTGGCACTCTCAGCTATGGCTGAATTTCATGACCTTCCGGAGCCCTATATGGCCAAACAGATGCGAACCCTTGCACGTGCAGGCATAATTACAGGGGGGCGTGGAAGAAGCGGTTTTTACACCCTCGCCCGCGCTCCAGATGAAATCACCTTGCTCGACATATTGCTCGCGGTGGATGGCGATGAGCCGATGTTTCGCTGCACGGAAATTCGCCAGAACGGGCCTTGCGCGAGCAAACCGGCTGACTGCAAAGCGCCATGTAATATTGCAGCAGGATTCTGGCGCGCGCAGGAGGCCTACCGCCAAAGCCTGTCGGAAATCGACCTGGTAACACTCAGCCGCAGTGTTGCTGCTCAACTGGGCATGGAAAAGGTGATGCAAGCGGGCGCCTGGATCGGCGAACACGTGCGCTCGCGGAACTAGAGCGCAACCATATCCTTGCCGGAAAGCTTGTGCGTGCAGCCAAGCGCAAGGAGATCTTCGTCGTCTTCGATCTGGGCAAGAGTACGATAGCCTTTGGCGCGAAGCTCCGCCGCTTTTTCTCTGTCATGCCCATTTGCGAGGTACACCAGATCGACTGTTTCGCTGCCCCGCGAGCCTTCGATCATCTGATCGACATATAGCGTGAAGCCGGTTGCTGGCTCATTGGCGCCGCCAATCAAATAGGTTCCACCCCGCCCCACTGCACCGCGAACACCTTCGGCATAAAGCGTGAAGCCAAACCAGCTTTGGTATTCGAAGCCATGGCGTTCGGTCGGATCCAATGTAACGCGCGCCGCGTCTCCGATCCGCTTCACAATTGCTTTCAGCCCCGCGATCCTGGAAGCGAGCGCCCCGCCGGCATCAATTGCACACAATTTCTCAAGTGCTTCTTCGAACGGGCCTGTCGCATAGAGCAGCGGTAGATAGGCTTCGCCACCTGCCGCGCGCAGTCCGCCTGCATCCTTCATATCCAGCTCTCGACGAACATTGCCGATCAATGCCGGTGCCAAGGGCAAAGCGCTTTCAGACAAAGTGTCGACAAGGTCTGGCAGCGTAAAATCAACCGAGATACCCGTCAGACCTGCCGCAGATAATGCCTCAATTGCGAGCGCAACCACTTCGCTTGCCGCAGCAACGGAATCTGCACCGATCAGCTCCGCCCCCAGCTGCGTTCGTTCACGCGCGGGTGCAAGCTGATCCGCTTTGATCTGCGCCGTCTCACCGCAATAGGCCAGCCGCAAAGGCCGCGGCGTGCCTGCCATACTGGTCGCTGCGATTCGGCCGATCTGCGGTGTGATATCGCTGCGCAAAGCGAGCGTACGCAGACTGACCGGATCTACGAACCGGAACATTCGGCGCGGCTGCACACCGTCCATACGGCCTGCAAGCGACTTCTCGAATTCGATCAGCGGCGGGCGTACGCGATCATAGCCATGGCTCCACAGCACATCGAGCGATGACCGCATGGCGCGCGTGATCGCCTCCGCCTCGCGCGGCAGCTTGTCTTCAAGCCCTTCAGGCAACAGGTCGTCTGGTTCGGTCATTACACGCGGGCGCTTGCCCTATCCGCGATCAGAATTCCAGCGCTTTGACCAGTTTCACACCTTCGATCTCAGTTGCCTGAGCGATCACATCGTCAGGGATCTTCTGATCGAGACTGAGAAGCAGCACGGCTTCGCCGCCGGCTTCGCGACGCCCGAGGTTGAAGGTTCCGATATTGATATCATGCGAACCAAGCAATGTGCCGATACGGCCGATGAAGCCCGGTTTGTCATCATTGACAACATAAAGCATGTGACCGCTCAGCTCGGCTTCGATACCGATTCCGAAGATTTCCACCAGCCGTGGGGCGTCGTTTCCGAACAGTGTTCCGGCCACGGAACGTGGTCCCTCGGCAGTCTGAACCGTCACACGGATCAGCGTGTTAAACGCCCCTTCGCGCGACTGGCGCACTTCGCTGACCTCGAGCCCGCGTTCCTTCGCGAGATATGGCGCGTTGACCATGTTCACCGTGTCTGAATAGCGGCGCATAAAGCCCGCCAGGACCGCACCCGTGATGGGTTTGCCGTTAAGCTCGGCAGCCGCACCTTCGCGCTCGATACTGATCTTTTCGAGATTGCCGTGCGCGAGTTGTCCAACAAGCGAACCAAGCGCCTCCGCAAGGCCCATGTACGGCTTTAGTTTCGGCGCCTCTTCGGCGCTGAGCGAAGGCATGTTGAGCGCATTGGTAACGCCGCCATTGACCAGATAATCGCTGATCTGTTCAGCAACCTGTAGCGCTACGTTCACCTGTGCCTCTTTCGTCGACGCGCCCAGATGCGGCGTGCAGATAAAGTTCGGCGCACCGAACAGCGGGTTGTCCGTTGCGGGCTCGGATTCAAACACGTCTAGCGCAGCTGCTGCAACCTGGCCGCTTTCCAGGCAATCCTTCAGCGCTGCTTCATCGATCAACCCTCCACGTGCGCAATTGACGATGCGGATGCCGGGCTTTGCATTCTCGAGCCGTTCGCGGCTCAAGATATTGCGCGTCTGGTCGGTCAACGGGGTGTGCAGGCTGACAAAATCAGCGCGGCCAAGCAGCGTGTCCAGATCGACCTTCTCGATACCGAGCTCGATCGCGCGCTCTTCGGTCAGAAATGGGTCGTAAGCGATCACTTTCATCTTGAGGCCTTGTGCGCGGCTCGCCACGATCGAACCGATATTGCCCGCACCAATCAGGCCGAGCGTCTTGCCGGTCACCTCGATGCCCATGAAGTCTTTCTTGGGCCATTCGCCGGCTTGCGTACGGGTGTTCGCCGCCGGGATCTGGCGCGCCAGCGCCATGATCATCGCAATCGCGTGTTCAGCAGTGGTGATCGAGTTGCCGAACGGTGTGTTCATGACGACTACACCTTTGCCAGAGGCGTAGGGGATATCGACATTGTCGACACCGATACCTGCACGGCCAATCACCTTCAGATTAGTGGCCGCATCCAGGATTTCTTTTGTCACAGTGGTCGACGAACGGATTGCGAGCCCATCGTACTGGCCGATGATCTCGGCCAATTGTTCAGGCGTGTGATCGGTGATCACATCCACTTCGCAGCCACGTTCTTCGAAGATACGCGCGGCATTCGGGTCCATCTTGTCAGAGATGAGTACTTTAGGTTTGGTCATGTTACTGATCCTTTACGTGCTCTTGCGAAAACAGGAGCCCAGAATTTCGGTTTGTTCGAGTTGGCGCAGGGTTCCTGCTTCCGCAGGAACTCACATCAGATGCCAGACTTAACGGTCTCGTATGCCCATTCGATCCAGGGCAGCAGACGCTTCAGGTCTTCCTGCTCAACCGTGCCACCGCACCAGATGCGCAAGCTTGGCGGGGCATCTCGATAACCGTTAAAGTCATAGCCCACGTCGCGCTCTTCCAGCATTTTTGCGATTGTCTTTGGCACGGCAGCCTGATCTTCTGCCGAACGGCCTTCGTACCATTCGCCCTGAAAAACAAAGCACACACCGGTATTGGTGCGCTGCGCCGGATCGCTGACCATATTGCGCAACCAAGGCGTCGCCTCGATCCAATCGGTGACGATCTTTGCGTTTGCATCGGCCCGTTCGAACATCGCCTTGCGACCGCCGATCGACTGCGCCCATTCCAGCGCCGCGATATAGTCTTCAGTCGCGAGCAAAGATGGCGTGTTGATCGTTGCACCTTCAAAGATGCCGCGATTGATCTTGTCACCCTTCTTAAGGCGAAACAACTTGGGAAGCGGCCACTCGGGATCATAGCTTTCGATCCGCTCGACCGCCTTGGGTGAAAGGATCAGCATGCCGTGTTGCGCCTCTGAACCCATCACTTTTTGCCAGCTATAGGTCGTGGCATCGAGCTTTGCCCAATCCATTGCCTGCGCAAACACTGCGCTGGTGGCGTCATTGATGGTCACACCAGCACGGCCTGGAGCGAGCCAATCCGTGTTCGGTATCTTCGCGCCCGAAGTCGTACCGTTCCAGGTGAAGACAACGTCATTATCTTGCGGAACCTGGTTCAGATCGGGAATTTCGCCATAGTCGGCATCAAGGACTTGCAAGTCCTTCAGCTTGAGCTGTTTGACCGCATCCTGAATCCAGACATTGCCGAAGCTTTCCCATGCCGCGACGGTTGCGGGGCCCTGCCCCAGCATCGTCCACATCGCGCATTCCAGCGCGCCAGTATCAGAAGCGGGCATGATGCCAACGAGATAGTCCTCTGGCACGCCCAGCATCTCTTTGGACAGATCGATCGCGTATTTGAGACGCGCCTTGCCTGTCGCCGAGCGGTGCGAGCGACCGAGCGATTCTGTCTTCAGCTTATCGAGGGACCAGCCCGGGAATTTAACCGTGGGACCGGAAGAAAATTGTGGGCGCGCCGGCTTCAGTGCCGGTTCGCTGGGTATGCTAGTCATGTATTCTCTCCTTACAGAGAGCTCGCGCGGCGTTGGGACCGCGTGGCCCACGGGTCGCATTAGTTTTGCGCCGCAACATGTCAAGCGATGCTGGCGGGCTGTGCAAAGCTATTCAC
>Ga0181563_10006100_pt1 | contig 10891 bp, 9 predicted proteins | sample 011ome_25_FD_133759 | JGI IMG/M metagenome (GOLD analysis project Ga0181563, IMG submission 133759) | Coastal salt marsh microbial communities from the Groves Creek Marsh, Skidaway Island, Georgia - 011512CT metaG (megahit assembly) | ecosystem: Environmental > Aquatic > Marine > Intertidal zone... | reverse complement strand
GTTATTGACGATGGAACGAACGAGAAACTGGAGGGTCGCCTGGAACATAACTATTCGGCCTTTGGCTCTTCAGCGGCAGCTTCTTCAGCAGGAGCTTCCTCTGCGACTGCTTCTGCAGCAGGTGCCTCTTCAGCTACTGCATCCGCTGCTGGAGCTTCCTCCGCTGCTGGAGCTTCTGCTGCTGGAGCTTCTGCTGCTGGAGTTTCTTCGGCTGCTGGGGCTTCAACAGCTGCCTCTGCAGCAGGTGCTGCCTTCTCTGCAGCAGGCGCCTCTTCGGCTGGAGCCTTCTTCTCTACCTTTGGCAGAAGAACTGACTTCTTCTTACTGTCAGGAGTGAAAGGAACCTTCTCTGGCTGTGGCTTGATGGTGTTGACCTTCTCGCCCTTTTCGTTGGCGATGTCGCCAGAGAGGGTAAGTAGGACCTTGGCCTGCTCGGTCGGCTGAGCGCCAACAGAAAGCCAGTACTGTGCTCTTTCCGAGCTAATCTCAATAATCGATGGGTCGTTGGTTGGAACATAACGACCGATCTCCTCGATGACTCGACCGTTTCGGTGAGTACGAGAGTCGGCTACCACAATGCGGTAGTGCGGGGTGCGCTTTTTTCCAATGCGCTGTAGGCGGATCTTTACGGCCACAATTCTCCTGTGAGTTGCTGGGGCGAGTTTCCACCGTGAGCGTGGGGTTACACTCGGAGGTTTCTCAAGGTTTTTCGATTACGCCCAGATAGAGGGTCGAGACGCTCGAAGTAGCTAAGTCTGCCAGAAAACCGCAGCTTTTGCTAGTTCTGTATGCCAAATGCGCTGCCTGATTTTGTTTCTGGCTGCGCATTGAAGCTCAACCCTTGATTTTCAGCAGCTCGCTTGGCCGGATTTCCGGACTTCGAGCCCTTCTTTTTCTTGTCCTTCTTTTTTCCGCCAATGTAACCGCCGCCAACGGCACCGCCCATTTGGACAGGGTTGGTGCCCGGGATACTTGGCATCCCACCCTTGGACATGGTCTTCATGACTTTTGCAGCCTGCTCGAAGCGATAGACCAGCTGATTGACTTCATTGACGCTAGTTCCAGAGCCTCTGGCAATTCGGAGCCGTCGAGATCCATTTAGGACCTTGGGCATGTTGCGCTCAACCGGGGTCATCGAGCGAATTATGGCTTCCGTGCGTGAAATCTCAGACTCATCAAAGTCTTCAAGCTGTTGCTTCATCTTTCCGGCACCAGGAAGCATGCCGAGCAAGTTTTTCATGTTGCCCATCTTGCGAAGCTGCTGCATCTGCTCCAAAAAGTCCTGCAGAGTGAACTCTTCGTTGGCTATCTTGTCGGCAAGCTTCTGTGACTCTTCCTGGTCAAAAGTGCGTTGAGCCTGTTCGATCAGGCTGATGACGTCACCCATATCCAGGATCCGACTCGCCATCCGATCTGGATAGAACGGTTCGAACGCATCCAGGCCTTCTCCGGTGGAGCTAAACAGAATCGGTGCTCCGGTCACATTGGCAACCGAGAGCGCGGCACCTCCGCGCGAATCTCCGTCAAGCTTGGTCAAGACCACGCCCGTTACTCCCACGCCATCCTTGAATGCCTTGGCAACGTTCACCGCATCCTGACCGAGCATGGAGTCCACCACAAACAGAACCTCATCAGGACTAACGGCATCACGAATGCCGATTGCCTGCTGCATCATCTCTTCATCGACACCCAGGCGTCCCGCGGTGTCGACGATGACGACCGAAAATTGCGACTTTTTAGCGTGAGCAATCGCCTTTTTGGCAACGTCGACCGGATCGCCGACCCCGTTACCAGGCTCTGGAGAGAACACTGGGACGCCGACTTTTTCACCAAGCACCTGCAACTGAGTGACGGCATTTGGTCGCTGCAGGTCGGCAGCAACCAAAATTGGAGTTTGGTTTTGATCCTTGAGCCACTTGGCCAGCTTGCCGGCAAGCGTTGTTTTACCGGACCCCTGCAATCCGGCGAGCATGATGACCGTTGGCGGAGATTTTGCAAACTGCAGTTTGTGGTTTTCGGTGCCCAGAATTTTGGTCAATTCCTCATTGACAATCTGCACCACCTGCTGAGCGGGGTTCAGCGCCTTAGACACCTCGTCGCCGAGGGCGCGCTCACGAATGGCCGCGATGAAGTCCTTTACGACCTCAAGCGCCACATCGGCCTCCAGCAAAGCCCGACGGATGTCCCTCAGGGTTGCATCGATGTCGCTATCGGACAGCCTGCCCTTGCCGCGCAGGTTCTTAAACGTGTCAGATAAGCGATCCGATAAATTGCCGAACAATCAAACTCCTATTTTCTTGCTACCAGGCCCTTGGCAAATTCCTCTGGAGAGAAAAATGCAAAGTCATTGACCTGCTCGCCCACACCAACGAGCTTAATTGGCAAATCAAGCTCCTTCTGCAATGCATAGAGAATTCCTCCCTTTGCAGTGCCGTCCAACTTGGTCATAACTATTCCGGTGACCTCTGCAACCTCAGCGAAAGCCTTTGCCTGACTCATCGCATTCTGCCCGTTGGTCGCATCGATTACTAGCAAGACCTCGGAGATTTTCGCCTGTTTTTCAACAGCTCGGCGAATTTTGCCCAGCTCGTCCATCAGGTCCTTCTTATTCTGCAGTCTGCCGGCGGTGTCGATGATTGCGATGTCAGCCTCGGCTTGGATCGCCAGTTCAACTGTTTGGTAGGCGACCGCAGCTGGATCAGCGCCTTCCTTAGCAGGCTTCACTAGCCGCGCTCCGGATCGTTCGGCCCAGGTTGCAAGCTGCTCAACCGCGGCTGCCCGGAAGGTGTCAGCGGCGCCCAGCACAACTTCCCAGTCACCATCTTTGAGCCACCTGGCCAACTTGCCAATCGTGGTGGTCTTTCCGGCTCCGTTGACTCCAACGACCAGAATCACATACGGAAGCTTGCCGTCATCTAGGTTCAAAGAAGAGTCGTTTCTGCTCAATCTCTCAACTAGCAGGTCTTTCAAAAGCAGTCGCAGCTCAGCATCTGAGCTTGCCCCCTGCTTTTGAGCTACCGACTTCAACTGATTTGTAATTTCTTCGGCCGTCTCGACCCCGAAGTCCGCAAGGATCAAAATATCCTCTAGGTCATCAACATCGAAATTTTCACTAAACAGAGATCTGATGCCGGTTCCGAGCGACCGTTTTGGAAGCTCCACCGCGACCAACTCTGGTTCGACCTCTGACGCTGCTGCTGAAGCAGGCTCCGGAGCTTTCGCCACTGGCTCTGGTTCAGGTTCTGCTGCCTCCGCATGAACCTCTGGCTCAGGTAAAGGTACTTTTGCTGGCTCGAGCGGTTTCACCGGCGACTCAATGACTGGAGAAGCAGCCTGCTCGGCAACTACTGGTGGCTCCGCTACGAGTTCCGGCTCAGCCTGGCTTGTGGACTCTTGTTTTGAGCTCCGGAGGCGTTTTAGAAACTTAAACATCAGTTGACTGCCTCTAGTTTTTGACCAACCACCTGGGTAATTCCGTCTTGCCTCATGGAAACCCCATAGAGCGCATCGGCGATTTCCATGGTTCTCTTTTGGTGGGTCACGACTATCAACTGAGAGCTCTCACGAAGCGACTTAATCACTTCCAAGAGTCGTCCTAGGTTGGAGTCATCTAGGGCTGCCTCAACTTCATCGAGCACATAGAACGGGCTTGGCCGAGCTTTGAAGATAGAAATCAATAGCGCGACGGCAGCCAATGAACGCTCACCACCTGACAGCAAAGACATTCTCTCGATTCGCTTACCGACCGGCTTCACTGAAACTTCAATGCCGGTCTCGAGCAGATTGTCAGAGTCGGTCAGGCTCAATGAGCCAGTTCCGCCCGGGAACAGCACTGGGAAAATCTTCTCAAATTCTTTCTTGGTGTCATCGAAGGCAGCGTCGAAAATGTGCTGCATTTTTCCGTCTAGGTCCCTGATGATTCCAGCCAGGTCCTCCCTGGCGTCAGTAAGGTCTGCAAGCTGGTCGGTTAGGTACTTGTGGCGCTCTTCAAGAGCCGAGAACTCTTCCAATGCCAGCGGGTTGAATGCGCCAAGCTGATTTAGCTTGGTTTCTGCTTGGCGCAGCGACCGCTGCAAATCTTCTCTGGATTCGTTGATTTCGAGCTGTTCACCTAGGAGCTCTTCGACCGTGAGTGACAGCTCGGACTCGACTCGCTCAGTGAGGTTGGCGAGACTGATTTTCAGCTCGTGATTTTGCAATTCGACCTCGTGCACTGAGGCAGTCAGGGTTGAGTAGCGCTGCTCCAACTCAACCGCCTGAGACCTAAGCGTTGCCAAGCGCTCGGTGCGCTGACTCCGCTTGGCTTCGAGCTCCCTCAGGCTCACTCGGACCGATCCTGCAAGTGACTCCGTCAACTTGATAACTGCTGGGAGCTTTTCAAGAGAGTCCTTAGCCGATTGAAGCTCAGCCTGCCTGGACTTCATAGCCTCTTTGGTGCGCTCCAGGCTGGCTTTTGCCTCAGCCAGCCTGCCTTTCAGCACCGCGACAGATTTGTCGGTGGCCAGCTTGCGCTCGGATAGGGTGCCGCTTTGGATGCGAACCTCAAGTTCCTGCTGGCGTGCCCGATCTAGGCTCTCAGCTAGCTCCGAACGTCGTGTAGCTGAAACCTCTACCGTTTCGGGCTCCGGCAACGCACTGAGTTCTTGCGTCAGCCTCTCAAGCTCGGTTGCTGCTGCCAACTCCTGAGCGTCGAGCGCCTCCCGCTCGACTTCGAATCGATCAATTTCGGCTTTAGCTGATTCAACCTGCGCAATCAGGCGACCAGCGCGCTCCGCGCTAGCGGCCAAGAGTGCATCGTGCTGCTGCAGTTCGGCAAGGCTTGTTTTCACAGCCTCGCTCGCTGAGCCTGAGCTTGCTTCCGCGCTGGCCAACTTCTGGGTTAGCTTCTCAATCTCCCGGGCAAGCTTTTCAATCGCTTTCGCAGCAACATCTCGCTCAGCACTGAGCTCAAGTTTTGACGGCTGCTTTTGACCGCCACCAAGGATTGAATACTCCGAGAGCAAATCCCCGTCTGTTGTAATAACTGTGATCTTTGGGTTCTTGGCCAGCGCTGCTTCGGCCTCATCCAGACTCTTGGCCACATGGAAGTTTTCAAGCAGCGCCAGCACTGAAGCTGGTGCCTGCACCAGGGTGCTGGCGTTTGGAAGCCCGGCGACACTGGCTGCTTCGCCCTTGCTGGCTGCGCCACCTGTTACCAGGAACTCAGCTCGGCCCATTTCCTTGGTCTTTAGAAACCTAATTCCCTCAATTGCCTGAGCCCTAGTCTCAACGGCAACCGCATCTGAAAGTGCACCGAGAGCCACTGAAATTGCTTTTTCGTAGCCTGATTCAATGCTGATGCTCTTGGCAAGCAGTCCCTTGATGCCGGCAAGCTTTGCCTTGATGATCTCACCCCCGCCATCGGCTTGCTCAAGAGTCAAACCCAGCGCCACATGCCGCGCCGCCAGCGAATCTCGCTCGCGCTCTGCATCGTGGAGCTCCTGCCTGGCCTGATCAACTAACTTGCGAGCCGAAGCTTCGGCTTGCTGCGACTTTTCATATTTCTGCCGCAGTCCATCGTCTGAGGTTGAAAGGTTGCCCTGGGTCATTGCCTGCTGTTGCGACTCAATTTCAGAAATGCGCGCTTGAGCCTCAGTAATGCTGCCGGCAAGCTTCTCGCGCTGCTGGCCCATGGACTCGATGCGTGATTGCTGAAGGTTGATCTCGCCCTGCAATTGATTGCGACCGTTGGTTTTTGCCTCAAGCTCCGCCCGCTGACGAATCACGTTTGCGTCAAAGCTGTTTAGCTCTTCTGAAGCTTGCTGCCGTTGTGCTTCCAGCTGGCCTAGGTTTTCGATACTCAGGCGAATCTGCTCGTCAATTTCGGTCGCCTCAGCCTCAACCAGCAACAGCTCAGCGGTCAGCTGACTGATCTCTTCATCCGATTGCTCGGACTTGGCATCCTGGAGCAAGCTGATTCGCTGTGAGGCTAGATTTTGGAGGTTTCGAAGTCGCTGCTCGGCTGCCTCAAATGCAAAGAGCGTGTTCCGAGCCTGGTCAAATTCCTGCGAACTCAGCTCGGACTCGATTTCCTGAATTCCGGTTCGGGTCGCACCTAGCTGTTGAAGGGCATAGGAAGCCTCTGCTTTGCGCTCGTTTTCAGACTTTGAAGCGTTTTCTAACTGGACCTGAAGTTCGGTTATCTGAAGAGTGAGCAGCTTGGACTTTGTCTCTCTCGCGAGCGCCGCAATTTCTTGAGCACTTCTTGCTACCTCTGCCTGACGTCCAAGAGGTTTTAGGTTGCGTCTAATTTCGGCGATCAGATCCTGAAGTCTGGTCAGGTTCGACTTCATCGCCTCCAGCTTGCGCTCGGTCTTTTCCTTGCGCCTACGATATTTCAAGATGCCGGCTGCTTCTTCTATAAACGCACGACGTTCGACTGGAGTTGCCTTTAGAACAGTGTCAAGCTGGCCCTGTCCAACAATCACGTGCATTTCTCTACCAAGCCCGGTGTCACTGAGAAGTTCTTGGACGTCCAATAGCCTGCAGGGCTCTTGGTTTATTGAATACTCGGAGGCGCCGTTGCGAAACAGTACTCGAGAGATGGTTACCTCTGAGTACTCGATGGGCAGTGCGCCATCGCTGTTGTCAATGGTGAGAGAGACCTCGGCTCGACCAAGAGGCGCTTTGGTTGAGGTGCCGGCAAAGATGACGTCTTCCATCTTCCCGCCACGCAAGGTTTTAGCGCCCTGCTCTCCCATGACCCAGGCAAGCGCGTCAACTACGTTTGATTTGCCGGATCCGTTTGGCCCAACCACGCAGGTAATTCCAGGCTCAAGCACGATGGTGGTCGCCTGGGCAAAAGATTTAAAGCCCTTCAGGGTGATGCTTTTTAGATGCAAGCCTTCCACCCCTCTCAAGTATTCATAAAGCCTAGCCGAGCATGAAGCCTAGCCCTTTTAGTTTCGCCATAAACAAAGCTTTTTGCCCACGCCAGACCTGGCGCACAATGCCACAGGTTCTAAGCTTCTAGAGATGCAAACCAAGGGATCGAAGTTGACGAGGAGCCTGAGCGCTCTGCTGCTCGCGCCTCTTACTGCGGTCTTTGGAACCATTGTTCATCAGAGCAGCCAGTTTGGAATCCCACTGGGCCTAGCTATCGGCCTGACGGTCGTGCTGCTGGTTTCAATTCAGATAAGGCGGCGCAGTGGCTTTCGGTCTCCAGGTGTTGTGTTTGCGACAGTGTTGGGAATCTGCATCTGGCTCTTTAGTCAGGACTTGACCGGCGACAAAATGATCCCAGCCACCGCACTCGGGTATGCGTGGTCATATGGATCCATACTGGCTGCGGTGTTGGTGGCAATCTGGCCAAGACTCACAGGCAGTCAGTGGAAAAAAGCGGTCAACTAACGCTTTAGCTTTTGGCAGTTAGGGCAGAAGTGGCTGCCGCGATTGGCCCAGGCTTCACGCTTGATTTCAACTCCGCACCTTCGACACGGCTTGCCCTGCTGCCCATAGGCATTCAGTTCCTGCTCGAAATAGCCGGCCTCACCATTGACGTTTTTGTATTGCTCATCAAAGGAGGTGCCGCCCTGGATTACCGCCTTTTGAAGCACGTCTTTGGCAATCGCAACTAATTCCAAGAGCTTTGGTCTGCTAATGGTTCCAGCAGACTGGTCGTAGTGGATTTTCGCTCGCCACAAAGACTCATCGGCGTAGATGTTGCCTATTCCACTCAGCAAATTTTGGTCAAGCAGGATCTTCTTAATCCCTGCTGAGCGCTGTTTGATTTTTGCCACGACGGCTTTATCGTCAAACAGCGGGTCGAGTAGGTCTCTGGATATATGAGCAACTGGCGCCGGAATGCTGGCGTCTACGGCAGCCTCTGGGCTAAACCCGCCGGGGCCGCCATCTGAAGTTGGAACCAAATCCTCGATTGCCAGCGAACCAAAAATCCGCTGATCAACAAACCGCAGTTCCAGCTGATCGCCCTGGGAAGTTTTGGTGTGGATAACGATCCGGGTCTGCTTATCTTCCGGATGGCCTGCTGAACGCAACAGCATTTGCCCACTCATGCCCAGGTGCCCCACCAATGCCCTGGAGTCTGAAAGTGGCAGCCAGAGAAACTTGCCGCGTCGAACTACAGCTTGGAGCTGTTGACCTACAAGTTCATCGACGAAGTGCTTGGGGCCAAGCAGGTGCCGCTTTAGCGAACGCTGGTCATTGATTGAGACCTCGTGGACCTCAGCACCGATTAGTCTCGTGGCCAAACCGGCTCGCACCGTTTCAACCTCAGGTAATTCCGGCATCTATTTTTTCCGAAGCGATCTAAGAGCCGCTATTGCAGCTTCGGTCTCGGCGCTTCGCTTAGTTCTCCCGCTGCCCTGCCCAAGCAGCTGTTCACCTGAGAAACAGTTGGCCATGTAAATTCGCTCGTGCTCCGGGCCTGTTGCAGAAATTTGATAAGAAACTGGTGGGCGATTTATTTTTTGCAGCTTTTCACCCAACGTGGTTTTTGGATCACTGGCTTCTCTAACCGCATCCGGATCATCCAGCATTGGAATTATGAATTTGTGAACAACATCGGATGCAGCTTCCAGTCCTTGAGAAAGGTAGGCGGCCCCCAAAACGGCTTCGAATGCGTCGGCCAGAACATTAACCTTGGTCCTGCCGTCAGTTTGCTCCTCGCCTTTGCCAAGCCGCAGATACTTCCCTAGCTCAATCTGATTTGCGGCGGCAGCCAGCGCATTGGCAGATACAACTGCATTTTTTAGCTTGGTCAGCTCCCCTTCATTTAGCTCCGGGTGAGCCGAGTAGACGAACGAGGCAACCAGAAAGCCTAAAACGGAGTCGCCTAAGAATTCCAGGCGTTCATTATCGTCAAGCCCATTTTCATAGGCGAATGATGAGTGTGTTAGAGCGAGTTCTAATAACTCGGAATCAATCTCGATGCCGAGCGTTTGTGACAGCCCGTCAAGATTCATCTACTTAGGCGTCTGCTACCTTACGGCCCTTGTATTCCATGTAAAGCTCGGTGCCGACAGAGTCGGTTACGACCTTGGCACGGTGAGGCAAGCTGTAAGTGGTCTCGCCATTCTCAACAGTCTTCACCAAGGTGATAGGCGCTGCCTTCCACTGTGAACGACGTGAACGGGTGTTTGATCGAGAGGTGCGACGCTTTGGTACTGGCATCTTTAGTCTTCCTTACTAGCTAAACCTTGTAATGCACTGAAGCGCGGATCAACCGGCTTTTCGTGACTGTGCTCTGTGTTCTCATCCAACCTAATCCCACACTCCGAACACAAACCAAGGCAATCCTTGGAGCAAACGGGTTGGAAGGGCAGATTCAAGACTACAGAATCAATGAGGACTTGTTCAAGATCAACATGTTCGTTAATCACTTCCAGATCTTCATCCGACTGAGAAGAATAGGCGAAAAGTTCCTGAAAATCTACCTCAACCTCAAGACTCATTGAATCTAGGCACCTGGAACATTGCGTTTCGGCGGTTGCAAACACCTCTCCGGTAACCAGCACACCCTCGTGAACCGACTCCAAGCGAAGACTAATTTCGGTGGTCGCGCCAGCAGGCACAGCAACCACCTCGGTCCCAATCGCTTCGTCCAGGACGTGGTCAAATTCGACCTCTCGCATTTGACCTGGACGGTTCATTAGGTCGTGGACAGAAACTAATAAGCTCATCGTTTTTCCTCTTGCATCATTTTCAAAACACTTTCGGGGACGTAGCCAGAAACATCTCCCCCGAGTTCAAACACCTGCCGCACCAGAGATGACGACACGAAACCATGCTGGATCGCCGCCGGGATAAACACGGTTTCAATACCGCTCAGGTCCCGGTTGACCTCAGCCATTGGCAACTCGTAGTCGATATCCGCGGAGTTTCTGAATCCCTTGATGATTGCGGTTGCGCCGCGCGAAGTTGCGGCATCAACCAGCAGGCCGTGGTCAACAGCTGTGACTTCAACGTTCTCCAAGCCAGCCTCTTGGACAGCAGTGATGGCCGCCCGCAGCCGCTGATCTTGATTGAAAAATGGTTTTTTTGATGGATTATGAACTACCGCCAAAATAACGCGGTCAAACAGCGAACAACCGCGTCCAAGCACCGAAAGGTGCCCGAGGGTCAACGGATCGAAAGATCCGGGATAAATAGCGATTTTGCTCACACCACTAGGTTAGCTGCGAGCCAACCTATCTGCATCTTGGATTTCCAAAACCTTTTGCAGGTTCTGAGACAGGCCGTCGCTAAGCAAGGCCTGTGCCAGCGGTCGTGCCTGCTGGATTAGCTCGGCGTCCCTAACCACCCTCAGTAGCCGAAGCGATGACCTGATTCCGGACTGCTGACTGCCTAACACATCGCCCTCACCACGAAGGTCGAGATCGGTTTCGGACAACGCGAATCCATCAGTAGTGCTGCAGAGTGCCTCGAGGCGACTGGCGGCGATCGTTCCAGGCTCAGCTGCCGACACCAACAAACAAAGACCGGCGTGTTCACCTCGGCCCACCCGACCACGCAACTGGTGCAACTGAGATAAGCCAAAATGGTCGGCATCAAGCACAACCATCGTGGAAGCATTTGGCACATTAACGCCGACCTCAATCACAGTGGTGGCAACCAGCAGATCTGTTTCTCCAGCCTCAAATTCGGCCATAACCCGCTCTTTTTCACTAGCTGGCAGCTTTCCGTGCAGCAGGGCCTTGCGAACACCTTTCAAAACCGGGTTTTCAGTAAGAGCGTCGAAGACTGCTTTGACGCTGGCTGGTTCCAGCTCTTGGGCTTCAAGCTCTACCTGCTCCTGACCCTCCTCCGCTACTCCCTGTTCGATTCTTGGGCAAACCACGAAGGCTTGGCGGCCAGCTTGAACCTCCTCAGCAACTCGCTGCCAAACTCGGGC
>Ga0181563_10006099_pt1 | contig 10893 bp, 14 predicted proteins | sample 011ome_25_FD_133759 | JGI IMG/M metagenome (GOLD analysis project Ga0181563, IMG submission 133759) | Coastal salt marsh microbial communities from the Groves Creek Marsh, Skidaway Island, Georgia - 011512CT metaG (megahit assembly) | ecosystem: Environmental > Aquatic > Marine > Intertidal... | reverse complement strand
TTCTAGATCGAGCGTCTATTGCTGATGCAAAAGTGAGAGCAGAACTCTCAAAACCTAAATCATGAGGAATTGATAATGCCAGATTTAAAAGATACATCACAGATTACAGGATTAATGTCAGCGGTCAAAGATATTATGATGAAGAATCAGAATCTTTATCAGAAAGATCTTGAAGCGAAGTATGCTCCACAACAGCATGCAACTCCCGCTGAAGTCGAAGCAGTGACGCAGGATAATACTGTAGAAGTTCCTGAACCTGTAACTGACCCTGTTGATGTTGACCCAGATACCGTAATTCCAGAACCAGAACCAGAAGCAGGAGAACCAGATGGCGAACCGAACGCCTGAAGACCCAGACATTAAAGATCGAAAGGGCACTCAACCTGCTAAATATCACTCTGGTCTCTCTAAGTCTACCAAAGCGAAACGTGATGCTCACTTTAAGAAAGGGCAGAAAATGGATGACAATAATCCGGCAGCATATAAACCTGCTCCTGGAGATGCATCCGCAAAAACCAAAGAATCAAAGTACACTAAAAAATTCAAACAAATGTATGGCGAAGAAAAAATGAAAGAAGAGATATTTGAAGATACCAGCAAAGCACTCAAGAATAAGGCAGAGAAGTCTGGTGTCTCTGTTGGTATTCTTCGCAAGGTATATAACCGTGGAGTTGCTGCGTGGCGAACAGGTCACCGTCCAGGAACTACTCCAGAGCAATGGGGTATGGCACGTGTTAACTCTTTCTTGACTGGTGGTAAAACTCGAACCACTGCTGATGCTGATCTTTGGAAGAAGGTACGAAAAGAAGAATACGATGCAACTCCAGGTGGGCATGAATGGGGAACTGATAAGAGCGTCAAACTCGCCAAGAAAAAAACTCCAGGAGAAGTCAAAGAATCCATGGATCCGAGAGACGTAACTGATGATCCAGGATTTGTTGTAACATATCAGGATAAGAAAGAAAAAGAAAATATTAAAAGATATTTCCCTAACATTGCATCTGCTAAAAAGTATGCGGACAAAGCAAATAAAATTAATCGAGTTGGTGGCAAGGCGAAGATATATAAAACCGATGGTCGTAAATTGATGCCAATGAAAGAGTGGGCAGAGATTGATGAAGCAGTTGAGTTTCACGTTAGACTGGATCACCTTGACGGCGATAAGAGAATGAAAGGTGCTCTCGATTTGCTAAAGAAATACGAAAAGTCTAAGAAGATTGATTTCGAAGGCGAAACTGATAAGGGAGTTATCTTCTCTACAAAAAGCAAGTCTGATATATCTAAACTGGATAGAGAACTCAAAAAGTTTGCTACGGGTGCTCAGATGAATGAAGCAGTTGATCCTTCTGATACTGGCGGTGCTGAGGAAGTCAGCATGGCGAAAAAACAAATTGCTGCTATGCGCCATTACCTTGATGGTATCGAATCAAGCGTCAAGGCAAAGGGCGATATGGAAGAGTGGTATCAGAATAAACTCACCAAGGCAAATGACTATTTGAAAACACTTTATGGATACGCGAAAGGCGATGTTGCTGAAGAAGTTGAACTTGATGAAGCAACCTATAAAGTAGATGTTGAAGGTCTGCCAGTATTCTATATGAATGCAGCAAGTCCAGAGAAAGTAAAGACAGCATTGCGAAAACTATTAAGAAAGGCATCAGCGATTCAAGACGTAGACCGCGTCACTCCTACTGCTGTTCGAGCAGATTATCGCGATCGCATTAAAGCACCGAAACCCGATGGAGACACATCAGATGATTAAATTCAAAAAATTCACAAAAGAGGAGCAGGATCCATTACTGGCAGACGAAAACCCAGTAACTGAAAACGGTCAGGATTCATTGGAAGAAGCATCTCTTCGAAAGAAAATTGCAAAGCGTGGCGCTGCTGAAACTGCCTTGAAGAAGATGGGTGGCGATGATGCTGAGATGGCAGCATTCCTTGTGAGTCAAGGCGATATGAAAGAACTTGATAAGTTTATAAAAACAGTGAAAGGTTCTGGTCGCAGTAAGATCCAAGCAATCCTTGATAAGCATCTGAAAGAAGAAGTCGAGCAGGTTGATGAAGCAGGTTATAAAGTACCAAAGAACTATGCTTCTATGATGGCGAAGAAACGTAGAAAGGCTGGCACTTCTGAGTTTGGTAGACATCCAGATAAGAAGAAATCTTTCAGCGATATGACTCCAGATGAGATCCGTAGACTACCAAAGAACAAAAAACCTTTGGGTGCTCAGATGAGAGAAGCACTTGATGAAGCAACTTCACAGAAGTTAATGAACAAAATGAAAGAACTGAGTGGCGGCGAACTTCCACGTAACTCTGTTGAACTGCGCAAGTTAAAGGCGAAGGCACAAGACGAATTGCGCAAAGCAACAGCAGCAAAGAAAGCAGCACCAAAAGAGAAAACTACAACCAAAACTGCAAAGGGTAAAACTCACACTGGTTCTGCTGATCCTGCTGATAAGAACATTATCATGCAATTGCGAAAAGCACAAGATCTTGATGGTAAAATGGATATTCGTGTTTCTCCTGCTGGTCGAACAGTTAAGTTACCAAAAGCACAGATTGATAAACTGTTAAAGAAGCATGACAGTCTTGGAAAACCAAGAGACAAGCGAGTCTTCACCACCAACCTTATCCGTGCTCTCCGCAAGAGCGGCAAGATGAATGAGCAACTTGATGAAGGCGCAGTTATTTCTACCACTGTTCGTAAAGAAATAATGAAGAATGGCGGTACAAAGGTCGGTCAAAATAATAAAGAAATCTACTTCACAATGAAGGGTAAGAAACATTCGGTGCCACTTTACAAAAACTTTGTTTCTGATAAAGACTACATGAAACTGCAGGATACTTTAAATGAAGAAGTCGAACTTGAAGAGAAGGCAGTATCACAAGCACAACAGAAGATGATGGGCATGGCACTCGCATACAAGCGTGGCGAAATGGACGATGCTTCTCCTGAAGTAAAGAAGATGGCAGACTCAATGTCTGAGAAAGACTTGGAAGATTTTGCAAGCACTAAGCACAAGGGATTACCAATGAAAAAAGAAGCACTTGATCCAGTTGGAAAAGCAGACGCTGATATTGACAATGACGGTGACGTTGATAAGTCTGATAAGTATCTTAAGAATCGTCGCAAGGCAATCGCAAAGGCATTGCGAAAAGAGGAAGTCGAGCAGGTTGATGAAAAGACAGGTCGTTGGATAATTGGAAAGTCAGATAAAGGTTTCAGTTATCTCGATAAAAAGCGTAAGCAGCGACAAGATCAACATATGAAACAAGATCCTAAAACTGCCAAAGCAGGTTATGCGAGGAATATCGTTGACACTGATAAAGCGAAGAAGAAAGCAGCGAAAAAAGGTGTTACACCTCGCGTAATGTCTTGGCGCGATCGCAACTCCGCAAAGAAAGGCAGACTGCCTGAAGAAACTCAGATGGATGAAGGCAATCCCAATCTCGATCAGCACCCAGAAGTTAAAAAGAGATTTAATGCTATTAAACGAACTAAGCCAGATAGTTTTGAAAGAAAGCGTGCAGTTCGTGCGTGGTCAAATAAAAGAAAAGAACTAATGAATAACGAAGCACTTGATCCAGTTGGTAAAGCAGACGCTGAACGAAAAGAGGACAAGTAAAATGGGTTGGCGCGATCAAATCGTAGAGAAAGGAAGAGAAACGGTTTCAAACAACAGGGTTGATCTTGGTATTAATACCAAGAAACCCAATAAACCTGCGCCAGAACCTCAACCAGAGAAACCTGTTGAAGCAAAACCTCAACCTGAAATAAATAATAAATACAACTTTGATCGTAATAAAACATATCTTGTAGTTGGTGGTAAGATCAAAGAAATTAGTTCTAAATCCAAATATCTGTTAGATATGTTAATCATAGAAGAGGAAAACTAAAATGGCACTATGGGGACTTACAGACGCATCTGGTTCCGCACCGAAATTTACTACTTCTGCTGAGAATGGTAATAAAGGTTCTGATGACTTCGGCACTTCCGTATTCGGTGTTGATGCTGCAGAATCTGTTGCTGCTCGCGGGGATGATAAAGGTTCCGTTGCACCAGGATGGGTAAAGAAAACAACTGGCACAGGTGGACGGTCAGGAAGAGTGACTCACGAAACTTTGGTTGCTATGTCTAACCAAGGCGGTATCTCTACTGACGCTGAAGACTCAGCATTCCCTGACTCTTAATAGGAAACTCAACCCCAAGTTCTTTCCAGTAGTGTGAGACAGAACTTGGGGATTTTCGTATATGGTTGAAGTGAAAAATTTAAATGATGACAATTTCTTTTTGTATGCAGCATCGCATTATGAAAATGTAAATTGTTTTGACACCAATGAATTTTATGAAGACCTGAACAGGTTGAAGTATTTGAAAAGATTGTTTTCTAGATACTACATGAAAGACGAATTAAAAGAGAGATTAATTTTAAATCATTTAATTACTCTTTATAATGTATTCGATTTTCGTGCTATTACTAGAATTCTTTTCTTTAAAGTTGAAGAAAAACATTGGCCAATATTGAAGACGTTTTTAATCTTTTTACAGTATATGCCTGACGTCATATATAATATTGGAGAGTTTGGAGATATTCGTACTGAGTACATAGCAATTGATTCTGGCGTTGCACGCATATTGAGAGAAATATAATGGCAAAGAGAGTAGGATTAGGAAGCATTTCTGTTGTCAAACCGAATAATAAAGGCACAAGCATCGGTCGCAAAAATATTAAAATGTCTTCTATGAATAAGAATAAAAAAAGAACTTATAAAAAGTATCGAGGTCAAGGGTAATGGCAAAAGGCGTCTTAGATCTTGGCGCAGTATATATGTTCCTAAAGCGTTTGGTACAACCATTCGACAAGTGGGAAGCATATGAATCAGGCGTCATTGACAAAGACGGTAAAGTCATCATACCCAAAGATAAGCGAACACCTGAGCAAGATCGTTCGTATGGATACTTTGATCGATTGGTTGGTAATCTAAAGAAACTCTTGGCGAAGGTTCCAGGAGGACGTACAAGACTTGCATCGTTCGCTGCAGCGTTGTTACTGTTAAGAGAAGAAGTTGATAACCCTGACGATATTGATTATCTTGAAGAGCGTTTGACGCACTATATGGATGAAGCGAAGATATTAATTGAGGAAGTACCAACCAACATCGCTGGATCAGGTAAAATTGCAGGCATTGGCGTTGGACCTGACGGCGAACCAGGAATGCCTCCTGCTGCTTGGAATAAGTGGAAGAAAAAGAATAAAGTACAAGCAAAAGAAGTTGTGAAGAAAATTAAAAGCAAGATGAGGGAGCAGTGATGCCATATTTGTTTATCCTTTTATTGTTAAGCGGTATTGGCGGCGGTGCATATTATTACTACACTGACACACAAAAGACGATTGCTCAACTGCAACAGAATAATGCTTTACTAGAAGTTGCTTCACAAACTAATCAAGAAACTATGACTCGTCTTCAAGAAGACTTTGCTGCTGCTCAAGAAAATATGATTGCTTTACAAGAAAGAGCAAAAGAAGCGGAACAGTATCAAGACGAGTTAATAAATAAATTAAGAAGGCATGATCTGACTGCCCTGACAATGAAGAAACCAGGATTGGTTGAGAAGAGAGTAAACAATGCTACAGCGAAAATTTTTGAACAACTTGAAATCGACAGCGGTAAACCAGAAGAACCTGTGGACTCTCGCCCTCCTGTTGACGATCTCTAGTCTAGTTGGTTGCGGAAGTATACAAGAGAAAGTTGTTTTAAAGACTGACTATGTTGTAAAAGAAATACCTTTACAACCTAGACCAAAACCATTAAATTTACATCGTGTGAGGTTTCACGCGGTGACGCCTGAGAACTTAGATGAGTTCTTAGTTAAGTACGAAGAAATAAATGGCGATGTTGTATTCTTCGCTATTAGTGTGCCAGACTATGAAAATTTGTCATTGAATGTTGCTGAGATGAAACGGTTTATCAATCAACAAAAAAGTTTGATTATATACTATGAAGAAAGTATTGGTAAAATGGAAGAGGATCTTCCTGCTGATACTGAAGAAGTCATTAAAGACACGGAAACAAATACATTCAAATCATTTTTAGACAAGGTAGTAGATTAAAATGGCAGAATCACAAGCAAGCAGACTCGATCGTATCGAGGAAAAAATAGATAAGTTATCAGATGCGATGATCTCTCTTGCTCGCGCAGAAGAAAAGTTAATTGCTATTGAGAAAAATAATCATGCAAACTTCGAGCGCATGAATCGTTTCTCGCAGAAACTTGATCATATCGAAAAGAAAGTCGAAGACAACGCAAAGACGGTCATGATTATCAATCGTCTTTTCTGGTTAGCAGCAACTACAATTGCCGGATTAATTATTTCGCAGCACTATATGTAAATGTCTTTACATTCTTGGTGATTGCGGTATAATCACTATGTGACTGTTGAAAGGTTTATATTATGTGGCTTGAGCAAAAATACATTGGTATGTTATCCAATCGTTTAGATCGCTTCAAGAGAATCAATCGAAATACGTTTAACTTCCGTTGCCCTATCTGTGGCGACTCTCATAAAAATAAGTCTAAAGCACGCGGATTTATTTTTGCAAAAGATAATGGTGGTTTCTTATACCATTGTCATAACTGTAACATCACGCTTGATCTAGATGCGCTGATAAAACAACTCGACCCGTCATTGTATAGTGAGTTCGTCAAAGAGCGTTTGATGGACAAGTATAATGGTCAAATTCAAGAGCGCGAAAAATCTGCTGGGGAAATTTTTGCAGATAAAATGAAGAAACCCAACTTCATTCGTTTTTCCTCTTTATTAAACCTTAAGAAAATATCACAGTTGGAATGGAATCATCCTGCTAAGCAATATATCGAAGCACGAAAAATTCCTACCAAATCTCATAGTAAACTTTTCTATGCTCCTAAGTTTAAACAATGGGTCAACACAATATTACCAAACAAGTTTTCTAGCGTTGACCAAGATGAACCAAGATTAATCATTCCTTTCATTGACGAAAATAAAAATTTGATTGGTGTACAGGGGCGATCCTTTGATCCTAATTGCGACCTGCGTTACATCACAATCATGCTTGATGATAAACATCCAAAAATTTTTAATCTAGATGATTGCGACCGTACCAAAACGCACTATATATTTGAAGGACCAATTGATAGTATGTTCGTTCAGAACTCTATTGCTATGGCAGGTGGATCTATCGATTGGAATTTTGTTAATGAAAATTCAGTGTTCGTCTATGATAATGAACCTCGCTCTGTGGAAACAATCAAAAAAATCTCAAAGGTAATTGACAAGAATTACAAGGTTGTCATATTCCCCGAATATATCTCAGAAAAAGATATTAATGACATGATATTGAGACATAAAAACATTGACATTCAGAGCATGTTACGCCAGAATATATCTTCTGGTCTAGAATCTAAAATTCTATTAACAGCATGGAAAAGAGTATGAAAGAACAAGTGAATATTTCTCAGTTTTTTAATGAAGAAAATAAAAGAAGGGCGACCGTGAGTAAAGACGAGTACCACTATATTGTTCGTTGTTATGAGAGAGAAGAAATTAAGTTCGTCGAACTCCTAGAAAATAAATCAATTCACTACGCAGAAGACCTCGCCGAAAATTTTGTTGAGGGATACGGAGCATTTAAAGTTGGAAATACAAGTAACTAAAAGAAACGGGCAGAAAGAGCAACTTGACCTAGAGAAGTTTCATAAAGTTGCAAGTTTTGCCTGTGACGGATTGGCGGGAGTCTCAGTCTCCGATCTTGAAATTAAAACACATCTTCAAGTCTATAATAATATTAAGACGGTAGACATTCAAGAGACCTTAATTAAAGCAGCGTCGGAACTGATCTCTGAAGAGGAACCAAACTATCAGTATGTTGCAGGTCGATTAATTAACTACGGACTTCGCAAAGAAGTTTATGGTCAGTTCCAACCGCCGAAACTTGAAGATCATATTAATACGAATATTCAAAACGGATACTATGATTCGATCCTTATAGAAAGTTATACTCCTGACGAACTTGAATATCTGAATACAAAGATTGAGCATAACCGTGACTTTGATTTAACCTATGCCGCAATGGAGCAAATGCGCGGAAAGTATTTGGTGAAGAATCGATCCAACGGCGAGATATACGAAACGCCTCAAATGGCAATGATGTGTATCTCAATGGCGTTATTTCATAAATATACTGACGATAGGTTGAAATGGGTCGTTGATCTCTATAATGCACTTTCTTCATTCGATATCAGTCTGCCAACTCCAATTATGGCAGGTGTTCGAACTCCGCAACGTCAATTCTCATCTTGCGTATTAATTGAAACAAGCGATGATCTTGACTCAATTAATTCAACAGCATCTTCAATTGTTAAGTACGTCTCACAGAAAGCAGGGATTGGTATTGGCGCTGGAAGCATTCGTGCTTTGGGTAGTCCTATTCGCAATGGCGATACCAGTCACACTGGTGTTACTCCCTTCTTTAAGTATTTCCAAAGTGCCGTCAAATCATGCTCTCAGGGCGGTGTTCGCGGTGGCGCTGCTACTCTCTATTATCCCATATGGCATCTTGAGATCGAAGATATGCTCGTTCTTAAGAACAATAAAGGTACTGAAGACAACCGAGTCCGGCACCTAGACTACGGTGTGCAGTTTAACAAGGTTATGTATGAGCGATTGCTCACAGGTGGCGATATCACTTTATTCTCACCGCATGATGTTCCTGATCTATATGACGCATTCTTTGTTGACGTTGATAAGTTCCGCGAACTGTATGAGAAGTATGAGCGCAAGAGTTCAATTCGTAAGAAGTCTATTCCTGCGGCAGAACTCTTCAGTATGTTTGTGCAAGAGCGAAAGGATACTGGTCGCATTTACTTAATGAATGTTGATCACGCGAATGATCATGGCGCATTCTTAAAAGAGAAAGCACCGATCCGTCAGTCAAATCTTTGCTGTGAAATTAATCTACCAACAAAACCGCTGAAAGATATCAATGACCCTGATGGTGAGATCTCGTTATGCACTCTCGCAGCGATTAACTGGGGAAAGATTCGTAAACCTGAAGACTTTGAAAAACCTTGTACTCTAGCAGTACGTGCGCTTGATGCTCTACTTGATTTTCAAGATTACCCTGTCGTTGCTGCAAAGTTAAGCACAATGAATCGCCGACCACTTGGTGTCGGTATCATTAACTTCGCATATTGGATGGCAAAAAATGATTCAACCTATCAAGATCCCAATCTAGAATTAATTGATACATATGCTGAAGCATGGAGTTATTATCTAATTAAGGCAAGTGCTGATTTGGCAATTGAATTTGGTGCTTGCCCTCTAAGCGATCAAACGCAATATGGTATGGGCATCACGCCGAATCAAACGTATAAAGCAGATGTTGATGAATTAGTTAAACCAGCGATTCGTATGGATTGGAAAACACTGCGCAATCAAATGGCACTGTATGGTATTCGTAACTCTACACTCATGGCGCTAATGCCCTCTGAGACCTCCGCACAGATCTCCAACAGTACAAACGGAATAGAACCTCCCCGTTCCTTAGTCTCTGTAAAACAATCAAAGGACGGAGTGCTCAAGCAGGTTGTGCCGAGTATACAGCGACTGAAGAATAAGTATGACTTGCTATGGGATCAAAAGTCTCCAGAAGGTTATCTGAAGATTATGGCAGTACTTCAGAAGTATATTGACCAAGGAATTTCAGTCAATACTTCGTACAATCCCCTTCATTATCCTGAAGAAAAAATTCCAATGTCTGAGATGTTAAAACACGTTTTGATGTTTTATAAGTATGGAGGCAAACAACTTTATTACAACAACACGTTCGATGGCGCAGGTGAGATTGAAGAAACATCTACCCCTGAAGTTACCCCTGAAGATGACTGCGAAAGTTGTAAAATCTAAATTAACGGAGGCAGATTAAGTGTCTGTATTTAACACTAAAAAGGTAGATGCAACAACACAACCAGCATTCTTTGGTGCACCTGTAAACATTGCTCGGTATGACAAGCAACGCTATTCTATTTTTGAAAAATTTACTGACAAGCAACTCGGTTTCTTTTGGAGACCTGAAGAAGTTGACATTAGTCGCGACGGAAAAGATTTTAAAGCATTAACTGAGCACGAGCAGCATATTTTTACTAGCAATTTGAAAAGGCAGATTTTACTTGACTCGGTACAGGGCAGAGGTCCAACAGAAGCATTCCTACCGATTTGTTCATTACCCGAACTAGAAAACTGGATACTGACTTGGTCGTTCTTCGAAACGATTCACTCGCGCTCGTATACACACATCATTCGGAATATTTACAGCGACCCATCAAAAGTATTTGATGAGATGTTGGACATCAACGAGATTGTTGACTGCGCTGATTCGATCTCCAAGTATTATAATGACTTGATTGCGAATCCTAATAAAAAGAATCTTTGGTTGTGTTTAAATGCAGTCAATGCATTAGAAGGTGTCCGCTTCTATGTGTCGTTCGCTTGCTCATGGGCATTTGCGGAACTGAAGAAGATGGAAGGCAACGCGAAGATCATTAAGTTTATTGCGCGCGATGAGAATATTCATATGGCATCAACGCAACAGTTAATTAAGTTGTTGCCAAAGGAAGATAAGGAATATGCTGAGATTGCCGAAGAATGCGAAAAAGATGTTCGTCAGATATTTGCTGATGTAGCAGATCAAGAAAAGACTTGGGCAAATTATTTGTTTAGAGACGGGACAATGATTGGTTTGAATGAAACTCTACTAGCAGATTATGTAGACTTTATCGTTGCCCGTAGATTACACGCGATTGGACTGGGTCCGAGAGTGTCAACAAATCCATTACCTTGGACAGA
>Ga0181563_10006082_pt1 | contig 10909 bp, 7 predicted proteins | sample 011ome_25_FD_133759 | JGI IMG/M metagenome (GOLD analysis project Ga0181563, IMG submission 133759) | Coastal salt marsh microbial communities from the Groves Creek Marsh, Skidaway Island, Georgia - 011512CT metaG (megahit assembly) | ecosystem: Environmental > Aquatic > Marine > Intertidal zone... | reverse complement strand
GAAATTCTTAAAGAACCTGATGCTCAGAAATTTTTTAAAGAGTTTGATTCTGTCTACAGTAAAGTAACTCCTCTTGCACGAAAATCATTTGTGCTACAAGCCGAAAAAAATACTTTAAACAGGCAATATAATGAACTGTCTAGTGAACTAAATGAAATGATAGATCAAAGAGGAAGAATTGATCCCGCCCCATTTGTGCAGGATACTAAAGCTTGGACTGAATTAGCAATTAAACGAGTGGCTAGATATGCCGTAGATAAAGGATTTGACAAAGTTGCCTTTGCTAACGGTCTTCAAGTGACTAGAGTAAACTATCCTGGCGAACAGTTTGAGGAGGTAGCTATTAATCAAAGTGAAGATGGTAATTTTTATAGAATAGATGCTCTGCCTTCTATTGATAACATGGAAGACGGCGTGATGATTGCTGATAAAGTTCCTGAAAAAGATCTAGAAAACTATGTGGGCACTCGAATGGCTATGCAAGCAATACAAACGCTAGAGCCAGGAATTACAGATATTTTTGCTAATGAAGGTTTAAGGCTACCAGTAAAATTTATGGCGGATTATTACGACAAGGTTATACCATCAGTAGCGAAAAAAGTAGTAAAACAGATTGGAGGAGAAACTACACAATTTAATTTAAACCCAAATTATGATGTAGAGATTGATGAGATTGGTCAGGTAATGGGGATTCAACAAGGCTTTGAAATAACTCCTGAGATGAAGAAAAACATACTGGGTGGCATGCCTATGTTCTCTAAACAACCTAAAGTCCTTGAGTCTAGACAACGTCCAGACGAAGTAAGAGATGATGGCACTCCGATTAAATACTACACAGATGACAGAACTAGATTACAAAAAGCATTAGATGCTATCAAAGGATCTACACCTAACTCTCGTAAGAGCACATGGCAAAGATTCACTGATATGCTAGGCGTAAAAATTATTGGTGGTCGATACACTGTAGAGCGAAAAGCGATTGACGAAGATCTTCCAGAAGTCAGTGCTAAACAACAAGGCAGAATGAGGGGAGACTTAATTAATCTTCAAGCACTTAACCTTGTAGCTCTAGCGCAGTCTGGATTATTTAGAGGAAGACTAAAAAGAAACCCAAGTGGCATGATTATTGCTGACGAAAGCACTGGCCCTAAAAAAGTAGGAGTGCTAGACGTTACTACTGCATGGAATGATTTACTTACAAGAGCGACTGAAGACTTAGGGTCTGAAGCTAAAGCATATGACTTGTTAGTAACTGGGTGGTATGGCCCTCGTTATCAAGAGCTTATAAAATATAATGAGACTGTTAGTGACGATGAAAAACGTAATCTTGATGAGTGGACAGAGTCTGACCAGAAAACTTATTTAGAAGCATACAAAAAATATGGACAAGAACTAAGAGACATTCGAGACATGCGTAATATTATGCGTAAAGATGCATTAAATTTCTTAGTCGAAACAGGGCTATACACAAGAGAGAAAGCTCAAGATTATTTAGATGTATTAGAGTATGTAGCTCTTTATCGAGTTCCAGAAGATGCACTAGCTCAATACGAGAACGCTCCGTTTAGACAAGGCAGAGGACTATTGGGTGCAGGTAAAGAATACAGACTGTTAGGTTCTGATCGAGCCGCAGCTGATCCTCTTGAAAACTTTGCAACTAATATGTCTTGGCTCATGCAACGAGGTATTAAAAACAATGCAGTCAAAGCTACGGCAGATTTATTACAAGACCTAGGGCAAGGTGAATACATGACTAGACCAATGACTCCTGGTGAAAAAAAAGCCCTACACCATGTTCTAGTATATGTTGATGGTAAACCTAAAGAGTTTGTTGTAGATGATCCAAACGACATGGCAGCATTTGCTTCTGCTCCTGTAATATCTAACTTCTTCCTCAATCTACTTAACTTCCCAGTTAGAACTCTGCGTCGAGGTATTACTATGATGCCTCAGTTTGTATGGAATCAGTCTATTGAGGATCCAATTCGAGCAACGCTAGTAGCAGGTAACAAAGCAGGTATCCTTAAAAATATAGCAAACACTTGGAAATCTATTGCTGTCAACCAGTTCAAAGCAGACTTATCTCCAAACGCGGATATGCTAAACAGATATGGAATTATTGGACAAAAAGATATTCTTGATTCACAAGATATTATTGATAGATATAAAGGTAAAAACAAAAATAACTTATCTAAATATTTATTCTTCTTTGAGCGTCTATCGCATGGTTCTGACTTAGGTGCTCGAGAGTCTATCTATCAAGAGGCTATCAAAGAATTACAAGCTAAAGGATATGACCAGCAAACCGCTGAAGACTATGCTGCATTAAAAGCCTTACAGTATTTACCATATCAGCAGATAGGGCAATCAAGAACAATGGGCTACTTACGTCGCATGATGCCATTCATCAACCCTCCTATTCAAGGTATGTTTAGAGAGATAGAAGCGATGCGAGGTCGAGTTGGTGACATGACTAAAGCCGAAGGTAAAAAAGCGTTTCTATGGAGACTAGGTAAATATTTAGCGTTCACTGCGATGTATACAGCCTTTAGGTCAGGTGACGATGATTACGAAAATGAAACAGACTACAACCGAGATAATAACTTTTTCATAGGTGGTATTCGCTTTGCTGTACCAAGAGAACTTGCTCCATTTAAAGTAGCTATTGAGCGAGGCACTAGAGCCTATGTACTAAATCATGACAAGGCAGACATAGAACGTCCTGAAGTTGCAGGTGCAATCATAAGAAAATTTTGGGAGTTAGGCGCAGGCTTTTTACCTATGCCTACATTTGCAACGCCTATTTTAGAAAACGTTACAAACTTTGATCTATTTACTTCAAGACCATTAGTTAGCCCCTCGCTAGCAAGAAGAGAACCTAGATACCAATTCAATGATAATACCAGTGAAATAGCTAAAGTAATTGGTAATTATTTAAACGTGTCACCGATCAAAGTTGACAATCTTCTTAGAGGATATTTAGGCTATCTAGGTGCTACTCTAGGAGAGTTTACTAACTACATGGCAAGTGATCGTCCAGACAAGCGACCTAATGATCTGTTATTTATTGGTAACATTATTCAAAATGAGTTTGGAACTGGTCCTAGACAGCGCTTCTACAAGCTCTATGATAAAGTCAACGAAGCTACTGCTACAGTCAAGTTCTTTGAAGGACGAGGTGATGCTAAAGGACTAAAAGAGTATGTTGATAAGAATAAAGGATACTTAGGCATAGCCACAGAGATGAATAAAATTAACCAAGAGCTATCAAAAATCCGTAAGGCTAGACGTTATATCACTGGCTCAGATAAATTCTCTAGTACAGAAAAACGCACGAGACTAGACAAATTAGAGAAGATAGAAACTAAAATGCTTAACTCTGTCATGAATAAGTTAGACAGAACAGCTATGAAATATAATAAGTAGCTAAGCTAGTCTCCAACATCTAACGCCCATGCACCCCTCCTTCATTGACTGAAAAGTCTTGACTTTTATTTTAGCCCTCTTTGCCCCTGACTCGATGGCATAAATCAAGGGCGAAGGCTTAAGGGTAGGGATAAAGAAACTATCCCCCACGTTCATAGATTCAAATGGGAATACCCATTCAGGTTCATTATGCAGGCTCACTGTTTTTAGCCTCGTCTAATATATCTTTAAAGTTTTCAAGTGGTACAGCATAAGCCATGACGTTGACTGCTGACGTTGCATTTTTCCAATTAGCACCTAGACGCTTTCTAACTTCTTTAACATCTATTTTTTTCTGCTTCATTTGAAATACAAACTCTCTAGAACTTACCATGTGTTCAGCTAGATACTTTCTTAGTTCAGGCTTAGATATAAATATAAGTTTATTATGCATCTCAGCTCTTACTACTAACGGCCCTCTAGGTTCCATTGTTAGTTTATCTCCGTCGAACGCTAGGATACCTGTCTGATGTTGGTTAATAAATTCACCAAGAAGTGATTCATAGTCTACGACGTTAGCCTTGACTACATTGTCTCTGATATTAATTAACTCGCCTACAATATGTTCATAGATTCTATTTAAGTCATAGTCAACAATGTCTGCTTTAACTGCTATCTCTCCTGCTGTAAATGTAGCGGCTATTAGGTTCTCGTAAAACCTGTTGACTGTAGCTTCACCAAAGTCTTTTCTAAATCTAAGTATCCACTCATCTACCATGTGTTGAATTTCTGAGTCTGAATGTTTATATAAATTAAATATAAAGTCTCGCCCTGCCCAACCGTAGTTGTATCTAAATTTATCAAATATCTTTGTGCCGAGTGCTACTTCATCTTTTAATATCTGAGGAGTCCTGACAGTAAACTCAATCAGTCTCGCTATCTCGCCGTTAGGATCGCTCTTAAGTATAGATAGTTTGTCATACAAAGAATGGTTAGAAGTAAACAACGCTATTAGAGAAGCCGCCATCTCATGATCTCTTTCAGCATTGACTGACGCTTGCATACGGATCTTTGCTTTACCATGTGATATTTTATGAATTAGCTGAGACAGTTCTCTTGGGTGCATATTAGTCACTTCATCTAAACCGAATGGAATATTATGTAGCCCTAAATATCTACCTGTCATACCGTTGTTTGTAGTTGTTTGCTCTGTTGCAGAGATGTCTTTAGGATTAGCCCAGATAGATAGACAGCCATACAATGCCCCTGTTTTAGCAGCGCCTGCTTCACCTGTCAACGAGATAGTCACTCCTGATGTTGACGTTCTATCCATCAATACTGAACCAAATCCAGTTAATAAACAAAACGCATGAGTCTCTAAACTACGATAGTTCAAGCGATTAGCGGCTTCTTTCCAGACTTTATAGTCACCTTTTGTAGTCAAGTGTTGAGCCACACTCTTACACATAGGAGATGTCGGGGCTGATACTTCTTCACCTTTACGGGTAAGTTCTCGGTCACCAACAATAAACGACTCTCTGTCCGCTGTCCAACCCATCTGCATACGCATAATCTCTGCAGGTTTTTTAGACATTAAATGATGTCCCCACTTAATAATATAGTTCATAAGAAGTTGTCCACCTTTCGGATCTGAATTAAATAAAACACCTTGAGATGCTATGATTTCTTTCAGGCGTTCTATGGCATATACTTTGCTCATTGGTAGTAAAAATTCTCTTTCAGGATCATGAGGTAATACTGCTTTCATTAGCAAACAATCTCCGTCAAGAGGGCTATAAATTCTTTTCTCAGGCCATATGTCATATAAAGTAACTAGGGTAGGCTCAGGTTGTATTACTTGCCCTTCCTCGTCATACTTTGTAGGGGGCATATAATAGATTCCGCCTTCCTTACCATACACATATGGGTATATATCTTCAGGCAAAGTTCTAAGTCCTTTGGATAGAGAAGTTGAGGTAGTGGCTAAATTTTTTACTGCGTCTGCAGGGATAGCTGTTGGCTGAATAGTCTCCTCGGGTTTCTCTACTGCAATCTTGAATACTTTACCTAGTGACAGAGGATTAGTTACCTTCCCACGATTTGGACATGACTCACATATGCCTGGATTTACACTGTTAAATGTCTCACAAGAATGTGGCATACCTTGTGTCTGATTAGCTTTTCTCTCCGTATCATCAGGGTTGTAGTTCGGGTATTCTTCAGATATGCGATGGATAGCATCATCTCGGTCACTACAATGTTGAGCAATAGATAGCCCTGAATACCATAACGGCTCAGGCAGAGTCTTAACATTGTCGAGTATAAATTTTATCTGATTACACCCTTGTCCTTGTTTAGATAGTTGCATGATCTTGTCAAAACTATTTTCAAAGTTATCTAGTTTTAACATCTTCCGTTGATCCTCGCTCATACCTTTTGGCACAGACTGTAGTATGTCATTGAGTGTAGGCTCAGCTTCTCCTAAGAACTCTTTAAACTCGTCAAAGACATATACAGGTAGACTGTCGTCAATAACTTTAGTAGGACTAGGTGGATCTGTTTTTAAATTAAAGGTATCAGGTGCCCTTAGAATCCTAGCTAGGTCTGCCGTGACAACGGGATCTATACGAAGGCCACTCGATATACATAAGGTTTTAAATTTTTCTGCGTAAGGTTTCCACTCCGTAGCATCTATGTCTCTATCGAAAAGCCAATATGCATGAACCCCTGTGCCTGAATCAATCTTAATGGGTGGGGGTAGATCGGCTGTGTTAACAAATTCGTCCAGTGCTTGTAAAGCAACTTCTTTGGACTCATACCCTTTTCCCTCCCCTACGTCTAAGTCTACAAAGAAAGACCGAATGTATTTAGCTTCATCAGCTTTACGGCTGTATCCTTTGAATGAACTAAGTGCAACAAAGACGTTGGTGTTTTTAGATTTAAATTGATTTATAACAGGCTCGATGTCATCAATAGACTCTACGAACTTGTGCTTTGGAATTTTAGAGGAAGGGCTTATTGCTGTGACGCAGTAGACCCCATCACTTGGCAGTGCTTTCTTATAAAATTCTGTAATCATATTTTAAATTTTGTTAATAACGTTATCGATAATAAAAGTTCTAGCACTAAAAGTATTAGTAGCCGGTAACTTATCCGTGTTTAAATTAAACTCAATAATTTCCATACATCTCTCAACTTTCTCAATGTTTTTTTGGTTTATAACTTTGCCTTTAAACCAGTTATAAACTGACATACGAGATACGCCAAGAGCGTCAGCGATCATACTAGGTGGCAGATTAGCTTTAACACAAAGTTTGCCAAACTGCACACCTGTACGTTTTTCGTTCAGATTATTAAGACTTAATAAATATTTATCAGTATATGATTTAGCCATAATATCCTTCCTTATTGTTTAACTGACCACTTCTTGATTGTATTACTAATATCTACAGGTTGTTTCTCAGCACCGCCTGTTGTTTCTTTTAGGTGAGGTTGCTCAGCTTCTACGTCTGACTGTGGAAGTGTTTCAGCTTTGATCTCTTGTGGAGTCTCAGGAGCTTGTGCTTCAACTTGTGGTTGGGCAGGAGCCTGAACTTCTTCTTGAGGTTTATAAATAGAAAGTTTTACAGCTTGAGTAGCCACATCTGACTGCGCTTGTTTCTCGATGATTGGGTAATCATCAGGGTTAACTGCTCCAACTGGAGAGAATAAAACTTTAGGCACAGGTGATTTAGTATCAAATTGCATTTTAGTAATAACTCTAGAAGCCGCGACATTATTGTTTGCTAACATCTGAACATAAGGTCTGAAGCCCCACTTACCACTTTCTTCTTTCTGCCAACAAGATGTAGAAGGCAATACTAATTGTAACACATCTCCGCTTGGATCATCAGGTAACACCACGGCTGTTCTCCAAGATAATCTACATTGTTTGCCGTTAGCCGCCGCAGAGTTTCTTACACTATACGGACACTCACTACATGACTTTGCTTTAGGCTCTTCAACATCAGCGTCAGGTTTGTTTGAATCACTTGACCAGCACACAGGACTAGCTTGAACGCCCTCCTGATAAGCCTGATCGTAAAACATACGAGACGCATTGTGAGCCATCTTTACGATAATTACGTTCATGTGACGGTCTTCAATAGCGCCAACTTCTTTACCACCTGCATACTTTCTAAACACCCCACCTTTGATAGAGATTCTTTTAGGGCCTGACGATACACCACCTGCAACGGCAAGGGTATCTTCGTCTAGCCCAGTTTGTATCAAGGCAGGATTCTGATTAATAATATTTGCTAATTCATTAGACATGATTTCTCCTTAAGATTTACTAGGTTTTTTAACTACAATATTGTATTCTCGAATTGAACTAACTCCAGGTGGTAGCCCTTCGTTGCCATGAGTAATCATATACTCTTTGAGATTACCGTTATGTAGTCTTTGTTGCATAAGTTCTATGAGTCCATTTTCTAGAATGAATGGTTTTAAACTATCCCAGTCACTGCATACAAAATTTTCTCGTAGGGTTTTAATAATGGTTCCTTGTCCAGTCTTGATGCTGTCTGCATTAATCTTATTGCACTGAGCTAAAAGAACTTCTTCGATCTGAGCAAGCTCTCTTTTTAAATCAGAGTCTTTAACTTCGTATTCTTGCTTAATCCTATTTCTTTCGTTCCGTATTTTAAGATACACAGATACAATATCATCAAGGCCAACTTCTTGCGTGTCGCTCACTTTGGTTCTCCTTTCATGAATTTACTAAGGACGCGTCTCACGTCCTCTATTGATGTTAAAGCATTCCTATGTGTGTTACCTGTTTTTTCAAGGAAGCCTTCTACGTCAATTGAGTAACTAGACAGCGTAGTTAATACTAACGCCATCATAAATAATTCTATTTGATCTTTACTCTGACAATTGTCATGCACAAAGTCATCTAATATATTTCGTAATAACTCAAACTCTTCTTTTGGAAACTCGTTGCTCACTCAATAACCTCTCTATATAAATCAACTAACTTCGTATGAGCATCAACTTTACCCTGAAGCATGTTATACATTTTCTTTTCTACATCTGAGCCTTGCAGATGCACGACTGTCATTTTATTTTTCTGCCCAACACGATCAATCCTAGCTACACATTGTAGATATGTTTCAACTGACATCACTGGTGACCAAAAAACTATTGTGTCTGCTCTCGTTAAAGTAACTCCGTGTGATGCTGATTGAGGCTGGATAATTAAAACTTGGGGATCATCTAATGATTGAAACTGTGTAATGATTCTCGCTCTTTCATTAGCTGTTACTGATCCACTTATAATTTCAGTGCTTATTCCTTGCGCCCCTAAATGTTTAGCTAGAACTTCTATTGTATGTCTAAAGGGAACAAAGATTAAAACTTTGTTTTCTGTCTGATCTAATACTTCGTCCAATGCAGATAGACGAGGGCGCACATCAAATTCAACTACTTCTTTTTCGTCTGTATACACTGCACCGCCTGATATTTGTAGTAGTTTACTTAGTCCAGCCGCCGCATTTACCGCGCTGATTTGTTCTCCTGCGGCTTCGATAAGCATCTGTTCTTTCAGGCGTTTATAATATTTAGCAACCACTGGTGTCAGTGGGACTTCTCGTGTTTGATACATTACATCAGGAAGGTCTAGACAATCATCTTTACTAAATCTAATAGCAGGTTGTAATGCTTTAAACACATCGTCTTTTGCTGTGTCTTTTGGTATCCACTTAAATCTTGTTACTTGATACATAACTTTGTCACGCCAAGCCGCTAAAAATTTAGGCACTCGATGAGGACAAACTATCTTTGCTAACCCATAAGCATCTAAAGGGGATTGGGCGGCAGGGGTACCAGTCATTAACCAAAGTCGTGTCTCTGGCTTGATAAGTTTAGCTAAGGTTTTCCAACGAGCCGTACTAGGAGATTTATACGCGTTTGCTTCGTCGATTATTATCAGATCAAATTCACCTTTAGCTATACTTTCTCTGACGATACCCACACCATCGTAGTTAATAATCACTATTTCATAATCTTTGTTTTCAATAATCTTTTCCCGCTTACTTGCACTGCCGTGAGCAATAGCCACAGACCTATGCATACAGGTACTAAACACATCATCTTGCCATGCACTTTGCATAATAGATAACGGGCATATAACTAATGTTCTTTTAATTTCATTTTGTTTCATTAGATAATCCATAGCCCATAGAGCAGACGAAGTCTTACCTGTCCCTGCTTCGTTAAAACAAAAAGCTCGGTGGTTTATAGATAAAAATTCTGCTGTTGTCTTTTGGTGTTCAAAAGGTTGATAAGATCCCGGCCAATCATAATCTCTTGACATAGGACTGGGTAGTGGTTTTCTAAATGATATTAATTGATTGAGACGGGTCATCTCTTGTAGACCCCAGTAGACTAAGACTTCAACTAACTTACCTTTGTTATTTATTATCTCTGACTTTTCAATATTACTTTGTATGTGGCTCACCATATAATCGGGAACTAAAAATTTTACTGCGGTGTTATCTACTATTTCCATACTATCCTTTCTAAACTAATACTTTACTATAATAACTTATGTAATTCAACTATTATTTTACTTTATTATGTGCTACTACTTTTCGGCACCACTCTAAATATTCAGGTATTGGTAGGGTGCTTCTAAAGGAATTTACTGCTCGACAAACTAATTGAACATTCTCACTATTATACTCTTCTCCGGCTTTAATTCTATCTATACTTGCATTAGTAAATATGGTAGCGCCTTTCTTTCGTATACAAGTCATCCTAACTCCTGACAATGCACATCTATAATTTTGTTCCTTTAATATTTTTATAAGGATTTTAGGAGTAAGATTTTTTCTATCTTCTCTACTATTTAATATGCCTTTAAAGAACCATTCCCAGTTACCTTGATTTTTTTCATATACCCGTTGTCTATATGCAGATTTTTTACATTTAGGAGAGCAGTATGTCTTACCTACTTTGTCGTAGCTGAACTTCTGACTACACACAGAACAGCGACGGATCTCCATTACTGATTAAACTCACAACTGGACACAGGACACCACCGACATAACGGAGTAGGACTAGGCAACCATACATCAGAGTCATAAGAATTATCTAGTCTTGATAAAGCCTTTTCAAATATGGCCCACGATAAATCTTTATCTTCTCTTTTGTATTCGTCAGTGATAAATGTCTCATGCATTAAAAATAATAATCCTGCCTTCACATGATTAACTTCAGGAAAGTGTTCAAAGACCATCAATGCCATAAGGCGTAACTGTTTAGTATCAGGATATTTATTACTGCCTGTTTTATAATCAATAATAAACGCAGTGTCCCCATCAATAATAATTAAGTCAGCGATCCCCCGAACCCATCTGTTCTCGTCTTTGAAGTCGCAGGGTTTCTTATCTCTTGTGAGTCCCATCTCATATTCACAAAGTTTTTGTCCCGGAATCTGTATTAATGCATCAACTTGTGCTTT
>Ga0181563_10006076_pt1 | contig 10916 bp, 9 predicted proteins | sample 011ome_25_FD_133759 | JGI IMG/M metagenome (GOLD analysis project Ga0181563, IMG submission 133759) | Coastal salt marsh microbial communities from the Groves Creek Marsh, Skidaway Island, Georgia - 011512CT metaG (megahit assembly) | ecosystem: Environmental > Aquatic > Marine > Intertidal zone... | reverse complement strand
TCGTTTGGATGGAAAGTATTTCAGAAAATGCCTAAATACAGAAAGTAAAGCAGAGGCAGAGAAGTTATTGTTTGAGTGGAAGAACTCCTTAATCACAGGTGATGATGCGGTTGTTGTTCCAATTGAAATGAAGTTTTCAACATATGCAGAGAAACTCATTAAGAAACAAATGAAGTATGACGAACCACCAAGTGGAATTTATACATACAAAAAAACACAGGGACTTCTTAATAGACCAAAAGGTCTTCTTGAATTTTTCGGTAATAGAGATGTTCGTTCTATCTCAAAGCAAGATGTTGAAAGTTTTACTAACCAACTTTCACTAGATGGAAAAACTCTAACGAGAGGAACAATCTATAAACACATCAACATACTCAAACAGATATTAGAGTTAGCAGATATTGAAATTACTTTTCCTAAAATAAGAGGTGCAAAGAAAGAGGGACAAAGAGGTTATTTCAATCTCAAGAACTACAAGTTGATAAGAGAGAAATCCAAAGAGATGATTGGAACAAGATTTCAGATTGCCCAATACAAACACATTGAGATTACTGAAGACTTGCACGACTTCATAGTCTTTATGGTCGGTAGTATGTTGAGACCGACATTATCAGAAGTTTACTCTCTCCAATTCAAAGATATCAATGTCAAAGAATTAGATGGAGTTAAGTATCTGGAATTTACGATGCAAAGAAAGAACCAAATGATGGCAGTCCAAACTTTACCAACTAGTTATTATGCCTATCGAGATATCCTTAAGAGAAGATCAGACCATCGACCAGAAGATTATTTGTTTATGCCTGACTTTGCAAATAGACGAACTGCAACAACTCATATGTCAAAACTCTTCGGACTATTCTTAAAAGAAATAGGACTTCAGTATGATGAAGATGGAAATAAACTCTCTACATATTCACTTAGACATACTGCTATCACTTTCAATCTATCTCAAAAAGGAGTTGATGATTGGGACATTATGAGAAGGGCAGATACTTCTAAACAAATGATTGAGAAGTATTACTATCCTCGTTCACAAAGAGATGAAAAACTTAAAGACTTCCTTAGAATTTAGGGTCTGAATAGAGTTCTAAAGTCGTTCTGAGACGATAACTGAACCACCCCCAAACACTGCATTTAAATAGAAAAAAGAGTCTTAGAATTGACCTCATGAGAGTGCTTTAAATTATTTAATTAGATGAAACTCATCTTTGTTGAAAATTGACTCGAACTTCCAATTGCCAAAATTTCCATTATTGATGGCAATCACCCACTCTTTCATTGCATTCCATTTAAATTCGTCCTGATCTTTTTTAAGACCTTTAGTTTCAATAATTATGTAATTTTCTGGATCAGTTTTAACAATAAAATCAGGATAATATGTTTTGACTTCACCCTTAAAGACATACCAAATCTTAAAACCCAAGTGATCATTTTTAACCCAAGATAAGATTTTTTGATTTTTGCCCATTCTTTCAAGATGCTGACTAAATTCTGCTTCAAAATTAGAGTCAATAACCATGTTATTTATTTGAGAGAATTCGATAGGTTGAGTTTTTTTAGAAGTCATCCAAGGACTCATATCATTTGTTCTAATCCATGGTCTGCTTTCATCAATTATGGGAATTAATTCCTCATTGGAAGTTTCAACAATAAACTGTTTTAAATGTTCTGAAATTGTTTGAATTTTTTGAGCAAGCAATATTTTTTTAAACTTTTCTTTATTCTCACCGTCTGGAACAGACAAACTTAATTTTTCAGATTCAATGAATTTTTCAAACAATCTATTTAATTGACTAATATGACTTGCAGGATCTCCTTGCCAGGATTTGCCCAGTGTTTCATGTATCCTTACACTTGCACTCAATATACTTGACTGGTAACGACTATTTTCTGCTAGTGCATCAAGGTTGATCTGCTCAATTTTATCAAACCTAGGTTGACTATCTTGTATTGGTGCTATTTCTACAATACTTGGACAATCTTTTAGATCAAGATTTAATGCTGGTATAGATGCGATATCTAATTCAATAAAATTATTAATCTTTTTTGAGATTCTGATCACATTAGGAATAGAGATCAATAGGTTGGTCCTGTCACCTAAAGGTTGTATAAGTGTTTTTGGTTTTTCTGGAGGTTTTGGTGTTGCGTCACCTTCCACTGGAAGGAATGAAAATGGAATACCGAAAACTGTTACATATTCAGCATCAAAGAGTCCATCCTCATTAAGGTCATAAGAAACCCTTCTCAATCCTCTCCCAACCACCTGCTCACACAATAGTTGACTAGTAAATGCTCTTAGACCCAATATATTGGTAACAGTTCTTGCATCCCAACCCTCAGATAGCATATTAACTCCGACTACACATTGAATTTGCTCTCCAGGTTTGCCTGTTTTTCCTACTGAGTTAAATTTCTCTCTTTCAAGTTGTTGCAGTTCATCTCTAGAACTATTATCGTCAGACTCAAGTTTTTCCAGTGCATCTTGATCAATTCGAATAAATTTCTCTTCATCTTCTAATTCTTGTATTGAACTAAAACCATTGAGGATATGATGAGACAGTCTCGCAGCAGTATTTTTCCCATTAGTTACAGCAATAAAAACTGGTGGTGTGGGTCTGCTTACAGAATCCCATTCCTTCTTCGTATTCAACCAATCAATTCCAAGCATGTTAACTGCAGATGCAACCAGGTCTGGAAGACCAACATTTTCATCCACCTTTCTATTTAAATCATCTTTTACGTGACCATAAAGATGAAAAAACTTAGACTTTAAGTCATCTCCAATTGTTGCATCATCTCTTACAGCAACTCTCGGTGTCTTTACTAAACCACTTTCGATAGCATCATTTAAACCAAAATCACAAACAATCCATGGAAAAAGTTTTTCATCTTGATTTCCAGTTCCGGAAGGTCTGAACGGTGTTGCAGAAAGATCATAAGTTTTAAGAATTCCTCTCGCATCATGAATTTTATCTAAACCCTCGACCCATATAGTTGCTTTTTCGTCTTTGTCTTTTGATTCCGTTACTCTCCAGCAATGATGTGCCTCATCATTAATAACTAATATATTTTTTGCATCCCCAAATTCTTTTAGGACTCTTTTGCAAAATGCTTCATTGCTTTCTTCACCTCTTTTTAGAACTGTATTTTTCTTTGGATCAGATTTTTCAGCAAGATTGTGCCAATTAGTTATTACAATCTTTGCTTGGAGCAACTGTTTCCACATTTCATCATCAACAATTCTGAACTCTTTATAAAAATTATCTTCTTCAGAAGGAAATAGAACAGATAGTCTGTCTTTAACAGTTATTCCTGGTGCAACAATCAAAATATTTTTGGAAAATCTTGCATCTCTTGGATTGGCAACTTTATTTAAAACGTTCCATGCAATTAACATAGACATTACAACTGTCTTGCCTGTTCCTGTTGCTAACTTTAAACATTCTCTTGTCCACTCTCCATCTACTGGAATATTTATTCCTTGTTTTTCTGAATCCAAAGATTCTACCAACCATATTGCTGTTTCAACTGCTTCAAATTGGCAGAAAAAAGGAGTTTGATTTTGCTCTCTCTCGTTGGAATTTTTCCAAAAATTTAATAATCTTTTTGTCGTTGGTGAAACATTAGGATATCCAGATTCTCTCCATTTTTTTACTCTAGGTCTTATCTTATTTACTAAGTCAATTTGGATAAATTCACCAGGATCATTTTCATCAAGTTTTTGCTCAGATTGTTTCCAATAACCCGATTTTCTTCTTCCTTCTGTTAACTTAAATTCCTGAGATTCTCTATCATATAACCAGTGTTTTTCTGGTTCACTGTAAGGATTGTTTATTATTAACTGGTCGATACCTGAACTCATGGCAATTCCCTTACAATTAGAGATTCAATGCCTCTATTATCCACAATCTTTACTGCTATTTTTTTGTGATTGCCTGCATCAAATAGTTCGGAAACTGATCCTTGATAAAAATCAATTTTTTCAAAATCAATCTCTTCCTTAAGACTTCTTTTTAACTTGGTCCAATCATTTTTATCTTCAATTGGGAAGAAGAATTGATCAGGGCATACACTTCTTTCATCATAGTTTGTATCTATCATCCAAAGAGCAATGCCATCAATACCCATAGATTCAATTTGTCCTTTTGATGGGTTGTAGTAATCAAATCCTCTAATTTCAACTTTATATTGTTTTCCTTCTTGTTTAATCTCAATGTCGGGTTGTCCTATCAACCAAAAACTCTGATTTGATGATCGTTTTTTTCTTAAGTCCTCAGTTAGCAAATCAACACTCATTTGTGATTTAAGAAATGTTATTTTTTCATGACTTAAGTGGTCTATATCTTTTGATGCCTCCGGATCAAAATGAAACGCACAAAAAATCAATACACAGTCTTCTTCAAGAATTTCTCTAAGTTCAAATACCGCATGTTCTATTTGCGTTTGTTCCATAGGAGCATAATCTGGTCCAAAACAAACATATGCATTTTTATGAGTATTTTCTTCTTCAATTTGCCCAATAGCATGGATGTGATGGAAACCCTTTGTTTTTTCGATGTTAATAAAATTAATTTTCTTGCCTTGAATTGTCTGAATGCCCGTTGATGAGACTTCATTAATATAGTTTTCTATGTCTTGTTCAAAACTATCAGAACTAGTATCCGAAATATTTTTTACTCTGACTGATGGAACTGCTTCAACAGTAAATGGACCTGTAACTCTTTTGATTGTTGAGTCTTTTTGAGGTTCAAGATAAATTGCTTCTTTCTTTCCAGAGTGTCCTTTTGCAATTAGTGATGGTGTTAATCTCTCAACTTCTTTATATAAAAGACCACCTGACAATCCTTCGTCTGGATTTTGCAACTTATAGTAATCATAAACTTCAGTCATAATTCTTTTTCTAGCAAGATTTAAAGCAACTCTTGATGTATCACAGGTAACCCACTTCCTTCCCAACCTTTCTGCGGCAACTGCGGTGGTTCCTCCTCCACAAGTTGGATCAAAAACTATCTCTCCCGCAGTTGATGTCATTAAAATACACCTTCTGATAACTTCTTCATTAGTTTGAACTACATAAACCATTGAGGATGCTCCACCTATACCATCCCAGAGTGTGTCCATTTCTTTGTATGGAAAATCATCTAAATATCTAATAAACTTAAGAGCAGAACCAAATGGTTCTATTCTTTTCAATGCTATTAATTTTTGAATATCTTCTTTAGGTTGCCCCCACCATCTATGACCTGAATCATATTTCTTGCCATCAAACTCTACCTCATATTTAGAACCAGGTCCTGACTTAAACAACTGCATAGGTTTAAATATCTTTGCTTCCTTGGGTATAGTTGCAGCACCTCTCTTTTGATCAAGTGATAATTTTTTTCTTTGTCCGTCAGGTAATTCATAATAATCATATCCTGCAGGTATTTCATTTTTTCTAGATGTATACAGTTTGTGAAATTTTATTTTTTCCTTATCTTTTGCATACCATAAAAGATAATCTAATTTCGATGGCATATTATTTGCTGCTGAAAATGGATGCCCAACTTTTTGAAAACATATCATGGCAAAATGGTTGTTTGCTCCAAAAACCTCATCAAGAATTTCTCTAGCATGATGAAGGTTTTGATCACTTATCTGAAAAAACATAGAACCAGTCTCATGCAATAATTCCCTACAAAGCATTGCTCTATCTTGGATATGCGATAAGTAAGAGTGCACCCCTAATTCCCATGTATCTCTGAATGCTCTGATCATTTCTGGTTCATGTGGAATGGAATCATCAGACCCCTCTTTGTGATCTTTTTTGTTGGTAAATGGTTGAAAATTTGATCTATAGTTTATTCCATATGGTGGATCCATAAATATAGTTTGGACTTTTCCTGCCATGCCTTCTTTTTCTAGAAGACTATTCATTACAAGAAGTGAGTCACCCGCAATTAATCTGTTTGACCAATCTTGTTCATGCTCATAAAACTGAAGTGCTTTATTGAGTGGTTTTTCAAATCCTGGATTATCAAAAAAATTTAATTCTAATTGTCCAGAATTTTGAGGAACTTCTGATTCTGATTTTACCTTTAATTTTTCTATTAAAGTTTTAGGATCTACTCTTTCATGAACATGGAGACTAACAGTATCAATCTCAAGTTCATTCTTTTCAACTTTTCCAGACCATTGCAGTTGTGGGTCCAGGTAAGGGTCAAAAGCATATTTCTTTTTTTCTCCCACCCTGTCAGTTGCTGAAGAGACAAGACCAACTTCTGGTATATTTTTTCTTTTTCCAGTTTGTTTATAATTTTTAATATCTTTTTTAGAGGGCATGACTTAATTATGCCATTTATGCCTTCATTACAACCAGTGATTCTATGAAGAAAATTTATAGAAAGTAGATGTATTAGAAATTACCCTTTGCAACATCTAAAACTAACTGTTCTGCACTTCTATAAACCTTGTTCATGGACTGTGGAGAGTTCCAAGCACCTTTCTTCTCTGTGCCAGGGTCATAGTTTTCTGTATTTGCATCTGACTCAAAATCAGAACTGAATTTTGAATACCACTCCATTAGTTCAAACCTAATCTCTTTAAAGTCTTTACCCAACAAATACCTCATTATGAATGTGTTGTATTGTTGGTGAATATTGAAATAACGATGTTTGTGTTTGATTTGATACTTTGCAGTCACTTGATACTTAGAATTGCTTAATAATGCCCTTGCTTGTCTGAGAATGTCCTCTTTCCTCTGTGATTTATGGAAACGAATATATAGATAATCGTCTGCCTTCTCTCCTTCTTTAACTAGTGAAACCTGTTCCTTCTCTGCAAACAAATGTGCCTTGTCTTTAAACCATTGGTCAAAGGTTGAATCAAGGTAGTTATAGATATCCCAATCTTTGTAATATCCCTTATTAAGTTTTACCGAGTATTGATTCTTATTACCAAATTTGATTTTGTTAGTTTCACAATCAATCACCAATCTAACCAAGTGAAACCACATACGATAATAGTGAATAGACTTATCAAGGATATGACCCTTGAATTTATTACGACCTTTCTTTAATGCAATCGTATTCGTCTTACTAAAATCAGTATTTCTCATTCTGATTAGTTTAGATATGAATTTAGGTGACTTACTCATAGGAATATTATATCTCAATATAGTAATTAAGTTCTAGCTTATAAATCTTATGTGACTATATACAGGGTCAAATCGTATAATGGATATGTAAGTTGAGAAAAGGGTTCTTAACTAGAAACCATAACAAATAAAGGAGAAAAATTATGGAAACAAAAATAAATGACAAGGTTAAGTCAGATTATAAAAATGACCCATTGTTTCAGATGATGATGAAAAAAAATGAAGAAAAAACGAGATTGATAGAATCTCAAAACCCCTACGAGAACAAAGAGATGTTCCTCAATGATGTCAAAAACAATATGACAATTGAAAAGACTCTTTTTGATGCAGATGATATTCGTGATGAACACGATGATGATTTTCTTAATCCTGAGAATGCAGAATACCTAGTGTTATGCCTTCATTCTAGAGACCATCTGATTGAGAGATTAAACGATGTAATCAGTCTTGCAAAACTTAAAACTCTCATTAAAAGACAATGGGGTGAGTTGAAATATCCTGAGAGAGTGAGAACGAGTGATGTTCTTTTAGATATTCTAGAGGGTGAAATTGCTCATGCTGGTGCTCTTGAGAAAGAAAGAGAGAGAACTCTTGATGAATACTTCAATGCGATTAAACAGAACTGTGGTGATGGTGCAGATGAGTTTGACCATGTTGACTCTATAAGAATGGATTTAGATAGAAGGTATGAAAACAATGATTTCATACTGGAGTCATCAGACTGGGACTATGTTTATAGAACCTTTGAAGAAAGGGAAAAAATAAACAGGGAAAGAAAGACTGAAGATTAGTTGCTCGAGAAACTTTTATAACCTGCTCAAGAAATGAGTAGGTTCTAAAGTCTCTTAAAAATCAGAAATAAGAATGCAGTAGGAATGGGGGTTTCAGAGAAGTGCAAATCTCTATTTTTACTGGTTCTCAACCACTTACTTTAGAACTTATTATCAAAAAATGAATATGAAAAAAAAATTAAAAAATATAAAAACTTGGCATATTGGTATAGCAAAAACATATATCGATTTATTTAGAACTGGAAAGAAAGAGGAGGAAGAGTTTGCAAAGAGAATAGTTGACTCTCTTGAAGAGAGAGATAGAAAGATAGTTCATAACTACATACAAAATGTCATCAATATATCTCTAAGACACTTACTTTAGAACTTTAAACACTTGAGTTTATTGTTTGCAAAAAGTAGTCGGTTAGGACTACAAAAACCCTATATACCTATAGAGAAATAAAAAAGTCATACACATATGGTCGTGCATGAGAAGTAAGGGAAGTCATTGAGTTATCCAAACCTTCAATCTAAACATAAGAACGATACGACTGATGCCAGAAGTCTTGCAGTGCATCTATGCAACACCAAGACATGATGATGCGTGAACAACCACAGCATCAGTCTCCGATTGTAATCAAAACTGCTTAAGGAGATGCCATTGGGTTTAGTAGATAAAAGGAGACCGACCAATCACCCTTACCTGTAATAAGGTTCTACTGTTTTGAGTATCTGAAAACTTCAAGTTCAGAGAGATACATTTCATCTTGATAGGTGAAGTGTATCTGCTTCTTAAGTTCAGAAGAGATAACTAATTTAATAAAACAATAAGGACACGAAGTAATCACGAGTGAAACGAGTGATTGAATTAAGGAACAATAATGACATTACAAAAGAACAATAGATTTAAAGAATATGTTCTTGAACTAGAACAAATCAAATATAACCATCTTCAGGATAGTAGAACTCCATCACTACAAAGAAAGTTTTGGATAAAGAGAACATCACTAATCGAGAAACAAATAGAAGACTACCTAAATACCTATGATGAATAACTTAACAGAGTCACAAAAGATAATACTCAAGAGAAGACTCTTGATACCTTCTATTGTTAGACACACCGATATTCATAACACCACTCTAGTAAATGCACTCAAACTTGCAGACGAATATAACCAATATATTGAAGATGGAGACCTAGACTCTGCACTAGAACATTTACCTTCTGTTGCACAAAACCTTATTCGTTATGCAGAAGAGACTGCAATCAAGAAAGACGAAATTAAAATAAAGAATTCATTAGAGTTAAAGAAGAAAGACCACATTATTTCTGCAATGAAATCATTTAATGCATTTATTAAGACCGATAAAAAGAAAACCACCAGTTCCAAGAAAGAAACTGATGGATTATCTGATGCTGAAAGAAAAATAATGAGGTCAATTAAATAAATTTATTCTTCATTACTATTTATATGTTTAGGAGACCAATAAAACAATGAAAAGATATTCAGATACACCAATTAATGTTCGTCTAGGTAGATACCAGGAGAGTAAATTAAATGAGATGATTAAAAATGAAACCTACTGCCAACAGAGAGGAATATTTTCTAAAGTGGATGCAGTGAGGACTGGATTAAATAATGTAATCAAAGACTACGAAATGACTACACTGGGAACGCAATAAAACAGTGTTCGTGAGAAGAGGGTGGTTAGTCCTAATCACCTTTTTAGTTGAGAGTAAAATTCTAAAATATATAACGAAGTTTAAGGGTTTAGTATTTTCAGTTTTATCCACTCTAGAGCAGGTCTGACATCATAGGCATCTCCATGCTCTATGCCCTTTGCATCTATCTTATATCTTGAAAGGTGAGGTGTTGAGATAAGTTTTATATTTAACTTCTTCTTATTTATTTCTAAAACTCCTTGTGTCATTGAAAAATATTTACTTTCATTTAAAGAAACTACCTCAAAATTTTCCTCTCTTGAGATGACCATCTTTTCTTTTATATATTCATTTGCTTCAGAACCATAAGCAATGATACATTCGGGACAAACCACTGATAAAAGAATTTCATGAATTTTCCAGCACTCTTCTGCAGCATCGTTCCAGTCTAGATCAAACTCTTCTAGAGTTGGTGAACGAACAAACACCAAATTTGTTGATAAAACTTCTTTCAAATCTACATTAATTTCTTCAAATAAAAATTTAATTCTTCTTTGAAGTAGTGCTTTTCCAGGTGCTGAGGGTTCTCTTCCTCTAATTTGCCATCTAGCATCAAAGTATTCATTGAAATCTGAAGAAGTGTTTTTTCTTAATAATTGATTTTCTACTGTATCTGGATACTTGCCGAGTTTTTGGTCTGAGTGTCCTCCAGGATTGGCACCTAAAAAATAAAACTTTCCTTTTTTTATTGTTTCATTACCAGAATATAAAATAGAACCTGCTTGATTGTTAAAACCAATTTCTTCTAGTTTCTTTTTTATTAATTCGATGGTGTTCATTGGATATTTAGGTGGTTGAATTTAATATTCTTAAATTTCTTGCTTAAATAAATTCTATAACTGCAAAAACTATTATCCCACTTCATTCAAGATTTTATAAACAGTGATGACCTCTGACTCTGTTACTTATCTTTTCTTACGGTAAAAGATTTAAAGAGATGTGAGTAATGAGAATTTATTAAAATTAAACTTATAAAAATACTTGCCCATACTAAGTAACTTGAAGGTTGAAGAGAAAAAATTAAAAAAATTAAAACAACATAGATTGGTGTCATAAAAATTGCAGTTGAAGCAATTGTTAACCACACCCTTTCTCTTCTATTAGTAAGGTTCCATGCAAAAGATAAATTTTTTCCTACTGAAATAGCAGGGAAAACCATATAAATTCTCCCAAAGATATAAATGCTTACAAGAACTGAAAGTATGATGATCACTATTTCAAAAGTTCCAAAGTAACTGCCAATATTTTCTATTGCAATTTCATAGATTCTTTCTGCAACAAAGAC
>Ga0181563_10006074_pt1 | contig 10920 bp, 10 predicted proteins | sample 011ome_25_FD_133759 | JGI IMG/M metagenome (GOLD analysis project Ga0181563, IMG submission 133759) | Coastal salt marsh microbial communities from the Groves Creek Marsh, Skidaway Island, Georgia - 011512CT metaG (megahit assembly) | ecosystem: Environmental > Aquatic > Marine > Intertidal... | reverse complement strand
GATCAAGAAAGCGCCACCAAAGATGTCAAAGTTGATATGGAAAGTGAACGCCCTATGGATCGGCTGGTTTGTGGAGATGTTGGATTCGGTAAAACAGAAGTAGCCATTCGAGCTGCCTTTAAAGCAATTGACAACGGAAAACAAGTCGCTGTTTTGGTGCCTACCACCATTTTAGCCTTTCAACATTTTAAAACGTTTAGCGAGCGATTGAAAGAATTTCCTCTTACAGTAGATTACTTAAACCGCTTTCGTTCTAGCAAAGAAAAACGGCGGGTGTTGGATGAAATTAGTGTCGGAAAAATTGATCTTTTGATCGGCACACACCAGCTGGTCAATAAAAACGTAAAATTCAAAGATCTTGGTCTTTTGATTGTTGATGAAGAACAAAAATTTGGCGTAGCCGTCAAAGAAAAACTCCGTGCTCTGAAAGAAAATGTGGATGTGCTTACCCTAACAGCAACGCCCATTCCTCGAACATTACAGTTTAGCCTGATGGCTGCGCGAGATTTGTCGATCATCAATACGCCCCCGCCCAATCGTTATCCAATAGAAAGCTTAGTAACAACCTTTAATGAAGAAACCATTCGCGATGCAGTGTCTTACGAAATTCAACGCGGCGGACAAGTGTTTTTTATTCATAATCGAATTGAAAATATTAAAGAAGTTGCTGGTATGATTCAACGACTGGTTCCCGACGCAAAAATTGCCGTGGGACATGGGCAAATGGAAGGTAAAAAACTTGAAGCAGTCATGTTGGATTTTATGAACGGCCTTTACGATGTGTTGGTTTCTACAACCATTGTAGAAAGTGGATTGGATGTGCCCAATGCCAATACCATTTTTATTAATAACGCCCACCATTTTGGTTTGAGCGATTTGCATCAAATGCGCGGGCGAGTGGGAAGAAGCAACAAAAAAGCTTTTTGTTATTTTGTGACAGCTCCCATTTCAACGTTAACCGAAGAAGCTCGAAAACGAATTACTGCCCTCGAACAACACACAGCCCTTGGGTCAGGATTTCAAATTGCTATGAAAGATCTGGAAATTAGAGGTGCTGGGGATTTGTTGGGAGGAGAACAAAGTGGATTTATCAACGATATTGGGTTTGAGACGTATCAAAAGATATTGAAAGAAGCCATTGATGAACTCAAAGAAACGGACTATAAAGAACTGTACCAAGACTCCCAAGAAAAAGAACCGTATGTTTCTGAAATTCAACTCGACACCGACATTGAAATCCTCATTCCTGACGATTACGTAAACAATGTTGAAGAACGACTAGCGCTCTATAAAAGATTGTCGGAAATCAATGATGAACCCAGTTTGATGCTCTTTGAAAAGGAGCTCAACGATCGTTTTGGAACGCCTAGCAACCGAGTCATTGGAATGCTCAACAGTGTTCGCTTAAAGTGGGTTGGAAAATCGTTGGGAATGGAAAAAATAATGTTGAAACAACAAAAACTAATCGGTTATTTTATTGGAGATCAAGGACACGCATTCTACCAAAGTTCGCTGTTTCAAAAATTGCTCGTATGGGTACAAAAAAATTCGAATTACTGCACATTGAAAGAAAAAGAAACTCGAAACGGTCTTCGATTGATGCTAGTGTTTAGCAGCATTTCTTCTGTTGAAAAAGCACTTGAACAATTTCAATCCATTTATGAAGATATTCTCTAAAGCTCTTTCAAGTTTTTGATTACACTGAAGGCCTTATCGACCTGCTCGTCATTTACCAAAATAGTGAATTCGTTTGAAGTTGAAATTACCTCATAGATATTGATTCCTTCCCAAGAAAGTCGTTGAAAAACGAAATAATAAATTCCTGGAATTGCTACATTTTCCTTTGGCAATTTGACAGATATTGAAGATAAGTGCGGTTGTTTACTAATCAGTTCTTCGTATTGAAGATAGGTTTCTACAGTCTCAGCCAAATTACTACTTACAACGATATTACACTCAATAACCCCACGAGAAGAGGTATAAAAATCAGCTTTGTTTTGATGAATTTTAGATAGCAAAAGGGCCTGATTTTGAAGCAAGGTGTCCGAAACGCGGTAATTGTAATCAATCAAAGAAGAGCGCACCGTAATGTCCCCTATCTCCCTTAAAATTTTAACAATTTTATGCGTTGTTCGAAATTCAAGCTCGGAAGAAAGTCGCTTCAAAGCCATTACAATCGCTCCTGTTCGAATCTGTTTTTTAAGGGTTACTTCGATATCGCTTTTCATTTGCCTTGACAAAGAAGTTAAGTTAATAATTCCCTGGGATAAGGCACTGATTAAAAAGGGTTTTGCTTTGATGTAGTCTTCAACAGCAGACGATATCGTTTTCATTTTTAGTGATTTAAGCTGCAAATATATTAAAATAAAACTAAATGTTTTATTTTTAACAAATCCTTAAAAAAAGTAAAAGGCATCTTCAATATGTTGAATATTTGCTACATTTTTCTCCTTTAAAATGCTAATAATATCAAAACGAACCGAAACGAAGAGGTTGTTTTTGTTGACATAATGATCTGTTGCCATGACTAAAAGTTTGATTTTTTTTTGAGAAACAAACGATTCCGGAGATCCAAAGTAGGAGGAAGTGCGCGACTTTACCTCAACAATGGCAAGCGTTTCTTCTTTTAGCGCTATAATATCAATTTCGGCTTTGCGGTAGCGATAGTTTCGCTCCAAAATTTGATACCCATTATTTAATAAATATTGAGCCGCCAAATCTTCTCCTTCTCGACCCAGTTGATTTGATAGTGACATAGGTTTATGATTTTGAGGTTGTACGAAAATACAAAACAAGTTTTGCAATAGTTGGTCGTTCCCTTTAAAATGCGTTTGAAAAAACACTATTTTTGCTTTATACAACAAATCAATGAGCAAAACAAAACGACATACACTAACTGCCGCACTTCCCTACACCAACGGTCCGATTCATATCGGTCATTTGGCGGGAGTTTATGTTCCGGCAGATATTTATGCACGCTATTTAAGGAACAAAAATGAAGATGTTGTTTTTATTTGTGGTAGCGATGAGCACGGAGTTGCTATTTCGATGAAAGCTCGAAAAGAAGGAATCAGTCCGCAAGAAGTTATCGATCGCTATCACACCATGATTGATCAATCGTTTCAAGAATTTGGTATTTCATTTGACCATTATTCTCGAACTTCTTCGCAAATACATCATGAAACGGCAAGTGAATTTTTTACGACGCTCTATAAAAATAATGATTTTATTGAAGAAGTTACCGAGCAATTGTATGACTCGGAAGCACAACAATTTTTAGCGGATCGTTTTGTGACAGGAATCTGTCCAAAGTGTCAATACGAAGAAGCATATGGCGATCAATGCGAACAATGTGGAAGTTCATTAAACGCAACTGAACTAATCAATCCCACCTCAACTTTGAGTGGTGCCGTACCCACACTTAAGGAAACCAAACATTGGTTTTTGCCTTTGGATAGGTATCAAGATTTTTTAAAAAAATGGATTTTGGAAGGTCATGCCAGCGATTGGAAACCCAACGTGTATGGGCAAGTAAAATCATGGTTGGATGACGGATTGAAACCGCGGGCGGTTACACGTGATTTGGATTGGGGAATTCCAGTTCCTGTAGATGGAGCCGAAGGAAAAGTGCTGTATGTTTGGTTTGATGCACCTATAGGTTATATTTCTTCAACCAAAGAATGGGCTGCCGCAAAAGGGGTCGATTGGGAGCCTTATTGGAAAGATGAAAACACCGAATTGATCCATTTTATAGGGAAAGATAACATCGTTTTTCACTGTATCATTTTTCCCGCTATACTCAAAGCAGAAGGAAATTATATTTTACCCAAAAATGTTCCTGCTAATGAATTCCTAAACCTAGAAGGAAACAAATTATCAACTTCTAAGAATTGGGCCGTGTGGCTTCATGAGTACTTGATTGATTTTCCCAACCAACAAGATGCGCTTCGGTATGCGTTAACTGCCAATGCTCCCGAAAACAAAGACAACGACTTCACTTGGAAAGATTTTCAAGCCCGAAACAACAACGAACTGGTTGCGATTTATGGAAACTTTATCAATCGAGTGCTCGTGCTTACTCAAAAATATTACGACGGTAAAGTTCCCGCCCCCAACGCGTTTACTGATGAAGACCTTTCGGTATTAGCGTCATTAAAAAAAGCGCCTCAAACTATTGGCGATTCGCTGGATCGATTTCGATTTAGAGAGGCCTCTCAATTGATGATGAATTTGGCGCGAACAGGAAACAAATATTTGGCGGAAGAAGAACCTTGGAAACTGATAAAAACAACTCCCGAAAGAGTTCAAACCATTATGTATGTTGCTGTTCAAGTTGCTGCAGGGCTCTCTATTGTCAGTGAACCTTTTCTTCCTTTTAGTTCCAAAAAATTAAAAGACATGTTGGCTTTGCCTGTTGCAAACGACTGGGAACAAGTTGGACTCCAAAGCGAATTGATCCCTGCTGAAACCCAATTGGGGAAATCGGCATTGTTGTTTTCAAAAATTGAAGACGATGCCATCCAAAATCAACTAGACAAACTCGAATCAACCAAACTAAAAAACAGTGAAGAAGCCCTTCTGGCAACTCCATTAAAAGAAACGATTTCTTTTGAAGATTTTACAAAATTGGACTTGAGAGTAGGTACAATTTTGTCTGCTGAAAAGGTGGCTAAAACCAAAAAGTTGTTGGCTTTAAAAGTTGATATTGGCTCCGAAACAAGAACCATTGTTTCTGGAATTGCCGAGGATTACAGTGCCGAGGAAGTGGTTGGAAAAACCGTAAGTGTATTGGTGAATTTGGCGCCAAGAACGCTTCGCGGTGTAGAAAGTCAAGGAATGATTTTAATGACTGAAAATGCTGAAGGAAAACTTGTTTTTATTACTCCTTCAGAAGCTGATTCCCAACCGGGATTGACTATCCGTTAATCTCCTCTCGACTGAATTGATCAAAACCAAAAACACCCACTAGTAAAAATACCAATGGGTGTTTTTATCTAAAATTGAAATCCCTATAACAGTTTCATTTCGTAGGCATGAATTTCCGTTACAAAACGCTTTTCATTTTCTTTGTTTTCGTAGGAGCGGTGCACCAGTTTTCCTTCGACAGCAACCTGTTTGCCTTTTGACAAAAATTCCTCAGCAATTTCTGATAATCTTCCACGCATTACCACGTTGTGCCATTGCGTATCTGTTACTTTTTCACCTTGCGCATTTTTATACACTTCGTTGGTAGCAACGGTGAATTTTGCAAGTTGGTTTCCGTCATCAAACTTGACGATTTCTGGATCTTGTCCTAAATGACCAATCAATTGTACTTTGTTAGATAATTTGTTCATCGTAAAAAAATTTTAAGGTTATTCTTCGAAACAATTCAACTACTGAACTGCAAGGCAAAGATGAAATGCTCAGGGAATAAGAGTCGGTTTTTTGTTGTTTGTTATCGAATACAGGCGTTTGTAACCGTTTGTAAGTAAATATTTATTTGTATATTTGACTGTAAATCAACTTATCATGGAAAAAAACTGCCCCGAATGCGGAGACAAGATTATTGGTCGTACGGATAAGAAGTTTTGTGGAGATGCGTGTCGCAACGCTTACAACAATCGAAAAAATCAAGATCAAAACAATCTGATTCGAACAATCAATAATCGGCTTCGTAAAAATTACCGCATTCTTTCATCGCTTAACCCCAACGACAAATCAAAAACCAACAAACAAAAACTACTCGACTTAGGATTTCGATTTGAATACCACACAAGTATCTACACAACCCAAACTGGGAATGTCTATTATTTTATATACGATCAAGGATATTTGGCGCTCGATAACGACTGGTATGCTTTGGTAAAACGTAATTAATTACCAACGCTGACTGCATAATTTTAGGGCGGCAACAACTACATCTTTGCGACTAATTTGACCCACAAGTTTGTCGTTATTCAAAACGGGTAAACGCCTGCGACTGTTCGAATGGAATATGGATGCCGCTTCAAAAATACTAGCGTTATGAGAAATGGTTTGCACCTTTGAAGTCATAAAATTCGAAACCTGTTTGTTTAAAATAGGCATGTTAAAATACCGACTGTCAGAAATTTGTTTCATACAGTCTGCCTCGGAAATGATTCCGACCAATTTGCCTGATGCATCTATAACTGGACCTCCCGAAATTCCGTATTGAATAAACTGCTCCATAATCTGTAAAATGGATTGATCTGGAGAAAAGGTTATCAAATTCTTAGTCATATAGTCAGAAACCAAAATGGGTTCTTTGGACTCTTTTTTTTGCTCGGCACGAGGGCCTTGGAAACTTTTTATTGCCATCGGTTTTTGATTTAGTTATTCCAATATACTAAATTTAAATGAAATCCACAGTTGAAAAAACTGTATTTTTGGAATTTATGAGTCAAAAAATAGGCATTATGGGTTGTGGTTGGCTAGGATTTCCTTTGGGAAAATCATGGACAAGTCAGGGTGTTTCCGTTTCGGGAACTACTACGACGGCATCCAAATGCAAGGTGCTTGAAGCTGCAGGAATTGATCCGTATTGTATTGTTTTGTCGGCTGATAAGGTTTCGAACACTATCGAATCCTTTTTAAATACGGTTGATACCTTGATTCTAAACATTCCCCCGGGATTGCGAGGAACGTCTTCTGAGTCATTTGTCTCAAAAATACGCGTGTTGCTTCCCTATATTGAGCAATCGCTCGTAAAGCACGTCTTGTTTATCAGCAGCACGTCGGTTTACGGACATTCACAAGCTGCTGTAAACGCCCTCTCTGAACCCAAACCTTCTACTGAAAGTGGAAGGCAGCTTTTGCAGGTTGAGCAACTTTTACAAGCTTCGAAAGCTTTTAAAACGACCGTTCTTCGTTTGGGTGGTCTTATTGGTAATGACAGACATCCTATTACAATGCTTTCTGGAAAAAAAGGACTTAAAAACGGTGATGCGCCCATCAACTTGATTCATCAAAAAGACTGTATTGCTATTATTCAGAAAATTGTAGACGGTGCATTTTGGGGTAAAACCTATTGTGCAGCTGCCCCTTTTCATCCAAGCAAAAAGGAATATTACACAGAAGAAGCAATAAAACGTTCACTTCCAATTCCTGAATTCGCTCCAGAGTCCACTGCACAAAACAAAACGGTCAGTGCCCAGCGTTTGGAAGCAGATTTGGGCTACCGCTTTCAATATCCGACGCTATAGGTCATTTTCGCTTTCAAAAATTCCTAAAAATCGATGATGGTATCGGTATTGATAGTTTCTTTTACCACCACATTAAGCTGATTGACAAATGCATTGTATGCGTTGAGTAATTCCGTTATATTTTCTTTGAATTGAGGTGAAGAATGCAGGCTAGCATCGGTAAGATGTGCTTTTAACACAAAGGTTTTGATAACCTTAAAACGACTGATTATGGAAGGTTGATTGAACGGTTCAGAGAGTTTGTTTGTTTTTATTTCTAGCACCTCTTCAGATAAGGTTTTTAGTTGAAACGCAAGAGAGTTTTGCTTCACATTTGGAAGCGTTTCAAGATTGGATAATAGGTTTTTCATAGCAGTCCAATCCTCTAGCGCTTTTTCTGCATCGGAATTTAGTGATAAAAGTGAGACGGCGTTTTGATCAAAAAAGGGTTGATCTGCTCCTGTATCGGGAGCTGTTTCTTTTTTGGATGCGGTTGGTGTGCTACAACTCACCATCCCGCACGTCAATATCATCAATATTAGAGTTCGTACCATAAACGATTCGTTTTTTCAAAGGTACAGTATTGGATTGAAATGTTGGCAGCAAAAAAAAGACGGAAAAACCGTCTTTTTAGAAATCTATTTTTGAGTTGGCTATTGATATACTCGAATGTAGTCAATTTCCATAACGTCTTCCGTAAAGGCGGGGTCTATAACGCCTCCCAATGTGCCTCCCATGGCAACATTGAGCAGGATAAAGAATGGATCGTTAAAGGGTTGTGTATTGCTGGTATTCATTGAAAAATAGTTTGTGTCGTCAATATAGATCTTGATATGATTTATGGTCCAATCAACCGAATAAATATGCCAATCAGAATCTACGTTACTAACCGTTTGATTCGTTCCGTAACTGGCTGGACTGTAATTGTCTCCGGATGGATATAACCCATTTCCGTTCCAATGACAGGTGCCTAACACTTTTGATTTGTCTTGACCGCTTTGCTCCATAATATCAATTTCTCCACAGTAGGGCCAACCAATAGAGGAAAAAGAACTCCCTAACATCCATATCGCAGGCCATGTTCCTTGACTTTTGGGAAGCTTGGCGCGAACTTCAACTTTTCCATACATAAATTCGTAACGGTCTTCAGTATTCATTCTGCCAGAAGTATATTGAAACCCTTCACTTTGTTTTTTAGCTGTAATTTTCAAAGTCCCATTAGAAACTTCAATATTTTCTGCTTTATAAAATTGTTTTTCTTGATTTCCCCATCCACCAGATCCATTACCCGTTTGGATATTCCAGGTACTGCTATCAGGAGCTCCATCAACATCAAACTCTTCTGACCACACCAATACATCGTTGTTTCCAGAACCTTGTATTTTGGTTGGATCATCGATCGGTTGACTAGAGTCATCAGCGTCAGATGAACTGTTGCTGGAACAAGAAATTAAAAAAAGCGCACTGAATAATGAGAGGTATAAAAATAGTGTTTTCATGCTGCTATATTATGGGTAAAAAAAACACGGCCTTTGGTTGGAAGACCGTGTTTATATATTTGTAAAATTAATTATTCAGTCTCTGTTACAACGATATCCGTAATCGTGACAGGTTGATCTTTTTCAACTATATAAAGAATTAACGATGAAAAAGTATTTGTCCCTTGAGAAGGAATAGTAAAAGTATAATCTGCTAAGGCAGTTGTATTAATTTCTATGTTTGTAGTGTCATATGCTGGATCTACATCCGGATAAGGTTTAAATTCAAACCTAAATTTGATGTTTGTAGTTGTTGCCGCAGAGGCTTTAAAGGTAATTGTACCTCCATTAGGAAACTCAAATGGATAGACCGAAGTTGTTAAATTTGCAAATCCAGCCCAAGATTCAGCTGCTGCTGGAAATGTAAAGACACTATCCACAAGAGTTGTGTTTCCAAAGGCATCCCATGAATCAAGTACCACAGGACCTTCTGGCTCTACAACTTCTTTGGTATCTGTTATGGCAAGATTATCAAAATAATAATCCGTCGCAGCTTCATTGGTTACTCCAAAGCCAGCAATAATAACAAATCTAGCATAGGTGCCAGACTTGTCCCAAGTTTTGTCTGGAATATTGAAAACCAACGTTTCCCATCCAGTTCCCACAGTTTCTACGATAATGTCACCTGTATCTTTTTTACCCTCAGTTCCAGCTGCGAGTTGGTCTTCTAATTTGATTAAAACTTTATGACCCGGTCCCGGAGAGAGAAAATCAACTGCAATCGCTTCTTTTCCTTCAGGAAACGTAATTGTTTCCGCAAGATTGAAAAACATTCCCGCCCATGATGCTACTCCAACAGGTTCGCTGATTTGAACAACTTTGTCAGAAGTATTCCCTGTTGTATTAGGGTTGTCTGCATAAGCAACCTCAATTTTAGGGTTACCTCCTTCTCCTTCACCAAAACGTCCCCAATTTCCTAACGGATTGGCATCAAGATTTTCATTCTCTAAGGAAAAACTAGGACCTGTTTCTTCGAAAGTAATTGTTCCTAGGTTGATGTCTGGATCGATTTCTAAAAATGTAATCGGGTCGTCGGGATTGTCAACCATTGGATCTGGGGTGTCGTCGTTACTTCCACATGCTGTGAAAAAAATTACAGCAATAAGTGCTAAAAAAAGATTTTTTGTGTTCATTGTATTTGATTTATAATTAATAATTAAAGGTTTAATTGTTGTATCCCTCGTTTTGAGGGTAACCCGCTCCAAGTAAGTCAAGAACCCCTTGAGGAATGGGTAAATTATTCATATGAGGCTTATAAACATCCAAAGGATTGACATGAGCTCTTTCGTAATACTCGTTCAGTAATGGAGCATTCATGTGATCCATCAAATAATCAAAAAGAAGTCCTTTTCGCTTTAGGGCATACCAGCGTTGTCCCTCAAAAGCAAGCTCTCTAGCTCTTTCTTCAAAAATGTTTTCAATAGTAGCTGATGCAGCATTTGGTATTCCAGCTCTCGTCCGAACGGCATTTAAGTATGTTAGTGCTTTGGAGGGATTTCCGGCTTCAAGGTGTGCCTCTGCTCCTATTAAATAGGTTTCGGCCAGTCTGTAAACCATCACATTTTTGAAATGCATACGATCTGTAGGATCAATGGCATCGTCCAAAAACTTAATCACACCAGGACTTTGTCTTTTGAAATAGGTAATAAACTCATCATCGGCGGCAACATTTTCATAAGCATCTAAGACATCTCCAATATTTTTACCCGCTGGCAGTGATTTTTCATCATTATACTTATATTCAAAAATGTAATAATTCCCTTTGCGCTTATCGTCTGGGTTTTCGTTTAGAAGATTTACGATGTAAGGGTTCATGGTTAAAAATCCAAAACCATCACCTCCATTTTCAACAGATTGTTTCAGCCCTGGAGCTGCAGAATAATGAGATACTGTTTGCCAGTTCATTTGATGCCAAGCTCCTCCTCCAATGGTACTTTTTTCAAAGTTCACTGCAAATAGTGTTTCTGAATGGGCCAATTCTCCGGCAAAAACTTCTTCAGGAGTTACAAGGGCGTAGGGGCCGTAATCGATAATACTATCCACAATCTCTGCCGCTGCAGCATATTCGTTGTCCCACATTTCAACTTTGGCTCTAAGGTGATCTACTCCACCTTTGATCCATCGTCCAAACTGAACATCGGTGTAAGCGAGATTATCACTAGCGTATTTAAGATCTTCTCTGATCAATGTAAATATAT
>Ga0181563_10006072_pt1 | contig 10922 bp, 9 predicted proteins | sample 011ome_25_FD_133759 | JGI IMG/M metagenome (GOLD analysis project Ga0181563, IMG submission 133759) | Coastal salt marsh microbial communities from the Groves Creek Marsh, Skidaway Island, Georgia - 011512CT metaG (megahit assembly) | ecosystem: Environmental > Aquatic > Marine > Intertidal zone... | reverse complement strand
GGGTTGAGGCCCGCGACGGCGATGCGCGGGGATGTGATGCCAAAGTCCCTGCGCAGGGCAGCGTGGGTGATCAGGAGCGTATCAGTGAGCAGGTTTGCGGTGAGTTCGCTGGGCACATTGGCCAGTGCCGTGTGGATCGTCACAGGCACGACACGCAAGAGGTCGGAGGCGAGCATCATCACGACGCGGTCAGTGTTTGCGAGTGCCGCGAGGTATTCGGTGTGACCCGGATAGGCGAAATTGGCGCCATCAATGAGCGCGGCCTTGTGGATCGGGGCGGTGCAGATTGCTGCGGCTTCGCCTTTTTGAATGAGGTCAACGCCCTCGGAGATGGCGTTGATGACGCCTTGCGCGTGGGCGGGGTTCGGCTTGCCTGCTGTATTCGCAGAGCCGAAATCGCGCGCGAGGACGGGCAGGGATGTCGGGCTGACGCTTGCCGCCTCGGTGGCGGTTGCGACGGTGGTGAAGTTGGCGTCTTGCGGAAGGTGGCGCGGGTCACCTATCCACAGAAGTGGTATGTCACCGCGCAGGGTTTCCCATGCGCGGTAGGCAATTTCGGGGCCGATGCCTGCGGGTTCGCCGCAGGAGATAATGATCGGCTTGGTTGCGCTCATTTCGACGTGATCGTAGCAGAGGTCCGCAAATCTTCCAAAAGCGCATCAGCAAGGCTTCCGAGGCGTTGGCTGACGAGCTGGTTGCGCACGGCGGCAGGATCGGTGCCCTCCATCGCGGGGTTTTCGCGGCCGCAAAGCATCAAGAATACAAGGGTTTGACCGTTATTTCGGGTCAAGTTGTAGGACACTTCACCGGCATCGAGACGCGCCAATTCGAGGGCCACATCTTGGGGGATCTCGGCGGGCGCGAGGCTTTCGCGGGTCAGAACATCTGCAGATTGGCCCCGTGCTTGGGTATAAAGGTCGTCGCAGTTATCCACGTTTGCCGAAAGGGTCTGGGCCGCGCGGATGCCTTCGGGCGTTTGGCCGCCAGCAAGGTAGAAGGTCGCGAAATCAATCGCAGTCGGAGCGATTTTCGCGGTTGGCACTTCGCGCACGGCGCGCAACTGGAAGAGTGCGACGCCATTGGGGATCGAAAGGGGGGCTGTCACTTCACCTGGTGCGAGATCAAGGATCATGCTGTGCAATGCGGGCGGATAGTTGGACAGGGGCAACCACCCAAGACGCCCGCCGTTGGCGCGGCTTGGCAGGGCGGAGACAGCGCGGGCCTGTGCCTCGAAGGCGGCGGTCGAGCGCAATTGGCTGATGGCTTGTGCTTTGGCCATTGCGGCCGCAGCTTGGGGTGGTGGAGCCGGGATGATGATTTCGGTCAGCAGCACTTCGATCTCGGTGCCATTGGCGCTGGTTTGCGACATGGCGCGGGCCACATCTGCATCGGTGACATTGACTTGTCGGGTATAGCGGCCACGGATGAAGTCGCGCCAGCTGACACCCACTTTGACGAAATCTCGCAAGGTTTCGGGGGCTATGTCGTTGCCTGCGAGGACCGCGAGGAATTGATCCAGCGTGAGATTGGCGCGGCCAGCAAAATCGCTCATGGCCGTTTGCAGGCTCTCATCACTCAGGATCAAACCCGCTTGGCGCATGGCGGTTTCTTTGAGGCGGTCGTCGATCAGGCCTTCGCGAGCCAGTTTATCCAAATCGCCCGGTGTGCGGAACACTGCCAGCAATTTGCGGCGTTGGTCCAGTTCAAACGCGCTAATCGCGCTTTCGTTGACCGTAATCACCGTGTCGAGCGCGTTTTGCGCTGTCGCCGTTCCGCCAAGTGTCACGCTTAGCGCGACGAGGGCGCTGATCAGTGGAAATACGCGCATGTGCAGCCTCTTTTCGTTTTGGTCGTGTTCATTGCGAGCAAGTCGCGGTGGGTCCAGCGTCGCTTCGCCCTGCCGAAAATCCGTTCAGGGATACCGATAACCCATAGCTGGTCGAAGGATCAACTGTCGTTGACGATGTATAGCGACGCGCCACCGAAAGATCGACAGTTACGCATTCGTTGCGGTATTGGATACCTGCATCGGCGCGTGCGGGTTCGTCGTTGGCTAGATCATAGCGAGCGCCAAGGCTCACGGCCCAAGCGGGTGACAGTTGCACCGTGGTGTCGAGTGTCACTTCGGAGACCGCGTCGGGGCGTCTTTCGGTGTCATCTGCGGCCTGCCAGATATAAGCAGTATTGAGTGCGATATTGTCGTTGTTCCAGTTGAGGAGTGTGGCGGCACGGGTCAGGTCGAGGTTATCATCAAAAAGCGTCCGCCCGCTAAACTGGATGCCAGAGGGCGCTGTGAGTTGTCCTGCGACCAGCCAGTCGGAGGCCGTGCCATCGAGCCCGGAAGAGGCGTTGAAGGCGGCCAAGTTGGTGTCGCGGTATATCCGCCCGAAAGTGAGGGTTGTATTGAGGCCCTCGGCGCCGATGCGTGTCCATGTGACGCCGATTGCGGCGCGTCCGCCAACCTCGACCGCGTCGTCGCCTGTAAAGCGCGAGATATCAAAGAGATTTGCTTGGTCGAATTCGGAGCGGGTGCTGTCCTCGTTGGGCGGTGTGATCCCGTAGCTGTCGGACCATGCCAGCGCCAAAGTGGGTTCGACCAGATGCTGCGTGCCATTGGCGGTGGTCGCCGCAAGGGGGTAGCGTAAGGTGAGCCCAAGAACAGGGACTGTGCGCACGCCGTCGGTGTCATAATCGCTATCCTCGCGGACGTCGTAAAAGTCAGAGCTAATTTGCGCTGTGGCTTGGGTCACGATGCCAGATGCGCCGATCCAGTCGCGGGTCCAGCTGGCCTCGGCGCCTAGTCGGGACACATCGCGGCCATCGTCACCATTTGTTGTGCTATAGCGGTAGGCCGTGTCGCCAGATGCCACAACCGTCAATGCGCCACCAGCGACACCCGTGATCCGCCGCTCATAGCTGATGTTGCCGACAATTGGCGGCAGGGAAGCGTTGACCTCATCGTCGCGCAGGGTTTGGTAATAGGTGATGTCGAATTGAGTGAGGTCATTCTCGCGAACCCGCACGAGTGTCAGGTCACTGTCGAGGCGGTCTTTGTCGGAATAGTCGTAGTCGAGCAGATAGGCATTGTCGCTGACGGCTTCGATATCAAAGCTGAGTCGGTAGTCGCCGCCAAGGTCAAATGCACCCTCGGCAAAGATGTAGGACCGTGTGCCATCCACAAGGTCATCCATGCTGGCGGCGGCGTTGATCTCGATTTCGCCCATCATAAACGCTTGTCGATAGCGGGCCTCAAGGGTCTTGGTCTCTGGGCTAAGGTATGGGGTGAGCTTCACGTCGCGACTGTCGCCGATAGCGATGTAATAGGGGAGCTTGATCCCGAGGCCAAGCCGGTCAGTGTTGCGCAATTCGGGTATGAGCAGACCTGTGGCGCGGTCAAGCGTGGGGTCGGGCAACCGCATTTTGGGAAGCCAGAAGACAGGCACACCGCGAATAAGCAATTGGGTATTGGTGAAGTAAAGCTGCTGGGCCTCTTCGTCATGCACCACTTTTTCGGCTCGGATTTGCCAAAGCGGTGCGCGGGTTCCGCAGACTTGGCAAGAGGTCACCGCGACTTTGTAAAGTTGAGAATAGCGCCCTTCGGCGCGGTCGATCTGATTGGCCGCGAGTTGCAACAGCTGATCCAGCACCAGCCGCGCGCCGCGCAGAATGCCGTTCTCAAGCTTGGGGTCAAGATCGGCCTGATCGGCGGTGAGCAATGTGCCGCCGTCGAGTTGGATATAGATCGGGCCAGTGATGAGCAGACGGTCCGTGGCGCGGTCAAAGACAATCCGCGCTGCAGACAGGCGTGTTCCATCATAGAAAACCTCGATATTGCCATTTGCGACAAGTTGATTGCTCCCCACGATTGAAACGTCATCGGCGACAAGGGTTGCGGCACCTTGCGCGGAGGCGAGCGTTGGCAAAAGGAGCAGAATGGCAAATATGAAACGCATTAACCGTCCTCATTATGGAGTAGAGCGCCAAGCGACAGCCCGATGGCGGCGAGCGGTGGTGCCCATGCCGCGAGAATTGCGGGGAGTTGGCCGTTTTCACCCAATACTTGTGCAAAGTTGCGCAAAAAGTAGAGACCAAAGGATAAAAGGATCGCAAAGAGAACCATCATGCCTGTTTTGCCGCCGCGCTGGTGGCGCAGAGTAAAGACCGCGCCGATCATTACCATCGAGACGAGGAAAATTGGTAAGGACAATTCCATCTGGAACCAAACCTCATGGCGCTGTGCGGAAAACCCAGCGGTTCGCAACCGTTCGATAAAGGCGGGTAAATCCCAGATGGGGACTGATGAAGGTGTCCCGAAACTATCGCGAATCTCATCGGCTGTGAGCGTGGACGGGACGGAGACGACCTGTGCGAGCGTGGCGTTGGCCTCTGGGGTTTCGGACACGCCACCCAGTGGCCATGTCTTCGCGTCGTGCAATATCCAAGCGCCGTTTTGCAACTCGGCGTTGGCCGCCTCGATACGTTGCACGGGGCCGCGTCCTTGGTCAAAGCTGACAAACGTGACATCTGACAGGACCGTGCCATCCAAATTGGCGCTTTTGGCGTGGATAACTGTTTGGCGCTCGGCGCTACCTTGGCGCAGCCATAGCCCCGATGCGCTAAGTGTCAGAACCGAGCCATTGCCCAAAAGCGCATCTGCGCGTTGTTCGTAAAGTTTGGAGGTTGCGGCGACAATGGGGTTCATGACGCCGACCGCTAGCACGCCAATCGTAAGTGCCACCGCCAGTGGTGCGATCAGGGCCAAGAGCGCGGAGCGGCCCGAGGCCCGTGTCACCACCATCTCGGAGGAGCGGGCCAGCCCGAGAAATAGCGCGATGGTTGCAAGGATCATGATGAGCGGCAGGATGCCATAGAGGTTATCCGGCACGTTCAGGAGGGTTAATGCGATGATTTCCGAGAAGGTCGCACTCGTGTTGCTGAACATACGCAATTGCTCAACGACTTGTAGAAAAGCCATGATGATAAAAAAGATGGCAAATACGCTGAGAAACGAAGTGACAAAGCGGCGCGCAAAATAGCGGTGCAGGATCATGCGGTTGCTCCTTGCTTGTGGCGCCGTTTGAAGAGGTAGGGCCGCTGTGATGCCGCCAAAAGCGCCCAAGATATGAGCAGGCCAAGCGCCGATGGCGCATAGACCATGATCCAAAGCGCGGGGTTCTTGCTGGCGATGTTGATGCAGACAGTCTCGAAGGCTTTGACGACGATGATCAGAAAAATCGCCACCACGATTTGCCGCCAAACGCCAAAGCGCGAAAAGCCGCCGACCATGAGAGCGGCAAATCCCAAAAGCGAGGCGACAACCGAAAGTAAGGGCTGTGCGAACCGATCATGGGCGCGGGTGATCAGATCGCCACGTGTCTCTCCCGTTTCTTGTTGCAGGGCATCTGAGGCCGCCAAAAGCTCCGGCGTATAGACTTCTGCAGCACGGCGTCCCTCGCGTTGCGTGACGTGCAGCAGGCCACCAATGTTATAGGTGAAGTCTTTAAATGTTGTTGTAAACAGTCGGTTATCTGATGTTCGTAATGTTTGCGCAGCGCCGTTGACCATGACAAGCTGCACATCATCATTCGTTTTGACCAAATAAGCCTGATCGGCGGTATAGATCACTTGGCTCGCTGGATTGCGTGTGTCCGCGAGGAAGATATCGCGCAATTCGCCGCCCGGAGTGACCTCGCGGATATAAAAGGTGATGCCGTCGGCAGGCTCGATGAACTTGCCTTCGGTGAGCAGGCGTGCGGTCATATTCTGCGCGATCTCCGTGCTGCGGACTTCGAGGCGGGCCGTGGACAGGGGCAGCAAGTATTGCGTCAGGGCCGACATCATCAGCATGACGATGAGCCCGAAATAGAGCACTGGCCGCGCGATCCGAAAGTTGGAAAACCCTGTCGCCTGCACTGCGGTCATCTCGGATTCGGACGTCATGCGGTTGGTCACATAGACCGAGGCTGCAAAGGCCGAGAGCGGGAGCGCCAGTTTGATCACAGACGGTAGTGAAAGCGCAGTAAATTCTAGGAACACCACCGCCGATTGCCCGTTGGCGATCAGTTGATCAAACAGCACGACGGCGCGATTGATCCAATAGACCATCACCAAAAAAAGGCTGAAAAAGCCAAACAAGACCAACAGCTGTGACAGCATGTAACGGTCAAACCGTGCCAATGGCGCATCCCCCAGATGAAAGCCCTACATATTGTGTGCAAACTAGCCGAAACTTGTGGCGGACAAAACCGATATCTGGTCATTTTTGCGCTATCGGGCTAGGTATTGCTGAAACCCACTTCACAAGGATGCTCCCCGATATGACCGCGCTTGTTAAAATGACCTACTCAGAGGTCAAATTGGATGCTGTAGCCAAGCTGGAAGGCCTGATCGCCGTATTTGTCGGGGCTGATGGAAAACTGGATGCATGTGCGCGCAAGGTGAATACGCTGAGCCGTAAAGCGGTAGAGCGGTTGGTGTCCTCTGATGCATTTTCGGGGTTGAGTGATGGGGGTGCCTTGCGCCTTGCGTTTCCTGCGGGCTTGGCGGCTGCGGGTGTGATTGTGGTGAAGCTGGAGCGTCGCCCGACGATGGAGGCTGCGCGGCTGGCTGGGGCGGCATTGGCGATGGAAAAGGGCCCGCTGGATTTGACTGTCTTGGCGGGGACCCTTGGTAAGCTGCATGAGGTGGCCTTGGGGTTGGCGCTACGCGACTATGATTTCAACGCGCACAAGACGGCTAAGCCAAAGGGTCGCGGTGCCGTTAGATTTATGAGTTCCAAGCTGGAAGGCTTTGATCCCAATAGTGTTTCTGCGATTGCGGAGGGTGTATTTCTCACCCGCGACCTGACGAATGAGCCTGCGAATATCTTGACAACCAGCACGTTCGCGGACCGTCTGGCCGAAATGCAATCGCTTGGTCTCAAGGTCGAGGTTTTGGAAGAAGCGGAGTTGGAAAAGCTGGGCATGGGCGCGCTCTTATGCGTTGGTCAAGGCTCCGACAGCCCTTCCAAGGTTGTGGTCGTGCAGTGGAATGGCGGCGGTGATGAAGCGCCCTTTGCGCTTGTGGGTAAGGGCGTTGTTTTTGATACCGGCGGGATCAGCATTAAACCTGCCGCTGGTATGGAAGATATGACGATGGACATGGGCGGCGCGGGTGTTGTGTCTGGCGTGATGAAGACGCTGGCGCTGCGCCGCGCCAAGGCCAATGTCGTTGGGGTTCTTGGTCTCGTTGAGAACATGCCGTCAGGGAATGCCGTGCGTCCCGGTGATGTGGTGACATCGATGAAAGGTGACAAGATCGAGGTTGTGAACACGGATGCCGAGGGGCGTTTGGTGTTGTCCGATGTCCTTTGGTACACCCAAGAGCGGTTTAAGCCAGTGGGCATGATTAACCTCGCGACCCTGACAGGGGCGATTATAATCGCCTTGGGTCATGAGAATGCTGGTGTTTTCTCGAACTCTGACGATCTCAGTGCTGCATTCCTGAAGGCTGCGAGTGCTGAGGGCGAGGGTGCTTGGCGGATGCCGTTGTCTGCTGCTTACGACAAGATGATCGACTGCCGTATTGCCGATTTGCGCAATACGGGTGGTGGCCGCGATGCGGGGTCGATCACGGCGGCGCAGTTCCTTGCGCGGTTTGTGAAGCCTGAGACCCCTTGGGCGCATTTGGATATCGCGGGTGTTGCCTCGATCAAGGGCGGCACAAAGCTCGCGCCGGCGGGTGCGACGGGCTGGGGCGTTATGGCGCTAAATCGTTTGATTTCAGATAATTACGAGGCGTAAGTGGGCGCTGTATATTTTTACCATTTGACGGATTCGCCCTTGGATCAAACCTTGCCCATGTTGGTGGGCAAGGCGCGTGGTGCGGGCTGGCGTGTGCTAGTGCGAGGGCGTGGTGAAGCATTGTTAAAACGCTTGGATGAGCGGCTTTGGGCAGGTGCGCCTACCTCTTTTCTACCACATGGCATGGCGGGTGGATCGCATGACGCGCAGCAGCCAGTCTTGTTGGGCGTTGATACGGCCGCAGAGGGGTTTGAGTGCCTGATGAGCGTCGACGGGGCCGCGATTACGCCCACCGAAGTGGGGCTGGCACAACGGTCATGTATCTTGTTTGACGGCTATGATGACGCGGCGCTGAACCATGCGCGGGGACAGTGGAAAATGTTGTCCGACGCAGGATGTAAGGCGCAATATTGGGCGCAAGTAGACGGGTCTTGGGTAAAGAAGGCCGAAAGCGGCGCGCCTTAGAACGCGAAGTCGGCGCTGAAGTCCTCGGGCAGGTCGCTTGGGGCGGGTGCGCAAGCGCAGAGCGCTAAAAGGCTAAGAACAATCAAGGATTTCATAGGCAGGTCCTAGCGGCTAAGGATAAGTTCGTTGTCTTTGATTGTGATACTGTCAAACTTGCCCAAATAGGTCATCCCCAAAAGTGAGCCGTCCATTTCGCCGTCATTGACGACGGCGCGGACATCACTGTCTATCAGGCCGCCGAGCACAACAGTGTCGAGGCGGACTGAGGCGGTGCGCACGGTGCCGTTGGCCGTATTGGCCGTGCCGAGGTAGGCGAGCCCGCTTGGGTCGATGCCCACTTTTTTCGCGTCCTGTTGTGAGAGCACGACTTGGCTGGCGCCTGTATCGATCACAAATTCGATCGGTTTCCCGTTCACATCAAGGGTGATGTAATAGTGCCCGTCGCGGTGCTTTGGCAGGACAATTGTCGTGTCGTTGACATAGGTTTGCTGTGGCGTGAGCGTGTCTTTGATCTCGGGCCAAATGCCGACTACGGCGATGGCACCCATGAAAATCAGTATCCAAATCCCCGCATGTTGCAGGGTTTTACCCAAATTGGTCCGGCTCGCCACGAAATAGGACAGCGACAGCGCGCCGCCCAAGAGGCCGAGGTAGATCAGGTTGGCTGTGTCATCGGGGTTCATGGCACTAATATAGGGCCTATGCGCCGAGACCAAAAGACTGTGAGATGCCGTCGAGCACAAATTGTATCGCAAGGGCCGCCAAAAGCATGCCCAGAAGGCGTGTCAGGATATTGATGCCTGTCTTGCCAAGGATGCGGTCCAAAGGGATCGCGACCATAAGGGCAGCGAAAACGAGGATCAGCACGGCGAGCATGACGCCTGCGATGGCGGCAAAATCGAGGGCTGATTTGGCTTGGCCAGCAAAGAGGATGATCGTTGTGATCGCACCGGGGCCGACAATCAGGGGCAGGGCGAGCGGGAAAACGGAGGGGTCGTCGTGGTGCTCGGCCGCGCCTTCGTCCGCGTTTTCTTGGCGGCGGGCTTGGCGTTTTTGGAACAGCATTTCGAGTGCTGTGAGGAATAACAGGATACCGCCCGCAATACGGAATGCAGGCATTGAGATGCCGACAAAGCCCAAAAGCGCCTCGCCGATAAAGAGGAACGCCAACATCAAGCACCCCGCAATGATGCAGGCCCTCAGGGCAATTGCGCGGCGATGGGTTGGCGTCATCCCTTGGGTCAAGGCCACGAAAAGCGGTGCCAACCCCGGAGGGTCGATGATAATGAACAGCGTTGTGAAGGCTGCGATCAGGGCGGGAAGTTCGGTCACTTCTTTTGCGCTTTTTCAAGCTTTTCGAGGGACTGCATCCACATGGATTCAGCGCGCTCAAGGCCAGTCATGACTTCGGCGTATTTCTTGTTCCATGTCGCTAGTTCGCCTGCCTTGCCGTCTTCATAGAGCGCGGGGTCGGCGAGTTTTTTGGCAAGTTTGTCGCGCATGTCATTGATTTTGTTGACACGTTCTTCAGATTTCTTGGCGTCCGCACGTAGCGCTTGGATTTGCTCGCGGGTGAAGGTCTCGACCTTCGGTGCAGCTTCTTTTGCTTTGCCTTTGTCCTTGCCCATCGGTTTGTCGGGCGTGAGCAGCATTTTGCGGTAGGCCTCCCGATCGTCCTCGTAAGGGGTCACGTGGCCGTCTTTGACCAGCCAGAGGCGGTCGGCGACCATGGAGAGCAGGTGCATGTCGTGGCTCACAAGGATCACGGCGCCTGTGTAGGCGGTGAGCGCGTCGACAAGAGCCTCGCGGCTCTCGATATCAAGGTGGTTGGTCGGTTCGTCGAGGATCAACAGGTGCGGCGCGGGCAATGTGGCCAGCAAGAGCGACAGACGCGCCTTTTGCCCACCAGAGAGGCGACCAACTTCAGTATCGGCCTGATCGGCGCCGAGGCCGAAACCTGCCAGACGGGCGCGCAGACGCGCTTGGCCTTCGGAGGCGCGTTCGCGCATCAGGTGTTGCAGGGGCGTCTCATCGATGAAGAGTTCGTCCACTTGGTGCTGGGCAAAGAAACCGATGCGCAGCTTGTTTGAGGTGACCATGCTGCCGTGTGCGATTTGCAGGCGGTCGGAGAGCATTTTCGACAGGGTCGATTTGCCTTCGCCGTTGCGGCCAAGCAGCGCGATACGGTCGTCTTGGTCGATGCGCAGGTTCAGGTCGCGCAGAATGATCGTCTCGCCGTAGCCGACAGCCGCATTTTCGGTTGCGATGATTGGCGGGCTGAGTTCTTCTGGCTTCGGGAACGTGAAAACCGTGCGCGCCACATCTTCGGGTGCGCGGATTGTTTCCATCTTTTCCAATGCCTTCACGCGGGATTGGGCTTGTTTGGCTTTTGAGGCTTTCGCCTTGAAACGGTCAACGAAGGCTTGCAGGTGCTCGCGCTTTGCGTCCTGTTTCTTTGCGGCAGAGGCCAGCAAAGCACGTTTTTGCGCGCGCTGTTTTGCGAACATGTCGTAGGTGCCTGTGTAGTAGATCAGGCCCTTGTCCTCGAGGTGCAGGATACCGCCCACAGAGCGGTTCAGCAGTTCGCGGTCGTGAGAAACGATCATCACAGTGTGCGGGTATTTGACGAGGTAAGCCTCAAGCCAAAGGGCACCTTCGAGGTCGAGGTAGTTGGTC
>Ga0181563_10006066_pt1 | contig 10931 bp, 9 predicted proteins | sample 011ome_25_FD_133759 | JGI IMG/M metagenome (GOLD analysis project Ga0181563, IMG submission 133759) | Coastal salt marsh microbial communities from the Groves Creek Marsh, Skidaway Island, Georgia - 011512CT metaG (megahit assembly) | ecosystem: Environmental > Aquatic > Marine > Intertidal zone... | reverse complement strand
TATATACCGAAGATCAACTGGCATTGATGCCTGAGTGGATCAGCGGATCTAAAAAAATGTTTAGCGTCATGAATGACGGCCAACGGTTTATTGGATCAGATAAGCAGGCGGCGGCGTATGGCCTCGACTTGATGTCTGAGTTTAGTTGGAACATGATAGGCCCGGCTGGCATCCCCGGCGAAAGCGGAATTAGCGCACCCGGTTTTGCATTTCAAGTTGCGGCGCTTATGTCTGATCAGGCTGGCGAGGAAAACGCACTGACGTTTTTGCAGATGCTAAACACTTACTCAGACACAGCAACAAACGGCGCAACAATCAAACGTGCGTTTCGCGGCATATTTGCTGACCCACTGACTTACGCTGGCATTGTCGGCAAGTTGGGGTCTATGGGTATTAGGGCAAGCGCTGGTTTTGCCAAAGGCCCGATAAAAGACATGCTGATGAAAACAGCAACTGGCGCTGCTATGCCATATGACCTTGGCGTTAAGTATCCGGGGCGCACTGGTATGGCGGCAGGCGCTGGTTATAGTGCAGGCTTCGAGGGCGGCACAATGGGCGTGGAGCAGGCGGCAGGCGGTGGGCCTACTGTTGGTGAAGCGGCGCAACGACTTGCCACTGCTGGTGCTGTAGGCGCTGGCGTTGGTGGCGTGTTGGGCAAGGCGCTTGGCGCTGGTGTGCCAGCCGCCGGGCAGGCTTTGCGTCAGGGTGCAGATGTTGCCGGGCAAGGGGCAGAAGCGCGTATGGCAGAGCGTGGGCCTATTACTGATCGTGTGATGTCTGGCGTTGATCCTATGGAAGTGATTGATCCGGCCCTAGCGGCGGCTGGTAAGTTGGCTAGGGGTGGTGATCAAATGAATGTCCCCACATCACAAATTGCCCAACCCGGAAAAGAAATACCGCCATCAACAAACCTGCCAACAGCGGATGAAATAAGCGCGGCGCGGGTTGACACAAGACAAGGTGCTGACGTTGTGGCGCAAAGATTAAATGTTACTGTGCCGGAAACAGAAAGGGTGCAGGGCGGGGTTTACAAATCAGGTCAGCCAAACGGCCAAAAATGGTCTGATCTACCCGATGAAAAGTTGGCTGAACGCGGCCCCGGATTTGTTGGTGGTGACAAAGATCTAGATGCGCTTTGGCAACAAACGCTAGATGAGGTCAGCCCCGCCGCTCGCGATGCTGTAGAAAGAACTGGCGCAACTTGGAAGGCTTTCCCGGCTGGCGCTTGGAATAAAGCAATGAGCCTGCCAAACAGATCGCAACTTTGGTACGAGTTATCCGGCGAAAGTTTTGTTGATAGACTGCCTGATCTTACAGCAAAAGAACATATGATGTTTTTGGATCTGGTCGGGGCAACATCTGCTAGAGCAAAGCCAAAAGAAAATTTAGAAAGATCTTTGGCTGTGTTATCCCAAAAAATGCGCGGCGTCCCTATAGATGTCGACCTAACAATACAGTCAACCGTTGCAGACGCATTGCAACGTGAAGGCACCAACATTAGTTCAGACCTTGCAAACAAGACTGGCATGTTCTCAGACACGTTGGGTCTTGTGGCTGGGTTGCCTGTTCGGTATCCAATATCTGTAAACGATGTTTGGGTTGGTAAAGCATTTGGTATTACTGACGCGCAACTTAGCGGCAATCAAGCACTGCATGAGGTGTTTGGAAAATACATGAACAAACTGCGTGAATTTATTAATTCACAAACAAATGAAATTTCTTCTGGTCAATCAATCCCACATGAAAGCTGGCAATTGCAAGCGCGGCAATGGGTTGAAATGAGGGCATCAGATGAGGGCATTGACACATCAAAACAAATTTCTGTTGAGGGTAATGATTACGCTGGAGAGTTCGACAGGGTAATTGAAAAAATTGAAGCCGCCGGAATTGATGTACCGGGCGGTATAATTACAAAAGATATTTTGATGAACCCTGCACTGGCAGATGCTTTACGTCCAACAACGCCATCATATAGATCAGCGCCAAAAGCAACTGTTGAATTTGGTACGTTATTAACACCATCTGGGAAACGGGCGGCAGAACTTTACGCAAAAGCAAAAGAAGCTGGGGATCAGTTAACGCAAAAAGAATATATAAAGACACTGACATCAGGCATGTACCAAAGCGCCAGAGGCAAAACACTTTGGGAAGAAACTGTGCGCCTTGCAACTGGCACATCACAAACCGTTACCAGAATATCATCACCAACATCAAATGATCCATTTGCGTTTAGTGGCACGTTTGAGGGTGCCGCCGCGCCAAATATCCGCATACCGTTAAAGGACATGACGCCAGATCAGATTGCTTATTTTAATGCTATGGCTGGTCAGGGGTTGCGTCAAAAAGCTATGGCGGCGGCAGAAATCAAAACATTAAACAGTTTGGCAGACCCGGTGCCAGAAGGTTATGTTTCAACCAATAGCATTTATTTTGAGTGGAACCAAACTGTGCCAGAGGATCTTGTCGTTGGTATAGCTAATGCTCTTGGTGAAGGGTTTGAGGTTTCTATCGCCAAAACACCGGGCGGTGTTAAAGTTGACATCAATCCAAAATTTATGGATGATGGCACAATCTCTGGGCCTAGCGCAGGTGCCATTGATGACGCCACCGATTTGCTTGAAAAATCGTTTGGGGTTAAAAATGTAGAGGTGTTCAAAAGTGCTTTTAAAAGTGATTACGGAAAGAATTATGTTGAAGACCCCGGAGATGGTAGTGAATACCTTAAAATACTGGAACAAACTGTAAAGGGTTGGGAAAATGAAGCCGCAACAAAAATCAAATCAATCGCTGGAAAATCAGCAAAACAAAGCGACATTATCGCCTTCATCAGGGGCGATGCAGACGAACTCGCCACAACCGGGACGCGAACCGAAACGGCTAGTATCAGAGGAAAGGCAAAAACAATTCGCAAAAATGTTCGGGCCAGAATTGATCGTCACAACGCGGCGATAGATAGCTGGCGTGAAATAGGTGACGAATTAGACGCGAAAATGTCTGCGTCTATTCCTAAGTGGAAAAAGCGACTTAAAATAGAAGATGAGGAATAGACTATGGCGATACCTAAAGCACCAGATGAGCGGCGTAGCATTCTGGACACAGAGGCAGACATCAATGCCGCGCCTGAGACTGGTGCGCCAGAAGATGAGTATGTGCAAGTCGCCAGTCTCAGTTCTGGGATTACGTCTAAGCTAGCCAGAAGCAAAACCAAAGAAATCATTGGCGGCTTGACCGCGCCGGACGCTAGGCTGTCGCCAGAGGCGCGAGTAACAAAAGAAGCCGGGGAAATGCCAACGGTCACTGATGTGCCTGTTGGGCCTGTTATTGGTGCGCCGGGAGCGGCACCACAGCCGCAGCCAACGTCACCACCGCCAGTAACGCTAGAGGAAATGCAGGCGCGTTTGCAGGCGCGTCAGGCAGAGATTGGCACGGCGCGTCAGGTGCCATCGCCAACCAAGGCGCAGAAAATTGCTGGCTTAGAAGAGGGGCCAGTAAACACGCGCTTCTATGACAGCGATGAGTTTGCGGCGACAGTGCAGGCGGCGGCAAAGGCGGCTGACGAAAAATTAGTTGACGTTAAAAAGCCAATGTCAATTGATGAAATTTATAAACGCGCCCAAGATGCAGGCATCCCAAAAGAAAATTTAGAAAAGATATTTTCCGGGCAAGGCATTGACGCCAGCATTGGCGGCGCTCAATTGGCAGAGCGTATGGCCGGGCTTGTGGTTTTGCACGATGTTAGCGCTGGCAAGGTTGACGATTTGATGCTCTTGGCATCGCGTGGCGAATTAGACGAAGGTGGCAAGCTGGCATTGCGCGAGGCTATAGCGCAACACGACATGATCTTGGTTGAGTTATCTGGGGCGAAGACAGACATAGCCAGATCAATGAACGTGTTTAAGGGTGCGTCTGACAGGCCGGGCGGATTAACACAAAAAGAATTGCGTGATGCCTTAAATGAGTTGGGCGGCGATGATCAGTTGGTGCGCCTTGCCGAAACATATGTGACAACAAACAGTCCAGCCGCCAGAAACGCATTGATCAGAAATAGCGTCAAGCGCAAGTCATACGAGGCCATAGTTTATATGGCGCAGTCAGTCATGCTCAATGACCCAGTGACGCATATTTTTAATGGCGCTGGCAACGCACTTTTTGCATTTCTTGATGTGCCGGAACGCGCAATGGCCGTGCCTGTTGGTATGCTGCGCCAGCGCCTTGCAAAGACATTTGGCTACAGAACTGATCCAGACAGATACTACGGCGCAGACATTTACGCCAGAATGTCTGGTTTTAAAAACGGCTTGATTGACGGATGGTCAATGATGGGTCGTAAATTTGCAGAGGGTGGCGCGGCTAAAGACGCGCCCAGAGATCCGCTGAGAGCAGAGTATTGGGCTGGTGCCGCCTACAAAATACCATTTACAAAACAAATTAGAGAGTTTCCCGATTTAACAAACACCGTCCCCGGCAAGGTGTTTAACGCAATGGGCGTTGCTTACTCAATACCATTTAGGGCGCTTGGCGCGGCTGATGAGTTTTTTGCTGGCGTGGCACAGCGCGTTCAATTGCATGAAGAGGCGGCGAGGGCTGGCGGCAAGGTGTTTGACAATACGTTGGCAGATCTGACATCACGCGGCGTTGACCCGCGTGTCGCAGAAAAAGAGGCAACGCAAATTGCATCGCGGCACGTTCAAAAGTTTTTGACAGAGATGCCCGGCGATATTGACATGAGCATGAATGCTTGGCGCAAGCAAGTGACGTTGCAGGCAGACATTGACAAGCAATTGCCGTTTGCTGGCATTTACAATGGTGCCAATAAAATGATGAATAAATGGTATTTCAAGCCAATGGCGCCATTTAGCAAGACGCTTACAAACATTGCCAATGAGGCTAATTCGCGTATTGGCGTTTTGAATTTTATATCGCCAGCGTTTTACGCTGAATTAGAGAAGGGCGGCAGACACAGGGACTTGGCAGTAAGCAGAATTTTCTTGGGTTCAGCCGCCGTTGGCACTGGTTATTGGCTTGCTGGCGAAGGCCGCATAACAGGCGCTGGCCCCGGAGATACGTCATACAGAAACATGCTCAAGTCTCAGGGCTGGCAACCTTTTGCATACAGGTCTGGCAAGGCTGAAATAACATCAGAGCGCGTCAAACAATTAAAGCGACTTTTGGGTGAGGACGCCGTGACTGAGGGAAGTGGCGCTGATTACGGCGACAGTGTATTTGTCTCATTAAAAAGACTTGAACCGTTTAACTTGCCATTTATATTTGGCGCGGCACTGACTGACGTTGCCAGATACAGTGATTATGATGAAGAGGGATTGTGGGAAAAATTGTTTTACGCTGGTTCAGCCGCCGTTGCTGAGACAGCCACAAACATGCCAGCTATGCAGGGCATATCAGAACTAACATCAATTGCCGGATACAAGCAAACTGATGCTGGCGACAGAATTGTGTCTGTGTTTAATGCGCTTGGCAAAAGATACTCAAGTTTCTTGCTGTCAGGTACGCCAATCATTGGATTTTCAAATAGTACGCTAACGTCTCGCATTGAGCGCATGATTGACCCAGAGGTCAGCAATGTCGGGGCTGGTGAAGATACACACCCCGGATTGGTGTTTGCCGAAGAGGCGTACAACAGGTGGAAATCGAGAGTGCCTATTTGGTCAAAGGATGTGCCAGTTAAGCTAAACGACTACGGTGAGCCAATTGGCCTTAATGCGGCGAGTGCCGTGCAGCCGCTGTCTATGACATACGGCGAAACAAATAACGTCAGAGAATTTATGGACGCCATACATATGGGGCCGTCACCATTCCCTAAAAAGGTTGAGGGATTGAAGGTGCCGCCTGATATTGAGGCGCGTTGGAAATTGTTGGCAAACAAAGAAATCCTGATTGACGGCATGACGCTTGAGGAAAACATTGAAGCCACAATGACAGAATTTATGGATGACGTTGAGGCGACTGGCGAAGAACTGGCAGTTGGCGACATGCGTAATTTAATAAAGAAGATACAGAACGATTATCGCAAGCTGGCAAAGTTGCGCCTCTTTGGGGAAATGGTTGAAAGCCCGGAAGATCCGCGCAAGGTTGATCAATATTTGCAAATGCCAGTTGACCTTTCAGACAACGGTTTAGATGACATGCAGGTTGAGTTTCCTGAGTTCGCGGCAAAACTTGCAGAGGTCAAAAACAAAAAGCGTTTCCCGGTATTGACAGAGCCAACTAAAAAAGAAGCGCCATCATTAACAAACATACTAAAATAGTGTATTATTCACACAGCAATGTGAGGCATTAAATGGCAGACTATAATATTAACGCAGTGACACGCCGTGTCGTGTTTACCGGGTCAGCGGGTGTTGGCCCGTATGCCTTTTCGTTTGAAATCTTAGATCAAAACGATGTGGCTGTTTATTTTAACGCCACTAAGCTGACACTGACTACAGACTTTACCGTGACGATAAACGCCAATGGCACTGGCTCAGTGACGCTGGTAGTTAATGTGGGTGGCAATGTCCCCGCAACACCAACAGGGTCTGATCAAGTTATTATTGTTGGTGCCAGAGATATCGAGCGCGTCACCGACTTTGTGACTGCCGGGGACTTGCTGGCGTCAAGCCTTAATGAACAGCTAGATGCGCTGACAATCTTTGACCAACAGGTGGCCGAAGAGAATAAGCGCGGCATGAGAGCGCCAGTGTATGACCCGGCGCTGGTTGAGGACGGCGGCGTTGTTGATATGACACTGCCAGCCAAGGCTGACCGGGCGGGCAAGTTCTTGGCATTCGATACTAATGGCAACCCGGTTGCGTCATCTGATGTTGGTGAGTGGGAGGGTAATTGGGCGGCTGGCGTTGATTATGAAGTTGGCGATCAGGTTGTTGATACCAGTAACTCTAATATTTACCGCGTGAACAACGCACACACATCAAGCGGCACAGTGCCACTTAGCACCAACACCAACAGCGCCTACTATGATTTGGTCGTTGATTTATCAATTGTGCAGACGGCAGAAACAAATGCCGCTAACAGCGCCACTGCGGCGGCAACATCTGCCACCAACGCGGGTAACGCTCAGACAGCGGCAGAGACAGCGCAAACAGCGGCAGAGACAGCGCAGACTGCCGCTGAGACAGCTAAGACTGGCGCTGAAACAGCGCAGACTGCCGCTGAAAGCGCCAGAGATGCAACACTGTTGGCGTATGATAATTTCGATGATCGTTACCTTGGGGTCTTCGCCAGCGATCCAACAGTAGACAATGACGGTGACGCGCTAGTTGCTGGCAGTTTGTATTTTAATAGCACTGACGGCGCTATGAAGGTTTACACTGGCAGTGCTTGGGTTGCGGCGTATGTATCTGGCACTGGTTTCCTAGCCACAACCGGCGGCACGATGACCGGCGACATCGTTTACAGCGATGATGCCGCAGCCAAGTTTGGTGACGACACAGACCTGACTATTCTGCATGATAGCGGCGTAAACAACACGCTGTTTAAGTCAGACACGATTGCGTTTAGAAGCAAGGCTAATGCTAATCTTACATTTACGATAACCCCTGGCGCAACTAAAGCCGCCACACTATACTATCAAGGCAGTGAGAGACTGGCTATCGAGAGTGGCACGACTAGGTTTACCGGCGGCATCAACGCTGACACAGCAACAATAGCCAGCCTGTCGTATCCAACATCTGATGGCACGGCTGACCAAGTGCTAAAGACAGACGGTGCCGGCACACTGTCGTTTGGTGCTGCGGCTGCTGGTGGTGCTGGTTATTTTCAAGGCGAGAATGGCGCAACTGGCGACACAACAAATGGTTTGGGTGACATCTTTAGAGTGCATGAAGACCAGCTAGACACTAACGTAACCATTGCGGCTAACAACAATGCTTTGTGTGCTGGCCCACTAACTGTAGCAACAGGAGTTACTGTGACTGTAAACGGTAATCTGGTGATAGCATGAGCGAGTTAAGAGCAGACACAATCACAGCAAGTGATGGCACAAGTCCTGTCACGCTGACTAAGCAGAGTGCGGCGAAGGCTTGGGTTAACTATAATGGCACTGGTACTATTGCGTCTCGTGACAGTTTTAATTTTAGTAGTTTAACAGACAATGGCACAGGCGCACACACTGTTACCATTAGTAGTGCGATGTCTGATGCAAATTGTGCGCCAGTAACTGCTGGGATGCGATATGCGGCAAGTACAAGTCGTGCAGGTAAAATAGACGCAAATATGTCAGCTTCATCAACAATACGACTGTTTACTGGTTATGAGGATAGTTACTCTGGGGCTATTGCAACTGACCTTGAATTTAATCACATTGCCGTTCACGGAGACTTAGCATGAGTGAGATAAAAGTAGATACCCTCACAGGCAAGACCACCGCCAACGACATCACCGTGACTGTTGGTGCTACTGCTACTATGTCTCTGGAACAGGGGTTGGCGAAGGCGTGGGGTCATTTTGAAGGTAGCGATACTACACTAGATGATTCGTTTAACACAGCAAGTTTGACAGATAACTCCACAGGAAATTACACGGCAAACTTCAGCAACAATATGAGTAACGTCAACTATTATGGAAATATGAACGCAACTGACACATCAGTATGCAGTCCAATAGCATCTGGATATGCGACATCGAGTTTTCGGTTTGGCATTAGAAGCAGTGCGATGGGTTTCATTGATAAAGACGATACGACATATTTAGTTAGTGGAGACTTAGCGTAATGGCAGGTAAAATTGTAGCAGATACGCTGGAACACAGCACCGCAGGGTCGGTTACTACTGACTATGTTGTTAATGGTAGTGCCAAGGTTTGGGTTCAGTTTGACCAAGGCGACAATGGTGTAGATGGCTCACTTAACGTGAGTTCTGTAACAGATAATGGCGTATCTGATATAACTAATAATTTTAGCAGTTCTTTTGCAGACGATAATTACTCAACCTGTGGCTTTAGCGGATTTGATGCTGGAGGGCAAAATACGTGGATAAGCGGTCATCAAAGTCTTGCTATTGGAACTTGGAAGCAATCTGGATTACTTCGCGCACAAGCAAGCTATGCTAACGCAACTAGAAATGCGGATATTAATGACTTTAACTTAATCCACTTTGGAGACCTCGCATAATGCAAACACCTGAATTTCAAGGCACACATCTCTGGGATAGACTGTGCTGGGCAAAAGAAAACCTTGAGCCGCATCAGTCAGACTACCGTGTTGTCTATGAGGACAGCATTGATGAGTGCGCCAAGATACTTGTGCCTGACCCTAACTGGATGGCGTGTGCTTTACAGGGTGGCATTTTACCGCCTGTGTGGGTGTATCACGAACTGGCTAAGGATGAAGCCCAGCCCGACTTTAAGAAGCATACACGGGGCTATCTGTTGCACCAGACTGAACCAATGCCAGCGATGACAGAAGAAGAAGCAATTGAATACTTAATTCAAAAGGACATACCACAATCCATCTGGAGAACGTGGGATGAGGGCAACCGCCCGAAAATGGTGATTTGCAAGAAAGAGCAGTTACCACAAACACGGGAATGGCGCAACGCTTGGCGCATATCTGATGACTTAGAATTAGCCGCATAGGAGATTATAATGGCTGTTACAACTTATATCGTGGATAAGGACGGTAATCAGATTGATGCCTCAACTGCTACCGTTCCTGCAAATCGTGACTTTCGTGATGCTTGGTCATTGTCAGGCTCAGTGATTTCTGAGGATATGACAAGTGCAAAGGAAATATTTAAAGACAAAATTCGTGAGGTTCGCAAGCCACTACTTGAAGCTGAAGACGTTGCCTACATGAAGGCTTTGGAAGCTGACGACAGCGCGGCAAAGACAGCCTCTGCAAACAAAAAGACAGCCTTGCGTGATGCTACTAGCGCATCAGCTATTGGTTCTGCCACAACTATCGCAGAGTTAAAGGCGGCTTGGCCTTCTTGCTGTGGCGACAGCCCATACGCATAAGGGCAATCAATGGACAACGATGCCCACACCGACATTGCTATTGCCGCTGGTGCCATCACCAGCCCGGTGTGGCTTCACGCGCTCAATGAGTGGGTGACACTTGTCGCTGGTATTGGTGGTATCATTTTACTAATCATCCGCATCCGCAAGGGTTTGCGGAAAGATGTTTAAGGCAATCGTATTAGCCTGCATGATTTCTGACCCGTCACAGTGTGTCGAGTTTTGGGATGTCAGGGGGCCGTACCCTGATCGTGAAGCTTGCCGCCGCAGATGTATGGTTATGTCAAGGGACATTGGTGAGATTGACAATGGCTTAGTCGCAAGGGCTTGGCGATGCCAGCCGCTGAGAGAGGGGCAGTTGACACAATGGATCCCATCACAATAACAGCGGCGCTGGCGGCGGGGACAAGCGCCTTTAATACCGTAAAGCAAATGATTGCCGCAGGCCGGGATCTGGAAAGCTGTATCACAGATGTGTCGCGGTGGCTCAAGGCCGCCAGTGACATTGATCAAGCCGTCAAGCAATCCCAGAACCCACCCCTATTCAAAAAGATAATGTCAGGCGACAGCGTTGAGGCTACCGCCCTAAATGCCTTTGCCGCTAAAAAGCGATTAGAGGCCCAACGACAGGAGTTAAAGACATTTCTCAACATGACCTACGGGCCGCAAGCTTGGAGCGATTTGATCCAATTAGAAGGACGCATCCGGCGTGAACGCCAAGAGATGATTTACAAGCAACAGGAAATGAGACAAAAAATTATAGATATAATAGCGGCAGTCATACTAGGCACCCTGACAGCAGCGGCGCTTGGGTGGATATTTTGGATGGCGTTTGCCCGGTGACAGCCACCTCTGTTGGCTTGATGGGCGAGATGATCGCGGCGGCTTCGGTGATAGACAACGGCTGGAGCGTGTCGCACTGTCCCCAAGATGGGTGTGATTTGCTGGCGTTTAAGGAT
>Ga0181563_10006056_pt1 | contig 10943 bp, 6 predicted proteins | sample 011ome_25_FD_133759 | JGI IMG/M metagenome (GOLD analysis project Ga0181563, IMG submission 133759) | Coastal salt marsh microbial communities from the Groves Creek Marsh, Skidaway Island, Georgia - 011512CT metaG (megahit assembly) | ecosystem: Environmental > Aquatic > Marine > Intertidal zone... | reverse complement strand
TCGACGCTCGAGGAGGCTGAAAGGCTCGTCGCGTCAGCTTTTCGGATACTTCGTGCGCTTTTTTGCGAGGTCGATCGACGCGCTCGATCACTCCCGAGATGGCGACGGCACGCGCGCTGACAAGCCTCCCCCGCGGTCCCGCAGCGCGCCTCGCGCGCCGCGCGGCCTCGCGCCGCCCCCCCGTTCGCGCGGCGCGGCGCGGCCTCGCCGCGGCGGCCTCCGCCGACGAGCTCACCATCACCACGCCCGATGACTGGCACCTGCACGTGCGCGACGCGTCGAAGATCGCCTCGGTGGTTCCCTTCACCGCGCGCGCGTTCGGCCGCGCGCTGATCATGCCGAACCTGGTTCCCCCCGTGCGCACCGTGCAGGACGCCGCCGCGTACCGCGCCCAGATCCTCGCCGCGGTCCCCGAGGGCGTCGCGTTCGAGCCGCAGATGACCCTGTACCTGACGGACAACACGAGCGCGGCGGACATCGAGGCGGCGGCCGCGTCTGGTTTCGTGCGCGGGTGCAAGCTGTACCCCGCCGGCGCCACCACCAACAGCGACTTCGGCGTGACGGACGTGTCGAAGATCACCGGGGCGCTGGAGGCGATGGCGGCGTGCGGCCTCGTGCTGGAAGTGCACGGCGAGGTGACGCACGCGTCCGTGGACGCCTTCGACCGCGAACGCGTTTTTCTGGACGAGACGCTTCGCGGTTTGTGCGAGGGCCCGCGCGCGGTGAAGGGGCTGAAGATCGTGATGGAGCACATCACCACGAGCGAGGCGGTGGCGTTCTGCGAGAGCCAAGGCGAGAACGTCGCCGCGACCATCACGCCGCAGCATATCCTGTACAACCGCAACGCCATGCTGGTTGGCGGGATCCGGCCGCACCTGTATTGCCTGCCCATCTTGAAGCGCGAGAAACACCGAGAAGCCGTCGCGCGCGCGGCGATGAGCGGCAATAAAAAGTTTTTCCTCGGGACGGATTCGGCGCCGCACCCGCGCGGCGCCAAGGAGAGCGCGTGCGGGTGCGCGGGCGTCTTTTCCGCGCACGCGGCGTTGCCCTTCTACGCCTCCGCGTTCGAGAAAGAAGGCGAGCTGGAAAAACTGGAGGGGTTCGCGTCGTTCCACGGCGCCGACTTTTACGGCGTCGCGCGCAACGCCGGGACGACGACGCTGCGAAAAGCGCCGTGGACCGTGCCGGAGACGTACGAGTTCGGCGGCGACGTCGTGGTGCCGTTCTTCGCGGGCGAAACCGTGGACTGGCAAGTGGTGGGCGCATGAGTGTAGTAAGAACACGTTTGAATGTCAAGCGCGCCTTCGTCGCGTAGTGAAGGATCTTCGTTTTAAACGGCGACGCGCGGCGCGTTCACCGCGTCGCCGCGCGCGGTACCTACAACTCGGCGAGCTTGGTCTTGGGCGCGCCGTTGTCCTCGCAAAACTCGAGCGAGAGCGCCCAGAGCTTCTCGTTGGCGTCCCTCGCCCTCGCCTTGGGCGCGCACCGGTCCGCGCCGAAGCCGTGGCACAGCCGCGTCAGGAAGGGCATGCCCAGGTCGTACGCCAGCTTCCTGTTGAAGGCGAAGAGAGACGACATTTTGACGGCGAAGGGCATGTACAGCGCGCCGCGCGCTACGTTTGCGTCTGAGGCGCACCGCACGGAGGTCATGGCGCCCTCTTCCGTGTTGAGCGCGAGCGCGCCGGCGACGGTGCGGAACACCACGTTGTAGTTGCGCCAGACGTCGGACGCGACGAAACCCGGGTCCGCGGCGACGAACGTGACGTTGTTGTCCGGGTCCGCGGCGTCGAGCCTACGCTGCGCGTCGAGCGTAAACGCGAGGCACGCCAGTTTCGAAGCCGCGTAGTTCCCTTTCGTCTTGCTGGCGCCCTTCACGAAGTGCTGGTACTTGTTGGAGGCGAACCACGTGGTGACGGAGGAGAGCGCCACGACGCGCGCGTCGGACGACTCGAGCAGCGCGGGCATGAGCAACGACGTGAGCATGAAGTGCCCGAAGTAGTTGGTGCCCATGCAAATCTCGTACCCTTGTTTGGTCGTCGTCGGCCCTTTATACCCGCCCGTCGTGTTCAGGCCCGCGTTGTTCACGAGCACGTCCAGCGTGTCGTGCTTTTTGAGGAACGCGGTCGCGAACGCCTTGATCGTGGGCGCGTCGCCGAGGTCTAGCGCCATGATCTCCGCGGACCCGCCCGCGGCGGTCACCTCCGCCAGCGCGGGCTTGGCGCGTTCCTTGGAGCGGCACGCCATCACCACGTGCGCGCCCGCGTCGCACAGCATCTTCGCCGTCTTGAGCCCGATGCCGGTGTTGCAGCCGGTCACCACCGCCACCTTTCCGGTCAGATCGACCGAGCAGCCGGTCTCGATGCCCATCGCGAGGGCGTGTGTCGTCGACGGCGGGCCGGGACGCGCGAGGTGAGAGAGGCAGGCCTCGGGGACGCGACTGCGGGGTCTGCGTGCGCGACTCGGGGGTCGTGCGACGGGCAATGCCGCGGAGCGCGAAACCGGATCGAACGAGCCAGGTGGCGCGTCTCGTCGCCACAGGTGGCCGCGAATCGACGTCCCGACGAAAGCACGAAACTCGTCGCCTGAACTCACGAAGAGCTTAGGAAAGAACCCTCATCAGAGATCTATTTGTGCCCGTCCACAACGAACCGCGCCTGCGAGCCTCGGCGCGCACGCGACGGAGGTCGGCACAGCGTCTCTCGCTCGACGCGGATCGAAGAAGCGGGTCGCACTTCGCGCTCGCCGACGGATCCAACCCGGGCTTTGTGACCGAGGACCGCGTTCGCGGATCGGATCTCGATCGCGCGTCGGCGGTGGGCGCTTTCCGCTTTCCACGAAAGCGCGCGCACGATGGCGGGCAAGCTCCACCTGTCGTACCCCCCCAACATCGCCAGAGTCACGGTGCAGAGGAAACGCCTTAACGTCTTCGGCCAGGGTCTGTGGCACGTCCCGTTCCTGTTCCTGTACTTCTTCGCGCTGCGCGCGTGCGTCGAGACGAGCGGCAATCCGTACGCCGAGGCGCTCGCGCACCACCAGGCGAAGGGATACGACCCCGCGGCGTTCGTCGGAAACGCCGCCGCGTCGAAACAGAAGCCTCCCCAGGTCACCGATGACTGGGGCGGCGGTGGCGGCGCGGAAGACGACGGCTGGGGCGACCTCGAGGCTGACGGCGAAGATACCGGCGGCGCGGCGGCGGCGGCGGCGACGGAGGCGGCGACGGCGTCCGCCGCGAACGACGCGTCCGCCGAAGACGCCGACGCGCAGATCACGTACGAGACCCCGCCCACTTTGCCCGCATCTTGGCTCCCCGAGTTCTGGGCGGTCGCCTGGTTCAGCGCCCTCGCGACCGCGCACGTCCTGACGATGTTCGCGCAGCACTGGAGCATAAAGTTCCGCGCGTTCATGAATTACGCCAAGACGGACCGCGTCGACGCGTCTTCGTTCCTGACGTTCGCGCCGGCGCCGCACCAGGGCAAGGCTGAGATCGTGCCGCTTCGAGAGCTGGAGATTCCCGACGCCTCGTCCCCGAGCGGTACGCGCGTGATGCTGTGGACGGTGTTCCAGCGGCAGAGGTTCGAAGTGCGCGTGTTGGAGCGCGACGAAAAAACGGGCAAGACGCGAGCCGAGGTGCGCGAGGTGGCGACGCCCGTCGCCGAGCCTCTGTCCTCGTACGCGCGCTCGACGCGGGGCTTATCGGCTTCCGCCGTGGCGTCCGCGCTCGCGCGCTACGGGGACAACTCGCTGCGCGTCCCGCTGCCGACGTTCTGGCGCGCGTACAAGGAACAGCTCATGGGCCCCGTGACGGTGTTCCAGATCTTCACCACCCTGCTATGGCTCCTGGACGAGTACTGGAAGTACGCGCTGTTCAGCGCGGCGTCGCTGATGATGTTCGAGGCCACGACGGCGTTTTCCAAAATCAAGAACGTGCGCACGTTACGGGGGATGGGCCAAGCCGCGATTACCGTCGCGGTGTTACGAGACGGGCGGTGGGAGACGCGTTCGTCGGAACAGCTCGTCCCGGGCGACGTCGTGTCCATCGCGCGCGCGCCGGGCGGCGGCGACCCCTCCGTGCCGTGCGACTGCCTCGTCCTGCGCGGCTCGGCGGTGGTCAACGAGGCGAGCCTCACCGGCGAGTCCGTGCCGCAGATGAAGGACGCGCTGAGCGGCGAGGCGGTCGCGTCCGGGCCCACGAAGCCGCTGGACATCGCCGGCGAGCACAAGGTGAACGTGCTGTACTCCGGTACGACGCTCATGCAGCAATCGGCGGGCGACGTCGATTCGGGCGCGCGCGGCGGCGCGTCTTTGCCCAAGACGCCGGACGGCGGGTGCTTGTGCTACGTGCTCCAGACGGGTTTTTCCAGCACGCAAGGCAAGCTGATGCGCATGATGGAGTTTTCCTCGGAGCAAGTCACCGGCGATACGTACGAGACGCTGGTTTTGCTGTTCATCTTACTGGTGTTCGCGCTCATCGCCTCCGGGAACGTGTTCGTGATTGGTTTGCGCGACGGCAAGCGGTCGCGGTACGAGCTCGTGTTGCGGTGCGTGCTCATCTTGACGTCGGTCGTGCCTCCCGAGCTCCCGATGCAGACCGCGATGGCGGTGAACACCGCGCTCATCGCGCTGATGCGCGCGTCGGTGTTCTGCACGGAGCCGTTCCGCGTGCCCATCTCCGGAAAGGTGGACACCTGCCTGTTCGACAAGACCGGCACGCTGACGAGCGACAAGCTGGTGGCGACGGGGGTCGTGACGCCCGTCGTCGCCGGCGGAAAGGAGCGCGCCCCCGACTCGGGCAAGAACACCACCGGCTACTCGAAGCTCACGCCTTGCCCGGAAGCCTCGAAGAGCGCGTCGCTGGTGATCGCCGGGTGCCACTCCCTGGTGCAGATCGACGGCAAGACCTTCGGGGACCCGCTCGAGCAAGCCGCGCTCATGGGCGTGAAGTGGCGCTTCAACCCGAAGACGCAAACCGCGCTGCCCACCGAGGACTTCAAGGACCCGGCTCGGGACAAAGCCCTGGCGGACGCCGAGGCGCGCCGCGCCGAGATCGTCGCGCGCACGCCGCCCGGGAAGCCCCAGCCGCCGCCGGTGCCGCGGCCGGTGCCTCCCAAGCGCACGTGGCGCGGTTCGCCCTCGGTGAAGATCCTCGTGCGCAACCACTTCTCCTCCGCGCTGCAGCGCATGTCCACCGTGGCCGCCGTCTCCGCCGGAGCCGGCGGCGGCGCCGCCGACTGGGTGTGCCTGAAGGGGTCTCCGGAGATGGTGGCGACGCTCCTGAAAGACAAGCCGCGCGGCTACGACGCGGCGTACCGCGCGCTCGCGGAGGAGGGCATGCGTGTGATCGCGCTGGCTCACAGGTCGCTCGGCGAGGGCGAGTCGGCGCGCGTGCGCGACGCGAGGAATCCGTTGACGCGGGCCGAGATGGAGCGCGACTTGATCTTCGACGGGTTCCTAGCGTTCGCGTGCGCGGTGCGCGTGGACACGGCGGACGTCGTGAAGGCGCTCAAGGCGAGCGCGCACTCCGTGATGATGGCCACGGGCGACTCGGCGCTCACCGCGCTGCACGTCGCGAACGAGGTGGGCATCGCGCACGGGGGGCTCGAGAACGGGCTCATGCTCGCGCGCGTCGACGAGGCTGACGACGTCGACGAGCCCGACGAAGGGTTCGGCGCCGACGAAAAAAAAGGGCTTGGCTTGGCCTGGGTCTCGGCGAAGACGGACCCGGCGACGGAGAAGCCGTTGCGCGTGATCCCGTACGCCGCCGACGGCGTGCAGATTCCAACGCTGGCGAAGACGTACTCGCTGTGCGTCACCGGCGAGACGCTGAACCTGGCGACGCGCGCCGGCGCCGCGGGCGGGCTGTGGGACTTCCTGGACTCGGTGGCCATCTTCGCGCGCATGAGCCCCGACGACAAGGAGCGCGTCCTGAAGCGGCTGAAGCAGCAGGGGCGGCACACGTTCATGTGCGGCGACGGCGCCAACGACGTCGGCGCGCTCAAGCAGGCGCACGTCGGCGTCGCGCTGCTCAGCGGCTTCGGCGGCGCCAACACCAAGAAGCTCGCCGCTTCCGGGGACGAAAAGGCAGCCGGCGGCGAGGCGGGCGGCGCCCCCGTCGTCCCGACGCGGGCAGAGGCGGAGACGTTCCAGGAGAAGATGAAGCGGGTGCGGGAGACGGCGGCGAAGGCGAAGGCGGAGAAGGCGAAGGAAGCCGCCGCGCGCAAGCGCGACCAGGCGGAGCTCATGGTGCTTCAGAAACAGTGGTTCGACGAGGAGCTCGAGCGGCGCACGGCGGCGGGGGAGCAGTGGGCGCAGTTCGGCGCCATGAAGGCGGCGACGTCGCGCATGGTGGCGGAGACCAAGCGCCGCGCCGCCGAGCGCCAGCGCGCGCGCGGGGGCGCGATGCAGACGCCCGGGTTTGCGCAGATGATGCAGGAGATGGAGGGCGCCGAGGACATGGAGACGCCGCAGGTGAAGCTGGGCGACGCGTCCATGGCGGCGCCGTTCACGTCCCGGATCCCCTCCGTGCGGTCCGCGGTGGACATCATCCGCCAGGGGCGCTGCACGCTCGTCTCCGCGATCCAGATGCAGCAGGTGCTGGTGCTCTCCTGCCTCATCTCCGCGTACTCGCTCTCCGTGCTCTACCTGGACGGCATCCGCAGCTCGGACAACCAGATGATCGCCAGCGGCTCGGCGCTCACCGCCGCGAGCCTGGCGTTTTCGTACGCGACGCCCGTGCACACGCTCTCGCCCGTGCGCCCACTGCGCTCCATCTTCCACCCCGCCAACTTCCTGTCGCTCGTCGGCCAGCTCGTGATCCACATCGGGTGCATGGTGTACGCCGTGCGCCTCGTGAAGCGCGCGACGGGCGAGGAAGCCGACTTCCCGGAAAACGCGCCGGTGGCGGTGGTGCCCGAGGCGGTGCTCAAGAACGCCACCGAGGAGCAGCGGAGCATCTGGGACCAGGGTCCGCCGTTCAACCCCTCGTTACTGAACACGGTGGTGTTCCTGGTGGAGACCGTGCAGAGAGTGTGCGTCATGCTGGTCAACTACAAGGGGCGCCCGCACATGATGGGCGCCGTCGAAAACAAGACGCTGCTCGTGTCCTTGGCGTCCATGGTGATCGGCGCGTTTGCGTGCGCGTTTGAGGTTTCGCCGTGGCTGAACAACTGGCTTCAGCTCGTGCCGTTACCCGACGACGCGTTCCGGTTCAAGATCTTAGCCACGTTATTCGTCTCCGTCGCGGGCACGATCGCGTGGGACCAAATCATGCTCCTGCTCTTCGCGCCGCGCATCCTCTTCGCGGCGTACGCGGACACCGCGCGCGCGTTGCCGCGGCCGCGGGACCTGGCCAAGCCGGCGAAGAAGCTCGCGTTCGGATCGGCGGTGGCGTACCTGTACTTCCTGCACCCGGCGACCAAGGATAACGGCTTCGTGCTGGTGGGCGCGTTCTACCTCTCCAAGATCGTGCTCAAGTGAGTTTTGTCAAGCGGGTCGCGAAGCGCGCGAAGCGCGGAGCGCCGCGCGTCGAACGAAAGGAGACCACCTGTGCGTACTACTCTTTCGTTGAAAAGAAAACGTCCTCCTTGGAAAAAAAACGTCGTTCTATCCGCCGGCGTCGGCGGGCCCGCCTCGACCGCGCGACGACGCGAGCTGGCTGCTCCCCTTCCCCTTCCGGCGTTTCCGCGGCTTCTTGCCCTTCAGCATCCGCCGCACGTCGCGGCGCACTTCCTTGTACGTGCTCCGCACGCCCGCGCGCACCTCGGGCGAGGCCCCGCACGCCACGCCCAGGCAGAATCCGGCGACGACGCTCATGTAGAAGAGGCTTCGAAACAAATCGCCGACGGGGCCGAGTCCGAAGCCCCGGCGTCCGCCTCCGTCCCCGCCCCCGTCGTAGTCCCGCTTCCACTGGTCGGGCATCGGCCTGTCCCCGAACGGCCGTTTCATCTTCTTCTCGATGAGCTCCGCGGCGATCTCGGGGCGCATCACGTCCACTTCCTCAGGCTCGAACTCGAGCTCCTCCACCAGCGTCGCGCGCATGGCGTTGGTGATCATGAACTGCACGGAAGCGCTCATGGTCGGCGTGCGTGTTGGGCGTCTGGCGCGGCCTGCGGTCGCACCTCGGCGCGGAGCGGGGGCCTAGCGCGTGCGGGTCGCGCCGCGGAGGTCTCACGCGGGAAGGGGGTGTGCAGGCTCGAAGGCGCGGCGCACTCTGTGGGGGCGGCGTTGATAGCCTGATAGGTTTGCGATGCGCTTTTCGTCGTCGCGCCGACGCGACCGGATACGTACCGGACGACGCGAAAATTTCGGTCGTCCGCCTCGCCGGTTGACGAGGCGGTACTTCATCGCACTTCGCCACGCGCGGTCACCCGAAGATGCCTCCGAGCGCGGGGAGCCGAAGCGAGCACTCGCACCACTCGGGGTACGACGAAGATGAAACGTTGATGTTGGAGCGGGCCATGGACAAGGCGGACCGCGCGAGTAACCGCCTGGAGGTTCGTCACCACCGGACTCCCGCCTCGGATGGTCGAACGAGTACTCGCTAAAAACACTCGCTAAAAACGCGCCATTCTCGTCCCCCCCTCGCCTTCGCCCGCGCTTCCCCTGACGCGCGGACCTGTAACGCGGACCTATGATCTTCGGGAATCCGCTCGTCGTCACCGCCGCTCGTCTCCTTCTGACCCTCAACGCCATCTGGGGCCCTCCCACGAACGCGCGTCCCCGCAGGCTATCCGCGCGCAGGCGCTCCGCGACGCGCGAAACGCCGAGCGCGGCGACTTTGGAGATGGCGACTCGGCGACGGCGTTCGCGGGGCCGAAGGCGGACGCGCGCGAGATGGCCAGTTTGGTGGGCCAGCTCGAGCGGTACGCGGAGGCGAAGACGGGCGCTTTCGCGAACTCTACTAAAGACGACAAGACGCGAGCGGACCGTTTCGCGCTCGGCGGGTCGAACGGCGCGAACCGGGGCGCGGCGCGCTCCGGCGAGAGCGCGCCTTTTTTTTCCAAGCCGTCGTTCGGGAGCGCCGGAAACGGGTCGCAGCCGAAAGCGAGCACGAACGGCACGAACAGATGGGGCGCGAGGAAGGGCACGAACGCCAACGCGTCGACGAGAAACATCGTTCGTCCGTCCCAAGACGGGAAGCTTTCGTACGGCGGCGGCGGCGGCGCGGATGATGATGATGAAAACGTCATCCGTGATTTGCGGGACCGCCGCGCACGCGATTCGGACCCGACGTACCAAAACTCGCTCGTCGGCGGGTGGGACGCCGGGTCGTCGCGTTGGGAAAACTCCTCCGTTCCCGACTCCGACGTTCGGTCCGTGTACTCCGCGGCGCTGGAGGACAGCTTCGGGGTCTACGCCCTTCCTGACGCGCCCGCGGACGAGATGGCGCGCGTGGACGCGCGCGCGGGCGCGGCGGCGGAGACCCTCGAGAGGCACCGCGCGGCGCTCGAGCGAACCGTGTCGAAAATCGAATCCGCGTCGAAAATCGACGAAGCCGCGTCGCTGGAGACGGACGGCATGTTCACCGCGGGGTCTACTAAAACAGGGGTGGGCGTGATCGACTTCTTCGCCAGGGACCCGGTCGGGGCGGGGCCGAAGGGATCGCTGGCGCGATCCGTGAACGAGCGCGCCGAGCGCGGTCGTTCACGGAACGCCGCGGAACAGAAAACAAAGTGGCTCTCGCCGGCGCCGCGGCGCGCCGCCAAAGCCGCGACGCCGCCGGAGGAACCGTCGCCGATCGTGCGCATGCTGCGCTCGGTCTTCGGATGCGGATGCGGGGGTCGGTGAGCGCACATACGCGTGGGACGCGTATGTGCGTATCGGCGTAGCTCTTAGTGTAGTGGTCACGCGCGTAAACGACCCCGAGGACCCGGCGCTCGGAACGTCCAACCCCGTCGCACCGCGTTTCCGTCTTTTCGCAAAACGTCACCCTGGCTGAGATCTTCAAACATCTTCGCCCGACTGGTCAACTTTTCAAACGAGTGTGCCAAAAGTGGGTCGACGAGCGCTCGAAGCGCACACCTCGACGCGCACGGCCGCGCGCGCGCAGCAGTACCGTGCGCGTTTCCTCGGGCGCGTCCGAGCTTTCCTCCGCGCGGCGCGAACGGCGCGAACGCCGTTCGGGGGGCGGACCTCCGCTCGGCTCGGGGCGCCATGCCGGCTGGCACGAGCATCCGCGTGGAGGGCGGGATCCCGAACGTGACGATGCCTTCGTTCGACAAGTCGTTCCGCCCGGGCAAGGTGAAGGAGATCATGGCGGAGGTTTTGAAGAGCCGGCTGGAGGGTCTGGAGTACGACCCGGACAACTGCAGCACGTGGTGCCGCGAGATCTCGGACGAGGTGAAGCAGAGGCTGAAGCTGCTCGGGATGGAGAGGTACAAGTGGGTGGTGCAGGTGGTCATCGGCGAGCAGAAGGGCGCCGGCGTCCAGATGGGGTGCCGGTGTTTCTGGGACCCGAAAACCGATAACGTCGCGGAGGAGAAGTACCAGAACGAGTCCATCTTCGCCGTCGCGTTCGCCGCGGGGATATATCTGTATTAATACAAAGACGCCAACGGCGAGCGAAGCCGAGACGGTATACGCGCGTATAGACGGAGTCGTCGTCGTCGTCGTCGTCGTCGTCATCGCCGCGCGGCTTCCTCGTCTTCCTCCCCCAGAAACGACCGCACGCTCTCGTAGACCATGAACGTCACGCCGCTGCTCGGTAACGTGCGCAGCACGTTCGGGACCATGCCCTTGTACAGGCCCGACGCGCCTTCGCGGCGGACGATGTCGCGGAGCGAGCGCGAAAAGCTGTCGTACGCGACGGGCGCGCGTTTTCGGAGCGGCGCGTTCGCTTTCGCGTTCGCGTCGCTCTGAGAGGTCTCTGTCTCCCGTCTCTGCTGCATGCGCGCGCGTATCACCTGCGAGGGGTACGTCACCGTGGACGCGAACAGCTTCGAGGCGAC
>Ga0181563_10006037_pt1 | contig 10961 bp, 18 predicted proteins | sample 011ome_25_FD_133759 | JGI IMG/M metagenome (GOLD analysis project Ga0181563, IMG submission 133759) | Coastal salt marsh microbial communities from the Groves Creek Marsh, Skidaway Island, Georgia - 011512CT metaG (megahit assembly) | ecosystem: Environmental > Aquatic > Marine > Intertidal... | reverse complement strand
TTAGCGGATGTTACTGACACTACTAATGTTGTAGCTGCACTAACTGCTGGAACTAATGTCACTATTGCAGGCGATGGTACTATTAGTGCTACAGACACTAATACCACTTATGTTTCTAGTGACTTTACTCACGACGACCTAACTGGGTTTGTTGCTAATGAGCACATTGATTGGACTCAAAGTGGTGCAGGTACTATAGACCCCTCTAATTACACTAACACTACTTACACAGTAGGTGACGGCGGACTAACTCAAAACAACTTTACTGATGCAGACCACACTAAATTAAATGGTATCGAAGCACTTGCAGATGTTACTGACACCACTAATGTTGTAGCAGCTTTAACAGCAGGTACTAATGTTACTATTGCAGTTGATGGCACTATTAGTGCTACAGACACTAACACTACCTACACTGTAGGTGATGGTGGTCTAACTCAAAATAACTTTACTGATGCAGACCACACTAAGCTTGATGGTATCGAAGCACTTGCAGATGTTACCGATTCTACTAACGTTCAAGCCGCTGGAGCCTTAATGGACTCTGAGTGTACTAATGTTGCTCATGTTAAGTCAATTAATCAAGCATTAACTACTACTTCTGATGTTGATTTTGGTGATGTAACAGTAACAGGATCACTCTTAGCTGCACAATCCGGTGCAGGGGCTAATGCATTCGCTGCGGGGGAGAGCGCAGGGGTAACTACTCAAGGCACTAAAAGCGTGAGTATTGGATACTATGCAGGTAACAGTAATCAAGGCGGATCTTCCATAGCCATAGGTGACGAAGCTGGAAGATATGACCAAGGTGGTGTTTCTATAGCTATAGGCGATTTAGCAGGTAACGATGCACAAGAAGACTATTCTGTAGCTATTGGTTATAAAGCTGGAGAGACTGCGCAAGGTACGGAATCTTTAGCTATTGGTTACTTTGCTGGTACTAGCAATCAAAGCGATTATGCTGTTGCTATTGGAAACAGCGCAGGGGTAACGAGCCAAGCTAGCGATACTGTAGCGATAGGCTATTACGCAGGTAATAATACGCAAGCTCAAGGTGCTGTTGCAATAGGAGATAGAGCTGGTCAGACAACACAGTCAACTCGGGCCGTTGCTATAGGCTCCAATGCAGGAACCACCAGTCAAGGCGTTTCAGCGATAGCAATAGGCTACCAAGCAGCAGAAGGCAGCGGTACTTCCGGAGACGAGCAAGGTGATTACGCCGTAGCTATAGGCCAACAAGCAGGAGAAACAGGCCAGTCTGATAACTCTATAGCAATGGGCAAACAAGCAGGTCAGACCGACCAAGGCGCGAACGGTATTATCCTGAACGCTACTGGTTCAGCCCTTGACGACACAACAACGGGTCATGTGCATATCGCATCAAGCCTAGCATCACTGGACTACGACGGGACGGATTGGTCGCTCAGTGGCGGGAACTTTGGGATCGGCCAAACCCCTACCGCAGATCTGCATCTGAACGCTGACGCTACAACAACTAATGCATTCCAGATAGAAGCCGACACGGTTACTACCGGGAACGTGATTGACGTCGCGAACGCTGACGCTCTGACCACTGGTGGCATTCTTGATCTAGTTAGTAATAGCGCCAACACCGGGACCAGAAGCCTCGTTAAGATCCGCAATGATAACGCTTTAGCTACTGGCACTATCCCGCTTGATGTATACCAAGACTCTACTGGTGAATATGCGGCAGTGATTCGAGGGGCAAATACTTCAAGCTCAGCGCTCTCTGTTCAAGGAACAAGCACTTTCGCTAACAACATTACAATGTCTGGTGGTGGTCGGACAATAACTACAAATACCGGCAATACGAAACTGACTTGGCAGTCTTACGGATACTCAAATAGTGGCAATAACATAGGCCATCAAATTGGAAGTACCTCTAATACAAACTGGACTAATTCGTCAGGCGACACCGTAAACCTTGATATTCAAAATACTGTTAACCAAACTAGCACAGCAGGGCATACGGATTTAAGAATAAGCAGAACTGAAACTGCTGTAGGTTCTGGATCACAGTTACTGCTTGATGCTCAAGTCGGTGGCACTAGCATGTTTACAGTAGACACTACTGGTAATGTACTTGCTGATGGTGATGTAACTGCTTACTCTACAACTACCTCAGATGAAAACTTGAAAGAAGATATTGTTGTAATAGACAATGCTTTAGACAAAGTAGCTGAGTTAACAGGTTATACTTTTAAATATAAGCATAACCAACGAGAATCTGCCGGTATTATTGCCCAAGACCTAGAAAAAGTATTACCTAGTGCTGTTTCAGACAAGCAGGTATTAAAGAATCATGGAGATGACAACGAGTATAAAACCGTTGAATACGCTCAATTATCTGCATTGTTTGTAGAAGCTATTAATACTTTGTCTGACAAGGTATCTGTTCTTGAAGATGAAATTAAACACTTGAAAGGAAAATAATTATGTCCTCAATTAGATACACTGCAGCTTATCATGTCGGCGGTCTAACATTTTATGATGTAACCGAAGGTGAGATAAGTGTAGACGGAGTTGGTAAGTTCTTGGAAGATAGAACTGCTGATGAAGAATTTAAAATGTCTGAAATGTATCGAGGTGGGACTCTGGTTCCGGATGAATCAGATAACAGTGAAGTACCAACTTCAGGACAAATTAAATTAACTAACATGTATGAAGTCGGAGTATACCGATAAAATAAATTACCCCCTTAGCTTAGGCTTTGGGGGTTTTTTATGCCAAAAATAGGCCCAAAAAAGTGAGAAAAATGATGTATCTATAATGGAAGAATAAAAAGATCCTTCTATAATCTAAACTTAAATCTAAAGGAAACTCTAATATGAAAACTGTAATTGCAACCATTATCTTCGTCTTCTTCGCCAACAGCGCTTTCGCTAACGATGAAAAGTTCGATCAATACAACGCACATAACTGTGTAATCCTCGGCGGTGCTGCGCCTATCTTTGTAGCTTTGGCTAAGCAAACCCCCAGCGACTCTGCTGCTTTCGTAGAAGAAGCTAAAGAGACCGCAATGGAAAACTTAGAAGGCTGTAAAGCTAACGGACACTCAGATGCATACATTGATGCAGCTAAGCGTTCTGTAGCTCACATCGCTATCACTAACCCGTCATACGACGTAAACGCTGCTACCTTAAAAGCAATGGCAGCAGAACTTCAACGTTAATTTAAATCTACAAGGAGATCGCTATGATCCAGAAACTTTATCACGGCTGCACTGCAGCAAATGTAGACTCTGTAATGAATGACATACGTGTTACTCAACGTGGATTCTTCATGACCCCCGATATTAATATTGCCAAGCAATATGGTTCTAAAATTGTCTGCTTCGAAGTAGGTGATTTCGAATGCCATATTGGTACTATTAACAAGGGCGGTTCGTTCGAAGATGATTACAAATCAGGAATTGAGTATGTAATCAAATCAGAGAGACACTTAGTGTCTTTCTACAAATCGCTTGAAGACGTTTACGTCTGCGAGTAATTTTAACTAAATCTAAACTAAAATCTATTAAGGAAATAAATATGAAATTTATAGTAAACACTCTTATTTTGCTTGTTGTTGGCGTTCTCTGGTTACTCTTCGTTGCCGCTGTAGTGAATCCGTTCTTTAACTCGTTTAGTGATGTACCCGGTATATTGCTATTTGCTGGTTGGTTCGGTATGCTCTGGGAATACTTCAAAGGCTTTAAGAAAACTCAAACTCAATAAACTAAACTTTAAAATTAAATTTATTAAGGAAACTTAACTATGAAATCAATTATCACTAAAATGTTCTTCTATAAAGTCAGCATGTCTATTATGATTGCTATCGCTTTTGCTTCTGTATTTGCTAATGCTCAAGATCAAGTTGTTCAAAGCGAAAGCAACTGTGTTCAAGTTGGAAAATTAGTTTCTGCATGGACTACAATGGCTAGCAATCCTGAATTAGACTCCTCTTGTCATGCGACTACTGCTATTGAAAGATTAATACATATTAGTCAAAGCTACGATTTAGTAGAGCAATGCGCAGACTTCAATGGTGCTATCATGGAAGGTAAAATTCAAGCTGCATATGATATGCACATGGGTCGCATGATGAATGAAGAAGAGTTAAAAGAATACTTTGCTAAAGTATTAAACTCTATTGAAATTCAAGAAGAGACTGAAGAGTAATAACTTTAAGAAATCTAAGGAAATTTAACTATGGACTTTGAACTTCTCAACTCTATGATAAGTGTGGTATACGGAACTCTAGAAGCAATCTTTATGTTTGCTGTAACTATAGTACAAGGCTTGTGGTATGCAAGCCGTGAACTAATAGCTCTAGTTTTTCCGGATAGCGTTAACGAGGTGTCTGCTATTTTAATTTTTGTTGCAATTTATATGTTGTATAGAAACTCAGGTTTTAGATCAATAGATAAAGCATATCAATTACAAGAGCAGCTCACAAAACCTCTTGAAAAAGAGCCAGAGTATCTTTATGGTTACGAAGGAAAGATCGGACATCTAACTAAGAAACAAAAAGAAATTCTTAGAAAAGATGGCTGTTCTGAAAACCTAATTAACTGTTGGGATACTAACACAGACCTAGGGGAATTCACTGCAGAAGCTCGATTAAAAGAAATAAGAAAGCGTCTGAAAGACCCCTATCAAAAAGCCTTTGGCTAATAACCTAGTTCGTAAAATCTAAAATCTATTAAGGAAATACTTATGATTATCTCAAACCTAAAATCTCAATTCATCGTTTCTGAAGAATCTTTCAACTGGATAGCTGACGTTGTGTCTAACTTTCGTTTGACAGCAGACGACGTATTCGACGCAGTGGCATTACACGGTTATGTAGACGGTGTTGCTATTGTAGCTAAAGAAAAGATCTTTCACAATCTAGTAGATCTTGCTAGAGAAACTAATGACTTTGAGTATTCTTGGCAGCACTTTGCTGCTTTAACTAACTATCTCTACGATGCCTCTGAAGAAGCTTTCTTGAATGACGCATCTGTTGAAATGGAAAGGGAGTATCTATAATGACTGATTCGCAGTTTGAAAGTATGTCATTACGACAAAAAGCGTTCTATCCGTTCACCGATGAACAATGGAGTGCTTTAACTCGAGATCAAAAGAACCGTGTGTTCTTTGCTCGTAAAAAGCTAAAGGAGCAACACTCCTAAAGCCACCCCCTGTGCTATACAGGATCATTTATGCCCTCTTTGGGTTTAAGTGATCTTGTATAGTGCAGGGGTTTAAACTCTCTCTTTTTTTTTTTTTGAGGACAAAAATTAATGGCTGGATATTTTACAGACACCTACGAAGATCATACAGATGTCTATTATTACGGAGTGGTTTTTTCTTTCTCAGGGGAAGGTCATCACTTGCGAGCAATAGAGCATTTAGATAAATTGAAAGAAGCTGCTCTAGAACGCGCTATTGCAGTTAAGCTTGAAATAGTAGTGCCTATGTACGAAGACCCTACAACCACTTGGATGGATTGATCACACTAATGAACGACATAGACGGATATGAAGTAGATTATGTAGCTTTTGATGAATGGCAAGCTGCAATAAATAAAGAAATTGATAAGAAAATTAGAGCAGAGATTAGAGCACACAAGCGTAAACAGATTCTAGAAAAAGCAGGTGTGTATCAAATTGATGCTATTGAGTATGAAGTGGTCGATATTGATACACTTGATGAAACCCCGCCGCCCTTTGGACCGGCTTCAAAATAAGGATTAAAAATGAATTTAATTGGACTCGTAATGGATGTAGCTATAATGGTATTTGTACTATATCCTATTTTTGTTGGTTGGTTTTTTGCTTACGCATACGCACGTAAATTAAAAAATCAAGGTATTAGCTTTCATAAATACTGGGTTACATACCCCATGTATATATTTTTAGCTTTCGGTGCTATATTGGATGTTCTATTTAATTTTACTGCTGGCTCCATTATTTTCCGCGAGTTTCCTAAAGAGTTTTTCTTTACGAGCCGTGTTAAGCGTTGGACTAAAGCAGACCCGGCTGATCCTCGTCAAGCTACTGCTGACATTTGGAAAGTTCGTATAAACAAAATAGAACCCGGTCATATCTAATGAACTGGATAAAGTCGACAGTATATGCAATAATTGAACTATCTGCTTTGTTTGGGCTTATGGCTCTTACTCTAGTAGGTTTTCCTCTGTTGTTATGGTGGATGATATCGTAATGAATGAAAGTGAAGTTGTATTAGCAATTCAAACTGCTATATTCGGGCTTATCGTAATAGCTCGTTTCTATTTAACATCACATTTAGCTTGTAAACGAGTTTACGGTTTTATGTGGAGTTTCTTCGCTGGAGTTTTGTATTGCAGCCTGATGGTATACGTCGGGCTGTATGTACTAGCTGTAATGGAAATAGTTATCATGGGGCTAGACTCTCGTGGTATAATTAAAAATTATCGGAGAAGGCATTTAAATGAATGATGTAAAGCAATCAATTAGAGAAGAAATAGACTTCTTGTTTGAACAAATGGTGCAATACCCCTACGACTATTTTGATAGTGATGAACTTGATGGATTAACTGTAACTGAACTATTCGCAGAAGTTATAGTAGAAATCGCAGAATCTTTAAAAGGTGTGTAAGGAATAGCATTATGAGAGATCAACTAATTGCGAGTTTGTCAGCACGACTGCTTACAACGAAAGATCGAAGAAGTCACGTACACTGGCTGTGGAAAAATATAGAAAAAGACTTTGATAATCAAGTAGAGATAATCTACCAGCTTGTTATTAGCAAGGTAGCCCTAGGTGTAATACAGGGTGCCTCTATGACTTCAGTAGCGGTCTCTATCGGTTCAGCTATTAGAATGCACTACGGAGAAGAGCAGTTAGCTGAAGAAACCAAAGCAGCTATACACATGGGTGTTAAGGTATTAGAAGCCTTTTGTAATAAAGATTTTAAAGAGAGAGGTGTAAATCTCTTAGATATTAAACTTGTTAACAAAGGAAGATCTTCTAAACCTAGTGATAATGCGCTCTACGCTTTAGTCTGCACTAACGATAAATTACTTGAGGAAATCATTCTTGGCGAAGATATTGAAAACTCTCCTGAGTTTCCTCTATTAAATCCTGCTGAAGAGTGGTCTTCATTTTTCCATCCAGTATTAAAAGCACCGTTAATCAGAGGTGCATCAACGAGTACGCTAAAGAAAGCTACTCTAACATCAGCCAAGGAAGTCTATGATGCTCTAAACAAGCTTCAGAGAACTCCTTATATCATTAATCAGCAAGTCTTTGAAGTATATAGCATTTTGCTATCTAAACAATCTAAGGAAGATATACTAAAGCGAGACTACAAGCCTCACGACCTGTCGCCATTCAAGCACGACAAGGAAGAGATGGTAGCTAGCAGAGCAGGTATGTTTCTCGAGGCAGAGTTTATTAGAACTATTGCTAGAAAAATAGATAAAAAGACTTTCTATCAAGCATACAACTGTGATTTTCGTGGTCGTATATACCCAATGACACCCTATTTGAACGAGCAAAGCTCTGACAATGCTAAGGGTCTCATCAAGTATCAAGAAGGAGTACCCCTAGGAGACAACGGTGCTTACTGGTTAGCAGTACATACCGCTAATTCTATTGGTGAAGATAAACTTAAACTAGATGAGAGAGCAGCATATGTTGAAGAGCATATGGATGAGCTGTTAAAATACGCTGAAGATCCAATTACTAATAATGGGTGGATGTCAACTGACAAGCCGTGGTCTGTATTAGCCTGTTCATTCGAATGGCAGAGCATATACTACTGGCAAGTTATTGGCAACAATGCTATAGAGGATTATCCTTGTCAGCTACCTATTTTTATTGACGGTTCTAACAACGGTGTTCAACACTTAACTGCTTTGTCTCTAGATGAGATTATTGCTCCTTTAGTAAATTTAGTGCCTACTGAGCTACCCGGCGACGTATATATGTACGTTGCTGAAAAGACTTGGGAAGCATTAGATGTCTTGTATAGAAACCTTGGGGATGATCCTATTATTAAAGAACTCCCTCGTATTCTAAGAGAAATCAAAGACATTAAACTACTACGAGAAACAGCAGAAACTAAAGAAGAAAAGGATGAAGCTTTCAAGAAACTCGATGAGTGGCGTAAGACTAACAAAGAGTTTGAAAAGAAAATTTATATTCCTTTCTGGCATTTATATCTTGAAGATAAGAAACTTCAGCGTAAGACGGTTAAAAGACCTGTAATGACTTTAGGCTACGGTGTTACTCGGCAGGGCGTTCGTGATCAAGTATTTGATGACACAAAGATGCTCTCTGAAGAACTTAAGTTTAAAGACAAGTCATGGTCTAACCCCTTCGGTGATTTACTTCGAGATACTATGCTTAAACATCTCAAAGGACCGGCTACTATGCTAGAGTTGTTTCAAAGACTAGCAGACAGAGCCAATGAGAATAATGAATTCTTGTCGTGGTATGTTCCTATAACAAACTTTCCCGCTGTACAAGAATACCTTAAAACTAAAGAGAGTCGTGTTCGTGTTCGTTTTTGTAGATCTAACAGAGGTAAGGGTATTCAGCTTACTATACAGCCTAAAGAGACAGGTAAACTAGATAAACGAAAGCAAGCTACTGGCGCTGCTCCTAACATTGTTCACTCGTTCGATGCCGCACATCTTACACTAATAGTGAATAACAGTGACTTTGTTGTTACTACGGTACATGATAGCTTCGGTTGTCATCCCGGTAACATGGAGGATCTGTTTAGAATTACCAGAGAACAGTTTATGCTATTCTATAAGTCTGATCCGTTAGCACAGTTGCTTTCACAGACAGATACGCTAGACCTCTTCCCTGAACGCGGAAACTTAAATCTTGAAGCAGTGTTGGAGTCTGACTTCGCATTTTGCTAATTGATCACTCTAAAGCAGAAAACAAAACTGTATTAACTAACTATTGCAACTAAAATGTTGCTAAAACTAAATGAGGAAAGACAATATGTCATCAATCGTAATTCGTAACGCTGAACTTTTCTGGGCCAAGTTGGACAAGCCAGTAAACCCTTTCAACGCTGAGTACCCTCACTGGGAACTCCAAATTCGCACTCGTGACAAAGAAGAGGCTCAATCATGGAAAGAGCACGATATGAAAGTCACTTTGAAAGAGGATGATAGCGGTACATTTTACCAAGTAAACCTAAAGCGTAAGGCTTTTACTCGAGCAGGTGATGCTCGTGATCCTGTTAAAGTAGTTGACGGTCAACTGATGCCGCTTGACGGAGGGGTTTTAGGTAATGGTTCTATTGGTAACGTACAAATTGATACGTACAAGTTTAATATGAATGGTAAAGAAGGCACGGGCTTTTCTTTGCGAGCGGTTCAAGTGCTTAAATTGGTTGAGTACAAAGGTAATAGTTCTCCTTTTGAAGTTGAAGGTGAAACAGAAATTGTAGTACCTACCGAAATTAGCGAAGACGATTCTGAATGGTAAAATAGAGAATATAAAACCCCTGAGAGATGTAATGTCTCTTAGGGGTTATTGTATTAAAGGAGAAAGACTATGGAAGGTCAAATAATAGGAGTATTAGTAATAATTGCCCTAGTAATATATACCTTTTATATGGAGAGTAGATGAAAGATTATATCTATTTAGCTGGTCCTATGGAACAGTTAGACAAAGAAGCAATGACTGGTTGGCGTAATTATGCTACAAGCAAGCTTGAGCCTGATTTCAAAACACTAGATCCTTGCCGAAGAGTAGAGTTTCACGACCAACTAAATCAAGTATTAGGTAGCGAGAGACGTACTAGGAATATCTCCCATAGAATCTTTAAACAAGACATGCAGGACATTGCTCACAGCCGAGTTGTTCTTGCTGACGTTAGGAGAGATAGTGGAAGAGGTACGGGAACCGCTATGGAACTTATGTATGCACATATAGAGCACAAGATTATTATCTTATATGCAAATAAAGGAGACTTCCCACATCCCTTTTTGTATTCTATTGCTACAGAAGTATATTATGATTTAGATGATGCAATCGAGGCAGTTAAGGAATATTATTAATGAATATATTTTATTTGTCAAGAGACCCTGAAGAGGCAGCTAGAGTTCAACATAATAAACATGTTGTTAAAATGATATTGGAGTCTGCACAGATGCTTTCTACTTGTCATAGAGAGTTCGGAGATGATCGAGAAATTCTTTATAAAAGAACTCATGTAAATCATCCGTCAGCTGTGTGGGTTCGACAAAGCTCCCAACACTATCATTGGCTATGGAGGCATATGATGGCATTAGGTGAAGAATATACTCGGAGATATGGAAAAAACCACTTAACAATCAAGAAGTTAGGAAGAGTTTTATTTTCTCCTCCTGTTGATTTACAAAATAACGGTTTTACAGACCCACCTCAATGTATGCCTGAAGAGTACCAGAGAGAGGATACTGTAGATGCCTATCAGTGTTATTATGAGTTTAAACGAGAAATGTTGAATGCTAAAACTAAGAAACAGTAAAGTAATTCATAAGACATGGGTTCCTCTAATGAGTACCCCAACTTATGTTGAAGGTTTGGAAAATAATGCAATTGGCTATGTGAATGATGGCGTGTGGTATGTTAGGTTTACTAACTCTTACGGCAACTCAGAAGCATACGCTGGTGGCACTTATAAACAGTATGGAAACTGGATGATTGCTACAGGAGAAGCCTACGGTTATGAAGAGTTTCCACAAGGCCGACCTGTTGCTGGATTTATTAGAATAGTACCATCAAAACAAAAACTTAAACTAAGTATACCTGCTTCCAAGCGAGAATACTTACAAATTGAAGTTGAATACGAGGAAATAGATTCTTATGCCCTACATAAGTAGTAGAGACCGATACAAATTTTCAGAAGTAACAGAGGCTATTCTTGATAGCAATATAGATAATGGTGGTGAGCTTCAATACCTAATTTCTGAGTTAATT
>Ga0181563_10006036_pt1 | contig 10963 bp, 13 predicted proteins | sample 011ome_25_FD_133759 | JGI IMG/M metagenome (GOLD analysis project Ga0181563, IMG submission 133759) | Coastal salt marsh microbial communities from the Groves Creek Marsh, Skidaway Island, Georgia - 011512CT metaG (megahit assembly) | ecosystem: Environmental > Aquatic > Marine > Intertidal... | reverse complement strand
CGAAGAAGAGTTTGAAGAGTTCGATGGTAGCAACGAACACCAATCAAATGTTTCAGTTGAGATGGGTAGATTTGTTAAACTATTAGAGCAAATTGAAGATAAAGATTTTGCAGAAGAGTTAAAAGAATGTATTTTTGAAATGAATAGCCAATCGTTTTTGTTTGGTTTAACTTTTGAAGATAGACATAGCGAGGAAACAATACAATGAAAGCATATAAAAAGAGTGCAGGGTTTATACCTTGTCCAAGTTGTCCAAAAAAACAACAACCAAAATGTAAAGAAGCAGGTAAATGTTTAGCGGGGAGTAAATAATGTTAACTTATACAATGCCACCACAAAAGAAAACTAACCAGAAGTCAATGCAAAAAGATGGATGGGTAGATAATAAAGAAGATAAAGCAAAGAAAACTACAACTAAAAAGTCTACCAAGAAGTGAAAGTTCGCTTTAATGTAGAACCAACTCCCGCATCAAGACCACGCATATCTAGATGGTCTACTTACTACGGGAAAAATCATCAAAAGTTTGTGGAAGCTATGAAAATGGCAACCGCAAACTCTAATGTTGCACCCTATGAGTCCGAAATTAAGGCGTGTGTAAACTTTTTTGTACCTATGCCACGCACATGGTCAAAGAAAAAGAAACTCGAACACATGGGCAAATATGCAAACAATCACAAAGACATAGATAACTACTGCAAGTTACTGTTTGATTGTCTGAATGGTATTTACTATAAAGATGACAAGCAAATTGTAGGATTAGCTACAAATAAATACTGGTCTGATACTGGATACATCGATGTTCACTTAACCGATGACTTAGAACATAAGTTTGAGGTGTGAGTGGCGGGGCTATTCAAAGAGGAGTATGAAAAAAACTTAGTGACCACTCACAAATTCAAATAATATCATATCAACAGTAAAGAAGTGGTGTATAATACTGGTATGGTTATTCAAATTAATATCAAAATAGACGAAAAAGATTTAGCAAAGATTGATGCAAAAGCAAAAGGATATGGTTTATCCCGTAGTGCTTTTATTAAGTTGATGTCTTTGAATGGAGAGCTAGAGTTTAAAACTAACTCTCCCAAGTAGATTATTTAAAACCTAGTCTGCCTAGTAATCCGTCAAAGTCAAACTCTTCTACTTCTTTTTGTTTGACAAAAGATGGTCTAGAACCCCACTCTTTTTCAGCTGCCTTACCACCTTCTTCTGTTTGCCAGAATGGGTCTTTCTCGTTTAGTGTCCAGAAGTTTTGACCTGGAAGTCTATGAAAGCCTGGATACTTTGATTTCTTTTCTACAGAACCATCATAGTTATAGTCATCTTCAGGGACATCTTTAGGAGCTTTCTCATACTCTTTAGCAGTAGTATCATCTTTTTCTGCTTCTAAAGTTCCATCTTCAGATTTACGACCAAACTCATTCCAGTCATAACCATCAATTAGTCCAGCATCTTCAATTGGATTATCAGTAACTACCTTTTTATCTGCAATAGGAATCATCTCATCCTTCATGCCAAACTCATCATAGTCTTTGCCGTCAATCTTGCCGTCTGATTTTTTAGTAACTGCCTTATCATTCTCTGCATCTGATACTTCCATACCAGAAGAACCATCATCTTCAACCATACCAAACTCGTTAAAGTCTGCACCATCAATCTTTCCAGGTTCGTAGTTATAATCTTTTTTGTTAGGCTTAATGTCTTTTGTACTAAACATACCATCCATTGAACCAGTTTCCATTGCTTGTGCTTTCTTAATACCTAAAGCATTTAACAACATGTCTTTCAAGAACGAGCGTTGGTCGTCCATATCATTACGACCACCTTGTGAGTCACCTCTTTCAGACTGACCTATTCCATAGAAGTCATCCATAAGTTGTTCTTCAGTCATCTTAAATTTTTTAGCAGTAGCTTTTAAACCATTTTTAATATAGTAGTCAACAATCTCTTGTTTTTTATCCATGTCGTAAGTTGCCATATTATTCTCCCTAATTAATTATATTCCAGCTGGATACTTCTTTCTACCTGTAGTATAAACTGGGAAACCAGCGGAACCAGATAAAGTTCTAATGCCAACATTACCCCAATCTACTTCTTTGCCTTCTGCAGATTCTCTAATTGCAGTAGCTAATGGTGATGCAGAGATAGGCATAAACTTACCACCAGCCCATGCAACAAGCTCTCTAGGATTCCCTCTTTCTAAAGTAGGACCAACTGCTCCACCATGTTTAAATGAAATGTATTCTTTACCCATTCCAAACTCAACCATTGCTTTATATAAAGAACCAGACTTGTTCCATGCAGTATGTTGTGGGTTTGTTAACCAATGGAATGGTTCAGCAATCTGTTTAGATACAACCATTTCTTCTCTTTCACCTAAATTTAATCTTCCAGTTTTCCAGAAATCCTCAATATCAAAAGGCACTTCATCTTCGTCTGCAAATGCATTGTATAAACCATAAGCTAACATTGTGGTGTATATACCTGCTCTAGCTAGATAATCAAAATACAATCTAGCTTCATACATTTCTGCTGGGTTTAGTTTTTTACCTGTCTTAATCTTATTAACAGTAGCATCTTTTAAAATACCAAAACCTTTAAACGCTACCATGAAGTTTGATATTGTCCAGTCTGGTGCAAAGATACCCAAGTTTGCCCACTTTAATTTACTAGGCGTTGATAGTGTTGCTGCTAAATCATACAATGCACCTTTAGGATTGTTGGCATTGTCAATTGCTTTTTGTGCAAATTCAGCAGATAGTTGTTCCCATTTCTGTCCACCAAATGCATTGTTTACATACTTGGCAGCTCTAGTTTGTATTTCACTTTCTGGTATTTGAGGTTTTCTTTGAGATGCTAATTTTCTATTAGTAGCATAAGCTCTGTCTTTTGCAGTTAGATATGCAAATACTTTGCCATAATCATGAATCATATCCCATGTCCAAAAATCTACAAAGTCTTGTACTTTTCCTAAACCAATTGCATCTACAACACGCTTACCTTGTTTATAACCAGGCTGTACTAACACATCAGTTTTCATTTTGCCAGTAGGAACACGACCACCAATCTCTTTAAGTATCTGATGTTCTACAAACTCACCATCTTTAATACGACCTTCCATAAGTGAGCGTACTCTTTGTAGTCTTTCTTTAGCTTGTAGTCTACCTGCTTTAGTTAATACAGAACCTTCACCAAATACAGGTAATGCACCACTATAAAGTCCAGATAGCAATAGTGCTTGTGCGTGGAAGAATGAAAATGTAACCGCAAGACGCTTCAACATATTGTTAAAGTTTAAAATCTTGTCTGCAAATGCAACATTGCCAGTTTCAATCTTAAATATATCTTCTAATGACTTCTTAACTAGCGGATGTATTAGTGTATCTCTTAATGCTGGATGTGATGCTTCTCTATATCCATTTCTTCTAGCCATTTCAATAGTAGCTTTTTCTGTTTTAGGAACAATTAAACCCATTGTTTGATTATCACCATAAGCTATGCCAGTTTTCTTTAACACGCCCACAATTTCAGCACCCATAATAGCTTTACCCATCGACTTCATGTAAGCACCTAATATTTCTATAGGGTCTGTTTCTATATTGTATTTTTTAGCTAGTTCTAATACTGTACCTTCAAGTTTTCTTTGGTTTCCGTAACCAGACTTACGACTAAGTTGTTCAGTTACTAATGCAACTGCATCTTTAAATTGACCTTGTGTAATCTTATCTTTAAATATATGCGTTACATAAGTTTCAGCAACACCTTCATCAAAAATATTACGCCTAATGGCTTTGCTTTTCATCTTTTTAAGTAACTTTCTCCAAACATCAACAAGTTCTTTTTGGTCTGGCGTTATTCTTGTTTTAGCTTGGTCATATTCTTTTGCTAGTTGTTTATCTTTAGGTTTTTTCTCTAGCAATAACACAAAATCTCTTCTGCTTTCTTTGTCTGGGAACTCTCGTTTAATTGCTTTTACTAATGAAGCTCCTTCAGCTTCCATAATATCTCTACCTTTTTTAGCATCAGCAAATACATCGTATGATTTCTTTTTAAGTTTTAATGCATTAATGTTTTGACTTTTTAATACTGCTCTACCACCACCTAATGCCAATGCTCCTAGCATTGCACCAATAAACGGGTCATCTTCAAATAAAACAGCACCACCTACAGCTCCAATTGCAGCAGCTTTACCTATTTGCATACCAGTTGCTCTAGTTGGAGGTGTTAATGCTTCTTCTCTAAATACAGTTTCATAACTTGCAGGTGCTTCAGTTTCTTCACCTTTGATTCTTGCTTGTTTGCCTCTACCTTTTTCGAGTTCTTGAGAGAATTTACTCCAGTTGTTTTGATAGTTAGCTTTTTCAGTTTCAAATATTTTAGATTGAGGGTTTTCAAATCTTTCTTTTGCTATGTTTCTAGCAGATAAACCAAGTGCTTCTTCACGACTCATACCTTTGTTTTTGTTTTGAAGATTGTCAGCACCTTTAGCCATTGCTTTTTTAATACTTTCTTCAAGAACTTTTTGAGTTTCTACTGCTACACCTAATCCTGTGTTTGACTGAATCATTTGTTCTTCACGAATCTTTTTGGTGTTTTCAATAACTTTATTTTCCCAAAAGTTATATCGTTTTGTATGGTCTAAACCTTTAGGTAATGCAACACTATCATCAAATGTCTTGCCAAAACTTTCTCCACCCTTAGGAGTTTCTGGTGCTTTGGTTGTAGGTTTCTTAACAGGTTCAAATGTTCTAAGATTTTCTATGGTATCACCATATTTCATTCTTACTGGACCTTGACCTTTGGATAAATCAGATTCTGCTTTTTTGCTAAGCATCTTTTGTATAACACTTGGACCAGTTTCATAACCAGTCTTGTTTACTGCACCAAAGAATGTACCTAGCAAACCACCCATTGCAGCACCTTTACGAACATTATCACCATCAAGGTAACCTTTAAATGTTAAGTCATGCAATCCTTCGTATGCAGCACCATAAGTAGCACCCTCTAGACCACGACCTAAGATGCTTTCAAATCGTTTTATGTATTGAGGCTTTACATTCTTGGCAAGTTTTGCCATTTTTTGAGCTTTAAGTGCAGCCTGTGTGCCTTTTTCTATCATTCCAGGAATGCGAAGATAACTAACTAATAATAACTCTGGGTCTTTTACAACCATTCCAGCTAATGCACCTAGTGTGTATCCTGGATTTTTAGCCATTTCAATGATGCCATCTATAACATCAACATCATCTGGCGTATATCCGTATTTCTTTTGTACTTCTGTTATATCTTGATTCTTATTATCATAAGCATCGTACATATCATTTTCAAACTCACGCATAGTTGCGTTGTTTGCAGCACGAGATTCTTTTTCTTCCTCAGTAAGAGGTTGAGATTTTTCTAATGTAGAGTAGTAGTTTTCTAATGCAATAGAGTCTGTGTAACCAATGCTACTACCAAACTGCTCCATGTTATATTTAAACCATTTGCGTTTTTCTTCATCATCAGTAAGAAGAAATTTATCTTCAAAGGCGTTCCATATAATTGAATCAACATCGCTAAATCCTGCTACAGGACTAGCAATAACGCCTTCTTCTCTAGGTTGTGGAGTTGTTTGCTGCCAGTACTGTTTTTCAGCGGCAACTTGCTCAGGACTTTTGTTATCGTCAAACGCTAAATAACCAACACCTTCTACAAATTCTACGCCCATATTTTAAAATAACCAATCAAAGAATCCTTCATCTTCCTTTTCAGGTTGTTGAGGTGCTTTACTTTTAATTAGAGTAGAGCTTTGAGGTACTGTACTTGCTTTAATTAAATCAGCAATACCTTGAGAAGTAGCACCACCACTCTGTGCATACAAACCTAAATAATTATCAAATGTTTCTGCATTAGTAAGTATTTGTTGCATATCTGATTTAGATAATCCCATACTACCTAACCAATTAGAAAAACCTTGTGCTTCGTTTTTAAGTGTACTTGTAAAGAAATCTTTAGTTCCCTCTGAAGCTAAATCAAAATTTTCATTACCCAATGCAATCTTACCAAACTGTTGACCAATGTCACCTGTTCCATAAATACTTTTAAATCTATTTGCTACAGCATCTAGTTGAAATTTATTTGGTTTAATAGCTTCAGCCATGTTTTTAGTTGTAGTTGCACTACTTGAGGCTAAATCTTGAAATGTTTTGGCTAGTTCTCTATCGCCTAACTCAACACTTCTTGCAGCCATTTGTGAATATGTATTAACATTTTTTGGTGCAGAACCAAACTCTGAGTCTAATGCTGCTAAAGCTCTTTGTCTAATTCGTGTTGGGTCAGTTGGAGTCATTCCAAACATCATCCTTAAATTATCCGCATCAGTAGTTGCTGCCTGTACATCAGCTCCAATTGCAGTTTTTCCTAAATCATAAATACTCATAATTAATACCCAAAGTAATTGTAATCATCAGCTGGAATACCAGATGAGTTAAATAAGCCACCAACAAAATCTGTTACATAAGGCTGTGCTTTATTAGCCAATTGATTATATAAATCAACTTTAGCATTTGTTTGTTGTTGTGATGCTAAGTTAGATGAAACTTGTGGTAATGCTGTTCCATAGGCTTGTAATCCAGCTAATGCAGGATTAGGAGTTACTTTACCAGCAGTAGCTAAACTAGAATATTCCATAGGCAAACCAGCAATTTTAGTTCCAGCACTTATATCACCACTTTCATAAGTACGATATTGTTGTCCTATGTTTAGTATATCTTTTAATGCTGTTTGTTCATCTAATAAGTCTTGTGTAGCAAATGATTCTTCTAATGCTTCTTGTTGTCCAGCACCACCAGTAGAACCTAATCTACCTTGTTCAAATAATCTTGCTTCTAAAGCTTCTCGTTTTAATCTTCTTTGTGGTTCCCTTAATGCACTTCTTTCTTTTGATAAACCCATTGCAGCAGCAACTGGGTCTTGAGTATATTTTTCAATAATAGGGGAATAAGTACCAGCTCTACCCATTAATCTATCATAAACAGCTTGATATTCTGGGGATAAAGATTGTTCAACTGTGCGTGATTCAGTATCAAAATTTAAACCACCATAAGCTCCAGTAACATCCCAAGGCATAGCATATTGATAAGCATCTTTTACGGCACCTGTTGTTGCTTGACCAACAGCACCAGCAGAACCACCGCCACTACTACCACCACCGCCAAGTACAGCACCACCAATCATTCCGCCTAGTTGTGGCATACCAAAAGCACTACCTACTGCAGTTCCTAGTACTTTTCCTGCTATTCCGCTAAATAATCCCATAATATGCTCCTAATTTCTTACCATTCTAAAAGAATTGCTCCGTCTTGTCCATCAATACCTACACCTAGTCCAGGCTGTCCACCACCATTACCATATCCAGAACCTCTATTGCTTGAGTTTCCGCTAGGAGGTGTACCAGAACCATTTGTTCCGCCAGTAATAGCACCTACATAACCATATCCAAGATACAGGTCTGGATGAGGACCTCTACCACCATTACCTAAACCAGAGCTTTGACCATCTGGATGTTCTGTTCCTGTAACACCAGGAGTACCACCAGCACCACCATAACAAATTTGACAACCATATCCACCACCAGTTGCTGTAACTAATGCAGTAGCACCTCTTTTAATTATTGTATCTTCACCAGATAAACCAGTACCTAATGTAGAGTTGTTTGGATTGTATGAATAATTAGAATTAAATCTATATGATGCACCATAACCTCTAAGTCCAACTACCATAGTTAATGTTTCACCAGGAGTTGTAGATATTGTTCCAGTTGCTTTACCACCTGCACCACCACCTGAACCTACCCAAGCATCACCATTATTATTACAAGCACCAGAACCACCACCTGCTCCATAAATAGTATAAGTTAATGTTTGAACACCAGCAGGAACTGTAAAAGATGTTGTTCCAGCAGAAGTTATATCTTGTGAACCTGCTTCATATAAAACAGATTTCCAAGTACCAGCGTCTTTTACATATACATCAAGACAGCTTTTCCAGCTGCCTCCATCTTTAATATATATTTCTTGAAGTTGTTTCCAAGAACCGCTGTCTTTAATATAACTCGGCATTAACTACTCACTTTATACCAAATATCTCCATCACTTCCACCACTAGGTGCAGAAGTTGATACTGTTCTAGTTCCATAACCATTAGATGTTGATGATATATCTAATGCTCCACTATTATGTGTAAGCCCTGTACCTGCTGCATTTGTAATTGCAGTACCTACAAAAGCAGTTGTTGCTACTTGTGTAGTATTTGTACCAGTAGTTGCTGTAGAAGCACTAAAAGATTCAGCAGCATCTCCATTTACATCTGCTTTTGTATTTACAGCAGTTTCAATTAATTCAAATTCATCATCAAAGTCATCACCAGATATAATTTTTTCTGGGTCTGAGTCAGATAAACTATCTTTGCCTTGCCAATAACTTGACCTTCTATTGTAATCACTCATCGTATTTTCCCTTGTTTATACAATAAACTCATGTCTTGTAATGATGCTACATATCCTGCTGTCACACCAATCATTTCTATCGCTAATGTTTTAGCACTTCTTGATAGTGGTATATTGTATTCTTTTAAAGAGTAATATGGAGCGTATTTAGCAGCACCATACAATGCTGTACTAGAACCCCACAAAAAGTTTGTTCCACTAGGTACTGGATTTAATTGAAATGTTTGTGTACTAGCTGCTTGTGTACTATAGTCTGTGTACCATTTAACTGATACAGTTGCACCTTGTCCACCTTCAATAACTGCTTTCATTTCTTTAAGTAAAGATGCAATAACACCTTCACCTAAATCAACCCATATTGTTTTTAATGTTCCAGTATATGAAAAATTATTAGATGAGCCACCACTTACATATTCAGTATCGTAGTATCCTTCATATTCACAAATAGAACCTTTCTTTTGACCAATTAATAAATCAAATCCATTTGTATAAATTAAAGAAGTTGGCTCTCTGTTTGAGTTAAAGGTCCATTTAGTTATTCTAGGAACAGAACCAAAATCAGACGGGACTTTATGTTTTAAGTCAAATACATAAGTGACATTTAAATCAACAAAAGATAGTAAATAAATACCTTCGTTTTCTACATATACACCTTTAACATTATTTGTATTATCAATTAAACGAATAATAGTATCTGTTATGTTTCTTGATAAATCTTGTAATGGTACTTTGTCTTTTTGAGATGTTCTGTAAAGTGACCTTAATCCTGTTTTTGATAGAAATAATAAATCATCACCAACATTTACAATCGAATCTCTAGATACACAACCAACACCTCGTATTACTTCGTCTAATATAAAATCATTAGCTTTTGGGTCTGTAGGATTATTGTAAATAGCAATATTATTTTCACCAAAAAATACAATCTTTCCATAAAAAGGTGCAATACCCACAATAGTATCTTGACCCCATACTGTTTTTAAATCTAAATAACCAGCACCAGATGTACCCCACTTATGTGCAAGTAATAAATCTGAATACCATACTACATTGTCATTTTCCGTAATACCTCCAGCCCATACACGACCATAAAACCCCAATGCACATGATGGGTCAAATGTAGTCCAAGAACTATTACCACTAAATGCAGAATTGTTTTCTAATAAATCCCATGTACCAGCAGTTTTGTTATATTCAAGCGGTGCATGACCACCTTGAACAGCGTATAAATTTTCATTAAACTTAATAAATTGCCAATCATCACCAGTAATGCCAGTTAATCCAGTACTTGTATATGATGCGTCTGGTGTTGTAAAGTCTATTTTATAAACTTGTGTGCCTATTCCAGCAAAATATTCATAAGTAGAACCATTTTGAAATTCAACCAATGAACCTATAGGCAATGCTGTTGAGCCTGAACCATAAGTATTTGCAAGTATTTTTTGTTTTAATCCCTTACGAAAAGATATACGACCAGATTCTCTAATAACTATGTTTTCTGCTTTAGTTAAAAAAGAAGCGTCTAATGACGCTGGATTTGATTGAGTGTTTAATCCGTTAAGACCAATATTATCTAATGACTTAAATTGTATTTGTTTAGCCATTCCAATTTCTGTGTGTTTCTGTTACAAAAAAATCAGATTCAAATTGAGTATTACCACCATCAATAATAATAGCTTGTCTTAATGCTTCTTTAAATTCATCTGCTGCAATACCTTCTTGTAAACCACCATCTTCACCTCGTTCAGCAATTGCTCTAGCCCACGCACCTAATATAACTGGTTGTGCTGGTATAGATAATTCTGTTGATGCAGTTGTTAATGTGTCTTGATACTTTACAACATCAAAAGTAATTGTATCTGCTGTATTTGGTTTAGGTTCAAAATCTACTTTTAAATTATTACTAGAATCTACACCATTAAATGCATAGTAAAGTGGCTCACCATCTGTTTCTGTAGGATATATATGGTCATTCATATATTGTTTAGATGCTTGTTGCAATCTACGACCAGTTGTTCTATTAACCACATCTAGTACTTTTATTTCTTGACCAGAAGATAATGAGTAACTTCTTGTACCATTAACTGTAGTAACACTAACTGGCGTTCTTAATACTAACCAATCATGATATGTTTCAATATTTCTTTTAGAATCATTAATCAAAGAACCAATTAACTTTTGGTAATCTGATACAGTTGCACTATCATTAATATTTCCAGACCAATCAGTAGGAATAGTTGCTTCCCTTAATCTGATTAATACTTCGTTAATTAATTCTCTGTAAGTCATGCTATTCTCCGATTTAGCACATTATAATATAAAAATCAAGACCTTCTCTGCCTTCTTTCTTTCATACCTTGTTTAGCTAAATATGCTTTATATGCAGATGTAGCTTTTGCTTTTGTTGTGTAAATACATTTACCACTACCAATTCTATAATTTCCGTTTGCACATTTAATTACTGGCATTTTTTACAT
>Ga0181563_10006029_pt1 | contig 10974 bp, 5 predicted proteins | sample 011ome_25_FD_133759 | JGI IMG/M metagenome (GOLD analysis project Ga0181563, IMG submission 133759) | Coastal salt marsh microbial communities from the Groves Creek Marsh, Skidaway Island, Georgia - 011512CT metaG (megahit assembly) | ecosystem: Environmental > Aquatic > Marine > Intertidal zone... | reverse complement strand
AAGTAGACGGATTTAAATAAGAATGAATTTGAAATGACTCTTTTTTTCAAAGAAGCAATCCGAAAATATCTCAAATAAAAAACATTCGCCCAACCATACGGATGCAGAATCTCTTTCTCCCCGCCCAAGCGTTAAAATGAACCAATCTAGATGAGGAAATTCTAGCTAAAATGACTCAGCAAACGATTGAATCGCTCACCAGCAATTTGAACTCTTCTCAAAGTCGCATTGTCAATATTACTATCCAGCACATTTAAATCATTTGATTCTAAATCATCTTCTTGCTTGTTCGAAAGTTGCCTGGTAACTGCTCGCAACCTGGATGATAAACATAGACACATAGCATTATAAAACCTTGCTTTAAAACCTGGTACTTGGTCAAACCGCTCCAACATAAATTCATGATCAATACAAATTACTGAAGAAGGTTTATCTGCTTTTACATCCACGCTAGGCAAATCTTCCTCCACAAAAGACATTTCGCCAAGGACTTCTCCGCTTTTAACTTTTGCAATAGATAAACCCGACTTTAGTTCCACACTAAACATTCCATCAAGGACTAAGTAGATAGAAGTTAATCGTTCTCTTTTTTTGATTAAGTATTGTTCAGGAAGTATTTTCTGCTTGGTGCCCACTTGAGTCATCCACGCTATATCTTCGTCATTAAAATATCCCAAAATGTTTAGTACTTTCCTCATATTTATTTTATTAAATCCAGAAGATATTTTTCTTTTAAACAATCTAGCTTTGCTTTCTCTAGGCTCATTTCTCTCTGTAAAAGCTCCTCTTGTTCAAGCAAGATGGTAGACCGATCAAGCATTCCCCGAGACTGTATAGATTGAACATCTTCAATTTTTTGCCTTTGCAAATCCAGTAATTCAATTTGAAACTTTTTATTTTTCTGGGCGGATTCGAGTTTTAATCTTTGCATCGATAATTCATTATTATGCTGTTTGATCAAAACAGATCTTTGTAGTTCTGATTTTAAGATTTCTAACCTCGCTTTACTCAACTTTCTTTTAGTTAAAATTCTATCAGTGATTGGAAGTTCGAAATGAAGCCCAAAGGCTGCTTCTTGCCCATCGGTATCGACTCCCAAGGTATTTCTTCCACGAAACCCGGCATTCCCAGTTACCACGACAGTGGGCGAATCTTCACTTTTAATTTCATCGTATCTGCTTTTAGCTAAGTTGACATCCGAATTACCAATGGATTCAAGTAAGGATTCACCAGTAGTTTCTTCCTTAGTAAAAATGAAATCAGGGGGAGCTAAAAAAATGCTTTGGTTTGCCCAAAACCCTTCTTCAACGGATAGGAGAAAACTCATTTTAGATAATGCAATCTCCAGTTCCACATCACTATTCATTCTTTCTATTCTTAAGCGTTCCAGCTCTCTATTTAGGGTGTTTATAAACATTCTATCTAAAACGCCTGACCTCACTTGCCTTTCGTAAATCTCCCCTCTCAATGAGCAAATCTCTTCAATTTTGGGAATGAACTCTTGAACCACTTTTGAAGTCAAAACATCAAAATAATGAGATATTAGCTGTTTAAGAACTCTTTGCTCCTCAAGGTGCAATTCCCATTGAGATTTTATAACTTCCAATCTGGATGTGTTGATTTGCTTCCTAACTTTATGACCGTTGTAAAGAATCCATCTGCCATCGAAACCATAGGAAAGAACATTGTATGGTTTTGGCTCAGAATATGTCTGGAATTGGGCAATCTTAGCATAAGAATCAATTCCTGCTCTTGCCGATAATCGAGGAAAATATTCAAACTCCAAAATAGGTATTGAATTAGAATGAACATCAACTTCTGCTTTTTTTACTAGAATACTTGGTGAATTCTGTAAGGCTAATTCCCTTAGCATTAGAAGATCCCATCCGTTTGCAGAGACTTGAGTTTTATCTTTTTTCGCCAAAGAGTCATCAAACAAGACTTTAGTGGATGATGATTCCAAAGATATCTCATCTTTACCTGAAGAATCGCCCACCTCGTTATTTGGTTGAGTATCTTGAATAGTACGATCCGAGATAGATTTGAATAAATCAGAACTCCCGTAGTCTTCAGTCGAATTTGAGCGATCTTTTTGTTTCTGAGAATTTTGCTTTTGTTCGATGTTAGATAACCGAGATAAAAGATTTTCGACCCTGGACTCCAAATCAGTTAAAGAATCCTCGCTAGTACCAGAAATATCTAATGAGGTTGCTGGAATTGAGTCAGGGTAAGGGGTTCGATTAAGGTCTGTTCCAAGTGCTATTTTTGTCTTTGGGGATTTTGGTTTGGGTTTGGGTGAATTCACAAGCTCAAGCCTGTTCAGCATCTCATTAATTCGGCTATCTAATTCATCTAAATATTCAGAGTCTGGGCTTTCCAATGCAAAGGCCCCTAATCCAAGTGATAAGGATACGACCGCTATTATCAATGAATGAAAATTCATGTTTATCTTAGTGAACTCCACATTTTCGCGTAAGTACTGCCTTTTGAAAGTAAATCTTTGTGCATGCCGCGCTCCACAATCTCTCCGTTTTCCAAAACAAGAATTTGGTCTGCACCCTCAGCAATTCTAAGTCGATGAGCAATAAAAATAATTGTGCAATTTAGTGCTTTGATATTATCAATGATTTGGTTTTGCAGTTGATTATCTAAAGCACTTGTAGCCTCGTCCATGATCAAAATTTTCGGTTTTCTTATGATTGCCCGGGCTATGGCTATTCTTTGAATTTGACCACCTGAAAAAGCACCGAACTGAGTGCCCGTGAGGGTATGCAAATTCATTGGAAGTTCTTCAATTTCATTCCAAATACAGGCAGTTTTAGCAGCTGCAATAACATCATCTAAAGATGCATTCGTCGCCCCCCTAATATTATCGAAAAGAGTGCCATTGATTAAACGAAAATCTTGAGGAACGACAGAGATGTTTGCATGTAATGCAACAGGATCCAAGGTGTGCAATTCATAGTCATCCAAGAAAACTTGGCCATGCAGGGGTTGATCTAACCCGCAAATCAGCTTACCCAAAGTACTTTTTCCCGACCCGGAAGCTCCCACCACAACAACAAATGACCCTTGTTTGACAAAACAACTGACTTGTTGAATAGCTGCAGTACTTTGATTGGCATAGTAGTAGGTTACTCGATCCACTTTCAAATCTCCTTTTATCTTTTCCGGGACTAAAAGATCCGTTTTACAATCCGGAGATTTTTCAAGTAGAACCTTAATAAATTTGTACATTGGAATTTGAATTCCAGACTGCACTACCATAGAGCAAATAGAACCAAGACCAGAACTAAAGACCGCAAAAGCTCCCAGAAAAGCAATAAATTTGGCTGGCTCTAAATTTACGCTCCCTAAGCTAACAATGAGCCAATAGACCATTGCAGTTGTTAGGGTAACCCAACCCGTTTGGAAAGAAGAATGTAAAATCCTTACCTTTTGGCTTGAGATCAATTTTTTTCTTAATCTGCTATACCTCTCCGCCCATTGCTGAAGACACTCAGCCTCAGCCCCTGACGATTTGATTTTATGGATTCCGGAGTACATTTCTAAGATAAAACTGTTGACTATACCGAGCGACTTTTCGCCACTCATAAAGGCCCTTATCTGCCAATAGGAAAAGCCAAGTGCAGATAAAAAAGCGATAAGGCCAAAAGCCAGAACACCCATTCCAACCTGAAAGTGAACCCAAAAAATAACGCCCAAGCTTGAGGCTAATTGAAAAGTGATCGTAATTACTTTTTGCCCTATGGTGCGAAAAAACTTTTGCATCCCCAGACAAGAATTTATGCGCATTGCGATGTCTCCCGATGGATAGTTCCTAAGCACATTAATTGGGAAATGGAGTACTCTGTGCCAAAGTGCAGCACTAGACGCTAAAGACAATTTATAATCTATTCGGGTCATGATCATAGTATCAAACCATGTAAATATCGTTTGAAACAAACCTATGACTACCAGTCCTCCACAAACAATTCCCAAAAGGTTGGTTAAAGCACTAGGCAGTAAAACATTTACCGTAAACGACGACAACATCGGAAGAAGTGCAATCAACCCGCTCAAAATAATTGCTAAAATAATAACATATCCAATCTCTTTTCGAACTGCATTTAACTCAAAAAAGATAAGGTCAAAAAGTGTTAGAGGCTGAGCAGGCATCTGCTTATGAAAGAAAATTACATTCGAAGAAAATTCATCCCGTTTTTTGGCACTCACAACACTAATTTTGTCAGTCTCTGGATTCCATACTTTGTATTTTCCTGACTTAAAGAAAAGCACTACCGGTTGACCATTTTCAATAAAGGATAGAAAGGCACCGGAATCTTTTTCCCACCATTTCCCTTTTAAAACTGAGTTTCGGATAATAAGTCCCGAACTATCCGCAATTTTTTCTATCATTTGCAAGGGATCATCCGTCTCTAGATTCCGGGGAAGACTAGGAAGCCAACCGTTGAAATTAATTAAATAAAATGCACTTCTCAAAAAGAGATTCGATGTTTCAGGAAGATAAGAATTCTCGCCAGACAGCAAATTAAGCAGGCGACTTTTGACTGATTGAGAATAAATATCATCACGAGTAGTAAAATCATTAGCTAGTCCATGGCTTCTAGAAGCATGATTAAGCCACCTAAGAAATAATTCTTCGAATTGAAATTTAAACTGCTGGTCCAGATGCAAATAGCACTGTTCATTGGAAAAAAAGCGTAGGTTGGATATTCCCTGCACCACACAAATCTCATCCGTTTTATTTAAAATTGCAGAATTCTCATTGAGAAAAACCAAACTTGGCTGTTTGTTTTCATTGGAAAATGTTTCTGGTTCCATAGCAAGACTCCCTCTTGCTGCCCATAAATATTTTTCTTGAGGAAGGCCCATTTTGCCAGGTCCTAATTTAACATTCACTTCGCTTTTTAAAACCTCAGGTCTACTTAGAGCCGGTTTCATCAACTTTTTCTCAAATTGGGAAATTTGAGTAAGAGAATAACAAATTTTGTTGGAGAGAATTTTAATAAGAGCAGGATTCTCGATCGAATTAAGGAATTGCTTAATAGAAGCAAAATGACACTTCCCCGACTGATCTGAGCGGGCATACAGACGAAAACCCTTTGGTAAATTAGTTGGAATAACGAAAAGATCCCCGGGCACAAATGTGGCAATCACTTTTCTTTGTAAAAAAACATTTTTGGAATCACTAAGTTCTCCCTCTATGAACCAAGAAGTATCCAAACTCCACACCACGGTCGAATGCTCTGTTTGTCCTTTGAATTCAGTGTATTTACCAAATAAATCCAAAGTCTCATGGCTACATAGATCAAGATGTCCTTTAAAGGCATTTACTAATGCAGACCTTGCCTGAGAGTCGCTCATTCGACCTCCAAATTAAAAAGCCTGCGATATGTCTCATTGGGAGAATTCATTAATTCAATGTGGCTGCCACGTTGAATAATCTCTCCCTTATCAAAAACTATAATTTCATCACATAACTTGATTGGTTCCATGCGGTGACTAATGATAATACCCCCTGAGCAATTCTGACGAATTGCTTTGAGCACACTCTGTTCAGTTGCTGGATCTAAAGCAGAAGTTGCTTCATCAAGAATAATCAATGCAGGTTCATTTGCTAAAGCTCGGGCTATCTCCAACCTAGCTTTTTCCCCCCCGCTCACATTCAACCCATCTTCAGATAGTTTGTGTTGATAACCTTCTGGACGATTAATAATCCAATCATGGATGCTCGCTATTTTGGATGCATTTGTGATCTGTTCAAAACTAACTCCACTATTCCAAAGAGAAAGGTTTTCAGAAATTGTAGCATTAAAAAGTACAATTTTTTGATCTACAAAAGAGACAATCTTAGAAAAAGTTCTACTTGGGATTTCAGAAATTAGTTTACCATCAAGTTTAATACTGCCAGACCACGGTTTATAAAGCTGAGAAATCAACCTGGCTAAGGTAGATTTACCCGAACCAGACCCACCCACAAAAGCTACCCACTTTCCGGGTTCCACTTTTAAATCAAAATCTTGAAGAAGTGGTGGTTGAAGTTTCTGATATCCAAAGGTTAATTTTTCTATTTCAAGAAGAGGATACTTAACTAACTTATCTGAACTTGAACTATTGGAAGAGCCTTTTGGATTTACATCTTCTGACTGAGCGAAAATATCATCAATTCGATCAATATTTCCCTGAGTTTGCTGAATGTCCGCAAAATAACTTAACATTTCCTGGATGGGAGACAAAAACTGCATCATTAAACCCTGAAACGCTACAAGTACGCCAAAAGTCATCTTACCCTGAATCACTTCAAGTCCACCAAAATAAAGAACAATGGCATAGGACCCAGTACGCAAAAAAGTAGGAAGAGATTCAATGATCGTTCTCTTTACAGTCAAGCGGTTGCTTTCATTTAACCATTTTGTATTTCTACCTATTAACTGCATGAGCAGATTTTTTTCTAGACCACTAACCTTAACTTCTGGCAAGAGTTGCAGGGCCTGAAGTTGCTCACCAGTTTGCAAACTAGTTTCCCTTGTAATGGACTGATTCAACTCTCTAACTCGACCAATCTGCCAAGAAAAATAAATCAAATTAACCACAGCAATTCCGAGCACGATAAGAGCTAGAAACAGATCAAAATACATCATGACCAACCAGTAAAGAACTGCAGTCATCAGCCCGATAAAAGACTTTGCTAATGGACCAGATATGAGTGTAGAAAGTTGGTCAACCAGTTGGGATCTGCCAGCGATTTCACTGGCTGAACGCTGCGAGAAAAAGGACATCGAAAGCTTCATCGACTTGCTCAACAATCGACTATTCAAGGCTATCGACAACCTGGTTTGAAAAATCAAAGCTATAGTTTGTTGCAAGAATTTCAGTAAAAACTGCAATAGTGCTAAGGTGCACATACACCCGATCAATATAGGTAACCATTCACTAAACCCTTGGATTAGGATATAATCAATAAAGATGATTGATAGAACAGGTAAAAGGGCTCCTGGCACGACCAAAGCCAATCCCAATGCTGCTGCAAGAAAAAGGCCTAGCTTTATTTCACCTGCATATTGGAAAAGCGACTTGATCCAGTTGGGCGGGTTTCCTGACTTTTTGAAGGAAGCATTGGGTGAAAAGGTTAAAACTATGCCAGTGAAGGATTCATCCACTTCACGCTCGTCTAAAATGATCCTACCATTTGCCGGATCATTGATCCAATACTTACTCCCTTGTATTTTTTCCAAAACCACAAAATGATTAAATTTCCAATGGATGATGATGGGAAATTCTTTGATCTTTTTTAGATCGTCCATTTCGAGACTATAGCCATTGCAATCAAACCCTTGTGTCCGGGCGTATTTCAGCAGATTCATCGCGTTGCAACCGTCTCTTGAAACTCCACACACTTCACGAAGGTGCTCAATAGAAAACCACTTTCCAAAATAACCAAACACGATTGCCAAACAGACCACCCCACACTCAGTGTGTTCAACCTGTAATAAGGAAGGGGTACGAGTACTTGAAGCAATTTTCCTTAAAAAGGAGAACATCTTTATTATTCAGTCTGCGGAAAAAGGAGCCAAGCTAGACGTTCGTACCTTGTTATAATACTACCGACACCAAGCATGCCGACTTGCAGTTCTCTTTTAGAAGTCGAAGAAGAGCTCCAGAGGAACTCTCCAGTTTTTGCGTCCCGTAAGATATCAACTTTTACCATAAAAGGACTGCCGTTTTGAGTGATTTGATTTACGAGCTGATCGTTTCTTAATTCTTTCATGAGCCCAGATGAAGACATTGGCATTGGAGAAACCGAAACCACTTCAGCCACCAACTTCCCATATTTTGTAGGCGGAAATGCAGATAGTTCTAATTCCGTTCGCATGCCTTTTTTTACGGGCTTTACCTGATCACTGGAAATAAAGACCACAAATGTAAGCTGATTTTCATCGGCATCTGGTTGAACCAGGATAACAGGAGATCCAGGAGAGAGGAAATCGCCAACCGATGCAGTTACCTCCACAACCCTCCCAGAAATCCTGGATTTTAATTTACCTTGATCAGCCAATTGGCTTTTGAGCAACTCCACTTCGCTAGAAAGTTGGTCTGCCTCAAGCTTCTTTTGAAGAAGCTCTCTTGTATCAGCGGAATGCTTGTAGCTCTCTTCCTTAAGTTCTGCAATAGCCATACGCTCATCGGAGATAATCTTATCCTGAGCTTGATCGATACGATCTGCCAGTGAGTTGTATTGATCGAACTGGATAAGCTCATCATCGAGCAACTTTTTTAACACGCCCTTCCTCTCATTTAACCTACTTAATCTGTTTTGATTAAGAACCTTTGAACTACTCATGAGTTCTTCAGAGGACTTAATATAACGCTCCCTTTGGATTTTATCTGAATACTGCAGTCTCTGTATGTCATCAATGTAGGTATTCAGTACCTTTAATCTGTATTCAACCGCTTGTAGTTTATCCTGTAAACCTGATTGATCTAAAACAGCAATGACTTGTCCAGACTCCACTCGATCCCCAACTTTAACACTAATTGAGGTAATACTCCCTGGGTCTTTGGCAGCAATTTGTAGAACACCTACATCAGACCAGGTAACAGATGGCCCAGAAATCTTGATGGGAATGGTAACAAAAATAGAACACAGAACGGCTACAACAATAAGAATTGAAAAAACTACCAGAAAGGAGAATGAGCGAAAACGGATAAGGGATGCAGCTTGGTCTAAATCTTTGGTTGATAATAGGCTACCTGCTGAATCTGATCGAAAATGTGAAGCCACTTTAGTAAAATCTTACATATTAATAATTAAGATATTTACTAGTTGTTTGCACCACAATCAGCAACCCAATACTAAAAGACCTAGAGGTTCGCCAAGTTCACTAAAATCTTAGAGCCTATGAGAGAATAGGGCATCTTTATTTGAAGTTGCCCAATTTATTATATTTAACTCGTCCGTACTACTGAAACATCGTCAATTAAACCTCCAAATGAATCTGAGATCCCGACAGATTTAAATTCAAGACGGGTAAAGTCATTCTCATTCAAGCCTGCAGGCAGTTCGAATTCATAAGACTTCCAACCTTTTTGATCAGCTGTAATTGTGGCAATTTTCTCCCCGCCCCAATAAACTTCGGTCAGGTTGTTGGCAGCTACATCGTAACCTCCCCTACCCCCTTCTCTTGCAGAGAAAGAAAATGAGAGCTTAAATTTTCCATCTTGCCCGGTCATGATATCTTGAAAGACAGAAGAATTTGCATGGGAATCAAGCTCTAAGAAAGCCTTGCCATCTTCAGCACCAGAGGTTCCACCATGCTGCTTTGCTTGAATTTCAATTACTCCAGAACTGGCCTGCCAACCAGGAATCTTATCAAATGTACCCCAAGATCCATGGTTTAACTTTCCATGTTCCTCAAAGCTTGAATTGATCACTAAATTTTCACCAACGGGCGCCTGGTAAGAATTATGATCTTTCAAGTGAGCTTCGTATGCATCACTTACATTAAATTCCATAGTTCCGGCCCATGACATCCTCTCCATTCCATCACGATTTCCATATTTTGTAAAATCTCCTTCAGATTCAATGGCTAAACCATCGACTGTAATCTTATCCACAATTAGGTTACGATCGTCGTCATCTTTATTAGGACCACCCCAAGCATCATTCAGGAATTTGACTTCAACCTTCTGCGGCATGCCTTTGGTGAAATCGTAGTCGATTGAAACATCCTTCCAAACTACTTCATCGTTCTTAACATCACCAACTCCTCCGTGAAGTTTACCATCATTACCGGAACCAGCTTCATCAGCGTACCTATCGGCGTTGCCTGATGTATCCTTTGACCAGTCGACTTCACCTCGGGCCACTTCTTTACCGTCCACAACAATTGCATATTGTGGATTACCTTTGTATGCTTCACCAGCAAGGGTAACAGTGATTTTATTGTCGTGTACTAGCCCGTCATCACCAACTTCACCAGCTCTTCTCTCTCTGTCGATAATATCATCGTAGGTAAAATCAATCGACTTAATTAAGTAATCTGAACTGTCTCTGACTTGGGTGCCATCACCTCCAGAATACTCAGTTGCTTCAAAAACAACCCTATCGAAATAATCCCCATCATCTGCATTAACCTTAACTGAACCCTCATGCCCCGTGGATGCAACAAAAGTGCCTTCACCAACTACTTCGCCATCTCTTAGCAACTTATAAGAACCCTGCTCATGCCCTTTTGCATCTCCTGTTTTTGAACCTTCGTTCTGAAATGCTCTAGAAAAATCAAAATCGATTGATTTCACATTTCTATCGAACTCTATAATTAATGCTTCGCTTTTGCCTGATTGGGGGTCGTGACCAATTTGACTTGGAACAACATTTCCCACAGCAGCACCGCTTACACCGAGAGCATTACTAGAAACGACTACATTTTCCTCGGAGATATTTCCATTAATATCTCTACCTAGAACTTTAAAACCAAGATCAGAGGATTTGTAGTTACTTGCATCAATTGTTGATGTTTTAGTTACTACTTCACCATTACGTCTATCATTGATTTCATCTTCCTGGCCAAAGGTTATTGATTCTAAACTCTTAAAGGAGATTGTTTCGCCATCAGGTCCTGTAATTGTTCCAGCACCCTTGAGAGATGAAAGAACTATCTCACCATCTTCGGTGATTAATTTTGATATATCTACAGGTTTGCCTTTCTTATCAGTGATTTCCCAATCTGCAGCAAATACTGCGGGCGAGAGACTGGCTAAATGAAGAACATCTTGGCCTTTACCACCGACAATGGTGTCATTCCCGTCGCCTGTATTGTAAATAAAGGTATCATCACCGGCTCCGCCCTTGAGTGTATCGTTGCCTTTGCCGCCCTCTAATACATCGTCGCCGGCTCCGCCAAATAGCTTGTCATTTCCTTCGCCTCCTCGAAGCACATCATCTCCGGCTCCGCCCTTGAGCGTATCGTT
>Ga0181563_10006020_pt1 | contig 10988 bp, 11 predicted proteins | sample 011ome_25_FD_133759 | JGI IMG/M metagenome (GOLD analysis project Ga0181563, IMG submission 133759) | Coastal salt marsh microbial communities from the Groves Creek Marsh, Skidaway Island, Georgia - 011512CT metaG (megahit assembly) | ecosystem: Environmental > Aquatic > Marine > Intertidal... | reverse complement strand
CGTCGTCGTCGTCGTCGTCGTCGTCGTCGTCGTCGTCGTCGTCTTTGATGATACTTCTGAAGCTGCCTTTGTCGTCGTCGAAGCGCTTGACGTCGACGATTTGGGTGCTGCGTCTTTTGCAATCGAAGTCACGTGCTTGAACGATGCATCAAACGTATCAAGTAGTTGCACGCGCGCAGTTTCAAAACGGCGTCGTACAATTTCGCCAGCATCCGGAAGGTTCAAACACAAATGATGACTGCTGTCCTTCTTTGTCGTCGCTTGGGCAGTTCGGCGCTCGATGTCGCGCGCGCGTTCATCAAAAGTTCGAAACTCAGCAACAAACATATCGCGCAACATGGTCAATCGATTCATACGAGTTTTATCCATCGTTGCTTTGTGTTTTCTCAAGTATGCGTTGACGCGAGAGCGCACATATGCGATTGTTTTTGCGGCGTCTCGTGCTTCGCGTCTCTTCGTCTCCCGCGCGTCTTCATCTTCAGCAACAGAGAGCGCGTTATCATCATTCGAGCTCAACATGTCGCGTAATACGCTCGTAATGTGCGACTGCACCGCTCGCGTCGCCTGTGCGTGCGTTGACGCATACGAAGACGCACTCTGCGGTGGAGTCCACTCCTCGATGCCTTCGCCCGCGCCGTCGCGACAATACGCGTCAAACGCGTTCAACACATCATCCCACGTCGCATCATCAATCACATCCACACCAGCGCAATCAACGCCATCGACGATACCACACACATCATTCACGCGTCTCCCGACATCGCCAGCGTCGCCACCAAACTTTGTGTCGTCATCGTTCCCATCCGCGAGTAACAACTCCAAACCATCCATCGCTCTCTCTCTCTCTCTCTCTCTCTCTCTCTCTCTCTCTCGCGCGCGCGCGCGATATCACCTTCGCGCGTCACGCGCGCGAGCACCGCTCGTAAATCACGCGCGTCGATACTCCCTCGCTCGCGCGTTGCCTCTCGATGCGTGCGCGCGTCGGCAAATGCGCGAACGCCCACCGCGAATGCATGCGTTACCACGTTGTTACTTTTTTGAGCCGTTTTTTCGTTGTGCCTTTGTCCAATAGGTTTATCGCTTCGCGCGCTTCACCGCGCGACGCGAGCGCGCGCGTCGCGATGTACGCCGTCGTCTACATCGCCGCGTTCGTCGCGACGCTCACCGTGCCGTTCGTGGTCGTCGACACGCGGCGACGCACGGACGCCGACGCGTGGACTTTTGCATTCGCATCGCACGCCAACGCCACGCATGGTGCACTCGTGCTGTTCAACGCGATAAACGTGCTGATATGCGCGTGGGAGATCGCGCTGTGGGTGCACCGCGAGCGCGTGAAGAAGCTTCACGTTGGGTTTGTGAAGAAATTTGGCGATAGGGTGAGTGTCACGGCGAGGCGCGCGCGAGATGGTTTGAACGTGTTGAGTGGTTTTGGCGCGGGTTGGATTGATTCGTTCTGGATTCTGACCGCATCGTCATCCTCGTTCGTCGTCGCCGTTTCTACGCAGGTGTTACCATCGCCGTTGTTTTTATTTAGCCACATCACCGTCCGTGAGGCGCTGTCGTTAGAATATTGGGCCATCGTGTTCGCGTCGTACGCGTCGCTGGACCCGTCCTACGTCCAGCACACGTCGTGGAGCTTTTGGGTGGACGTCGGCAACGGCTTCGTGACGCTCATCCCAACCCTGGCGCTGTCCATCGCCATCACGCGATGGCCACACGTCGACGTCATCGCACGCGCGTCCCCACGCCTCCTCGGTCTCCTCGCCGTCGTCGTCAACTACCAAATGCTCTACGGCACCGTCGTGTACTTTGCGAATTACGTCTACAACGGCTACTATCGAGGCGCGTCGCGCGCGTGCGTCGCCATCGTCATCATCGCCAACATCATCTGGATCGCATTTCCCGCGATGTGGATCGTCATCGGGTCTCGCGCCGTGCGCGACGGCGCCTTCGTCCCGACGCTCTTCCCGTAGCGCGCCCCGTCGTCGTCTGGGCCCGCCCGCGCCGTCCAAAACACCACCATCGATAGAAACACCACCATCGATAGATTGTAGCGAATAGATATTTGCGTCATCACGCCACGCCCATCGCCATCATCGCCATCATCGCCATCATCGCCATCATCGCCATCGTCGTACGAATCCAATCCAATCCGTCGATCGACGCACACGCACACGCCGCACGAAAACATGTCCAACCGACCGCACACGCCGCACGAAACGGATAAGCCGTCTCGGTGTTTTCGTGCCCTCGTCGACGAGCGATCGCGACTCGAGCCGCGGGGTGCATCCGCGCACACGAATAAACACCCGCCCCGCACCGCGCGCGCCATTTCGTGCGATCGCGTCCGCGTCCGCCGCACACGACGACGCCGGTGGAGTTCGACGTGCAGAGGTGCGTGCGCGGTGTGTGCTCGCGGTGTGTGCTCGCGCGTCTCGTCGACGACGACGACGACGACGACGACGACGGGGCGATGGGCGATGCGTGCGTGACGTGACAGTCGCGAGCGTCGGTCGCCGTCGCGTCGTCGGTCGTCGGTCGTCGGTCGTCGGTCGTCGTCGGTCGCGAGCGGCGAATGTGACCGTCATTGGGGAAAACCTGGGTGTGGTGCTCGAGCGTTTGAATGTTTATCCGGTGACTGACGACGACTATGGACGTATTGATGACGCAGCGCCGCGCGAGAGGACGACGAGAGGCGTTTTTAAGCGTGAACGGCGATGAGTGGGGTGATGCGCGCGACGAGCGCGATGGCGGCGGCGGTGAAGACGCCGACGACGGGGCGAGACGCGGGACGTCGGGCGGGACGACGCGGGACGGCGCAGCGGTGCGGAGCTGTGGCGAAACCGAGTGGGCCGCCGGAGAATTTGGAACGCTTGCGAATCACGACGCCTTGGGATGATGCCAAGGCGGTGTTGAAGAGTGAGTTTGGGGCGACGGATGCGGAATTGAAGCACGCCGAATCGTTGAGTGACGAGGATTTGAGCAAGGCGTATTACATGATGCAGTTGTGCCGGGACTTTGAGAACGAGTGTAACCAAGCGTATATGGCGGGTAAGATTCGTGGGTTTATGCACCTTGATAACGGCCAAGAGTCCATTCCGGCGTTGTTGGCGGATGCGATTCGCCAAGATGACTTGAAGCACTCGTACTATCGCGACCACTGCCACGCGTTGGCGTGCGGCGTCGACAGCGGTGCCGTTATGGCGGAATTGTTCGGCAAAGATGGCGGTACTTGCCGAGGTACGGGAGGTTCGATGCACATTTACGACATGGACACCAACTTCCAAGGAGGTTGGGCGCTCGTCGGCGAGCAGTTGCCGTACGCCGTCGGCGCCGCGCGCTCCATCGTCTTGGATAAGATGCTCGGCCGCGAAGACGCGCACGACCGCATCACGGTGGTGTTCGTCGGCGAAGGTGGTGCTCAAAACGGCCGCATGGCTGAGTGCTTGAACGCGGCGGCAAAGGAGAACTTGCCAATTCTCTTCTTGGTCATCGACAACGGTCGCGCCATCAACACCTTCACCAAGGATGTCGCCGCGAACCAAGAGGTTTTCAACCAAGGTAAGCACTACGGCGTCCCGGGTGTGCTCGTTGACGGCCAAAACGTTCAAGACGTCTTGCGCGTCGGGCGTGCGGCGATCAACCACGTGCGCACCAAGGGTCCGGCTATCTTGCAAGTGCACACGTTCCGCTTTAATGGCCACTCGCCGGCGGATCCGGAGCACGAGCGCAACCGTAAGGATGAGAAGAAGTGGGCGCGCGCCGAATGTGATCCGATCAAGATTTTCGAGTCCTCTGCCGACGCTGCGCGCGTGGATCTTAAGAATGAAACGGCCAAGGCTAAGCTTGAAGTGCAACGCGCGTTGGATTTCGCCAACAACTCGCCGCCGCCGCCGCCGGGCCTCGCCGCTGAGCTCGAGTACCCCGATCCTTCGGGCAAAGTCGACTACAGCGCTCGTGAACCGGCTGAAGGTTTGGCGAGCGCCACCGCGGTGACGGAGAAGATCGTCCCGGCGGAAACGCTCAAGGCGTTGAAGGCGCGCATCGAGGCGCTCCGGGCGATGTGCGTCGATCCCAAGGGTATTTCTATCGGTGACGCCGTCAACCTCGCCATTCTCGAAGAAATGCTTCGTGACCCGACGTGCTTGGCTCACGCCGAAGATCTCCAAGCTGGCTCTTCGTACAACATCCCCGCGAACACGCAGCAAGCGTTTGGAACGTTGCGCGCGGCGGATGAAATCATCGACGAAGGTCACTTTATGGGCAAGGCGCTCGGCGAAGCCATGAACGGCTACCGCCCGATTGTCGAGCTCATGAATGCCAACTTTGGTATTTACGGCATGGCTGAACTTTCTTCCGCGGGTAACACGTACGCCACCACTGGTGGTCAGTTTGCCATGCCGTTGACGGTGATTGGCGCCGGCGGCACTGCGCCCAACCAATCTTTGGGCGCAGAGCACTCCCAGCCGTTCCACGCGTACATCATGGGCATCCCCGGCTTGAAGATTTGCTCTGCATCCAAGCCGCAAGAAGCGTACGGCTTGGCCAAGTCTATGATTCGTGACAACGGCCCGGGCGTGTTGTTGTTGCCGGTGAAGATGATGAAGAGCCGCGGCCCGGTGACGCCGGATAACTTCTTGCCCCTTCACAAATCCACCGTGCACCACTTGGCGAGCGATGAAAGCGTGAAAAACAACAAGGCTGTCACCATCGTTACCTATCTCCACGGTGTCAAGGAAACCGAAGAAGCCATCGCCGAACTCAACGGCCAAGGCATCGACGCCGATTTCATCGAGCTCACGTGCATGAAGCCGGTGGATTGGAAAACCATCCAAACCTCTCTCCAGCGCACGCACAAGCTCGTCATCTTGGACGAATCCACCCGCACGGGTGGTGTCGGCGCCACCGTCTCCGCCATTGTCTCTGAAAACTTGTTTGACGAGCTCGACGCCCCCGTCGTGCGCCTCTGCATGGAGGATGCGCCGGTGCCGTACGCCAGCGAAATGGAAAAAACCGTCGTCAAGCGCGCCGCCGATTTGGTCACCGCTGTCACGTACATGGTCAACCGCACCGCGTAAACACGCGCAGTAGTTTGACAAAATCATCCATCAAACGTCACGCGCAGAGCAGACAAAGTCGCGCGCGCGTCGCGCGCACATTTCTTCTTCGGCGCGCGTCTCGCGACTGAAATCAAAACACCACCACTTCGTACTTTTAAATATAAATGAACACACGAATACACAACGCACACCCACACGCACACCGACGCACCACCTGCGCGGTACACCCAGCGCGCACGCGTCGGCATCCCAGCCTCTCGCGCGACGCCGCCCCAGCCTCTCGCGCGGTAAACCTCTCTCTTCAGGATAAGGATGGCGTTCGACCAATCGTGACCAGGAACCGACCCCCTCGACGCCCCCGAACCGATCGCGTCGCACCCATCCGCGTCGTCACACGACGACGACGACGACGACGACGATGATTGCTCAAGTTCAATTCGCCACCACCGCGCGCACCGCGGTTGTCTCCACGGTACGCACGCGCGCGACGCGCGACCGCGACGACGACGACGACGACGATAGAGACGACGGAGCGCTGCGCATCGTGACGCAGGCTGGGCCCAGCGCGGCGATCTGTGGGCGCGCGATGCGCCGCCGCCGCCGCGCGCGTGCGGTCGATCGCGCACCGTGTGCGCGCGCGTGACGCGACGCGTGACTAACCTCGGTGGTGTCGTGCTCCGTGACGCGCAGAAGACCCGCCGTTCGGTGCGAGGCGCGAGCGCGATCCGCCGCGCGGGCTCCGACGCGTCATCGCGTCTCGAAAAGGCGTTGAAGGAGGCTGAAGAATGCGTCGGCGAGTGCGCTGCGATGTGGGATGATGGTACGTTTTGGTTTTTTCGTGTGCTTGTGTTCTTTTTTTGTGTTTACGTTGGTGTCTCGTGTTCGTGCGCGCGCGACGTACGACGTCGCGCGCGTAATCGTCCCGGTTCGACCCTGACTGGATGCGTGTGATGTCTTTCTTTTCGCGTACGCAGTCGAGGAACTTTCTCAAGCCGCGAGCGATTCTCGCCCGGTTGCGGAAGAATCCGAAGTGAAGATCTCCCAAGCGGATATGGATTTCATCAAGGCGACCAAGGAGACGCTCGCGTCCGCGCGCGCCGCCACCGAAGTCTCCGACGACGTGTTGAAGAAGATTGAAGCCGCGGCTAAGGGCATGAAGGAAGTCACGAAGAAGATTAACTCTTCGCGCATGGCGCAACTCGATAAGGCGTTGGATGAAGCGCTCGCTGCGGCGAAGACGTGCACGGATGACTGCGCGGTAGCTTGGGAAACGGTTGAAGAGATCAGGTACGCACACGCGCGCGAGGATTTTTAAGTCGACGACGGACGGACGCTCTTTAGTTGACTCGCGCGGCGCGCGGTTCGATCACGCGACTGACCAATACATTTTTCTTCATGCGCACGCACACACAGCGAGGCCAAGGCGAGAGAAAACTAAGCGTTTATTATTCCTAATTGTTCTACAGCCAACAACACCACAGCGTTATACTACACGAATCGCCGCCGCCGCTCGGCGTAGAGACGTTTTTTTATAAAACATCGATGATTTCGTGACTCTTTTGTGTTTTCTACTCTTTCTTCATCTACGTCGACGACTCAACGACATCCAAATATGTCACCTCAATCGCCACGCTCGGTCTGTGCTGTCGCACGCGCACGCCCGCGAGCGTCAACAACCGCTTTGACGCGGCGTAAATCGGATCCCCTTTACCGCCGTCGGGCGCGCCATCCTCCGTCTTCGCCTCACTAATCTTCCCTTCGTAATACACCACCTCCTCAATCCCAGCCTGAATGATCAATTTCGCACACTCATTACACGGATACATCGTCACGTATAAACTCCCACCCGCGACTGAGGCGGAATTCTTATTCATAATCGCATTCATCTCCGCGTGGCACACGTACGCGTACTTGGTCTCGAGCGGGTCGTCGTCGATGGATTTCTTACTCCACGGCAACGCGTCATCGGCACATCCGCGAGGGAAGCCGTTATAACCAACGCCTAGAATTAATTTATCTTTACCCACGATGCACGCACCGACTTGCTTGTTTGGGTCTTTACTGCGCTGGGCGCTGAGAAAGGCGACGGACATGAAGTAGTCGTCCCAAGACAGGCAACGCGCGCGTTTGGCGCGGCTCAGCGGGTCTGGTTTCGGCTGCGGCGATCGCACTGGGGGCGTGAGATCGCCAGAACTCGTGCGTGCGGGCGTGGGCGTGGACGGTGCCGACGTGGAGGCGTCCGGCGCGCAGCACGCGCACCGCCCGACTGAGGCAAACGCGGGCGGGAGCAGCGACACCGACAGCGTGGGTTTACCCGCGTATTGCGGCGTCGGACCCTGTGTGCGTGCCGACACAAGACGCGTGTCAGTGCGCGTGGTGAATGATGACGGCGGCGGCGACGACGTGACGTCGAATGCGAGATCGTCGTCGTCGTCGTCGTGACGGTCAATTAAATTAATCACATCAAATGAATGAAGGCTTTTTCAAACCAACAAACTTTTGAATACGTACCGGTTCGTCGTCGTCGTCGTCGTTCTCGACGAGCTTGGATGATTTACGCGCTTTCGATGACACTGATGATGCGAGTTTATTCGTGACGGTGCACGCCACGGTTGTGGCGCACGCGACGAATACGGGGTGGAGGAACATGACGCGGCGGCGCGAGTCGAGGTGTGAGGACGCGAAAATGTGTTATCATGAAATGAACGGTCTTCTACGACTACTACGCTACGCTGTGGATGACGGTGGTGGCTGCGATGTCGCCGAGGCTGGCGAGGCGCACGCGACGCGTTCGTGCGCGCGCGCCGACGCGCCGGCGGCGGTGGCGACGGCGCCCGGCGGGCCTTCGATGGCGTCGCACGACGGCGCTTCGGCAATCAACGCCACTGACGCGAGGACAATTGGTATTAATGGCTGTTCATCACCATTGGCTTGGCAATTCTCCAACGCTCGTGCGAAACGAGGGGCACGCCAGTCGCCTTCGATTGGGTTCGGGTCGAACGATATCCACAACGCGGCGGAGACGTCGGGATTATTCACCCGCCAGTCGCTTTCAGCGACTTCTTCCACGGCGAATGCTTTGGCGCCGCGCGAGTTTGCCACGGCGTTATCAAACGTTAGCGTCGCTTTTAAAAGCGCACTGGGTAGAATGATGGCACAATTCGACGGCGCACGCGCGATTAAGGCTAAAACCGCGGCGGAGGCTTCAGACGACGTCGATTGGCCCCAGGCTTCGACTTCAGGAAACGCCGGCTCACTGGAGCCAAATTTCGCAGTCATTTGCTTCAACGCATCGGCGGCGAACTGTGGGAGCATGGTTGACGGATCCATGGCGAGCGCCCCCGCCGCCGTCGACGCTAAGGTTGAGGTTTTCTTCGCCTTGGACTTCTTTTTGGACCTTTTACCAAACATAAAGTCGTCGCCGTCGTCGTCGCCGTCTGATGGACCTCCTGTGGTACTGTCAGCAGCACCATCCCGACTACTCGCGCTCGCACCGTTACTACTGCTGCTGCTGCTATTGTTGATGGCATCGCCCGCGAGCTTGGGGGTATCCACCGACGGCACTAACAACGGCACGACGGTCACCGCGCCCGCCGCCGCGCCATCCGCGACGGCGCGCGTCGCTCGTTCGATCGCCTTATCCACCTGATTTTCCACGTAATCAAAATGCGTCTGCCCAACATCCGCTCCATACCAATTTTTCGTCGTCGCCAAATCATCCGCGCTTAATTCGCGATCGATTTCAACCAAATCCTCCGCCAAACCGTCGACAAAGACGTCCACGCCCTCGCCCGTCGCCCGCTTCGCGAACAACGCGAACAGCGACCTCTCATTCCTAGGATCTGCCAATGCGCGCCCGATCGCACACCGTCGCTTCGGATCTTTTGTCGCAACATTCGTCGCCAACGTCAGCGCCGCTTTCATCCCGAGCGTGCGCTGTAGCACGTACTCTTTGTACCCTTGCGCGCGCTCCGCCAAGACATCCTCGCGTCCGCCCGCCATCTTCAGCTCCCCACGAATCAACCCTAGCGTCGGTTGCATCTTCAAATCTTGCGACGAATCATTCACTTTATCCGCCAACGCCATCAGCGCCCGCCAGTCGATCGTCGCCGCGCGTGGGTTCACCAAGCGCGACATTAACGTGCCCGGAAGAAAGTCCACCATGGCATTCTGGGACGACTTCATCGTCCTCGTCTTCCCGGCGCGCGCGACGACGGTCGAGAGGCGGCGGCGATGTCCCAATTGGCGTTGTCCTCCGCGTCGTCCGGCGGTGTCGCGAAACGCGACGCGCGATGACAGCGTCGTCGTCGTCATGGATGGCTGGATGGATGCGTCAAAAAGTGAAGCGTCACTTTACTATGACGCGCGCCGCCTTTGCGTCGTGGTCGCCGCGGTCGTCGTGCGCGGCGCGCGCCAGCGGTCGCCGCGATGGTCCTTCGCGTCGTCCGCCCGTACCCGCGCGTCGCGCGCCACCGTCCTCGTCGTCGACAATGTCGTCGTGTCCGTGCTGTGGAGAGGTTTTGGATGCCAAGCAGCGCGTGAAACATCTCTCGCTGTGCGCGCCCGACGCGCTGGATGACGACAGCGGTGCGTTCGAGAGGCGCGGCGGCGATTCTGATATTATTCGACAGTCCGTGCTTCGGCGGCACGGCGCGCGATCGAGGGCGTATGAGGTGTGCGCGGCGCGGTTCGGTTGGGACTCGAGCGGCGCGGGACGTAAGGAGCCGTCGGCGCGGCGCGTGAGCCGCGCACTCGGCGTGCCTTTCGATATCGTCGTGCGCACGATACGAACTGAAGTGAAAGAGACTCCGATGGGATTGGGCGTCAGCGCGCGCGCGTTGGAAGAGTTGGAGATTTTGTATGAAGACGAAGAGCGCGGGACGGTGGCGGTGAATAAACTCGCGGGCGTGGCGTCGACGCCGCAGAATCGCATCTCAGACGAAAGCATGGCGTCTCGAGTGGTTGCGTATTGGACACGAAAGTATCATAATAACGTGCCGTTGTCGTCAACCACGCCGTTCGTGGTGCATCGACTCGATTACGAAACGTCTGGGGTGTTTGTCGTGGCGAAGACGAAGGAGGCGGCGCGAGTCATGCAGAGCGCGTTTGAGGGGCGGCGCGTTCGCAAAACGTATCTGGCGCTATGCCATATTTCGACTACTACTACTACTACGGAGTCGGAGGGCGGCACCATCGATTACCCGCTCGTGAAGGACATCATCACAAACGCGGGTCGCGCAAAGGTTCGATGCGTTTTGACAAAGAGCGCCGCCGACGACGACAACAAAGTCATGCCCGCTGAAACGGACTGGCGCATACTTCACCGCAATGGATCGTATGCGCTCATCGAAGCTCGACCGCGTACCGGCCGAACGCATCAAATACGCGCGCACCTCGCCGCGGTCGGGTGGCCCATCGTCGGCGACGACGCGTACGGCGACTACGGCGACCGCCGCGATGGTCAATCAGGTGACTTGCTCATTTCCCGCCACGCCCTTCACGCACACACGTTGACATTTTTTACGGATGACGACATAAACGACGACGACGAGAAGAAGAAGAAGGGGATTCCTCCGGTGAGCATAGTCGCGCCCCCGCCGCGTGACTTCACCCGGGCGTGCGCCGCCGTCGGCGTGAAGTGTAGCGTAGCGTAGCGTAGCGTAGCGTAGCGTAGTGTACTCGTACTCGTACGACGACGGCAGCGATTGTAAAAAACAAGTGCTTCCAGCAATATTCTCGATATACAGCGATGTCTCCAGGGAAGGAAAGTCACCCAACCCCATGGCGATGGCGGTGGAAAGTTATGGGTACTTTTTGCCTGCCGAAAAAATGTGGCAATGTTCAACATTCGAGCGACATACGTTTGGTTCATTCGCTGCGAAAGCGGACGAGTCTACTACGTGTACGTCGGAGAAAGCATCGATGTCG
>Ga0181563_10006014_pt1 | contig 10993 bp, 11 predicted proteins | sample 011ome_25_FD_133759 | JGI IMG/M metagenome (GOLD analysis project Ga0181563, IMG submission 133759) | Coastal salt marsh microbial communities from the Groves Creek Marsh, Skidaway Island, Georgia - 011512CT metaG (megahit assembly) | ecosystem: Environmental > Aquatic > Marine > Intertidal... | reverse complement strand
GGTTGAAGACGTCGGCAAAGCGGCCCGAGGTGCCTTTGACGTGCTTGCCGCCGATGTAATGCGTGAGTTCCTGCATAGGTCTCTCCCTGATCTCGCCGGACGCCTTGGGAATGGCACGGGCGCGTGAAATACCTCAGTGTTATAGTCTTGCAATTTTCCCTGCAAAAGCGTCAGTTCATCAAAATCGTTTTGCATTTTTGCAAGAGGCGGCCGTGACGAACTGGGACGATATGCGGGTCTTTCTCGCCGTGGCACGGGCGGAAAGCCTGTCGGCCGCCGCGCCCCTTCTCAAGATGGACCCTGCCACTGTCGGTCGCCGTATCGCGCGGCTCGAGGACGCGCTCGGCGCGGCCCTTTTCGTCAAGACACCGCAAGGCTATGCCCTGACCGATCACGGCAGCCGCATCCGCCAAAGGGCGGCCGAGGCGGAAGAGGCGCTTGGGCTGGCATTTGACGAGGGGCGGGGGGTGGCGGCGGGCCTCACCGGCCAGATACGGATCGGCGCGCCGGATGGCTGCGCCAATTTCCTTCTGCCGCAGGTCTGTGCCCAGATACAAAAAGAAAATCCGGGGCTTGAACTGCAAATCTTGGCGCTCCCGCGGGTCGTCAACCTCTCCAAGCGCGAGGCCGACATGGCGATCACGGTAAGCCCGCCGGATGCCGGACGCCTGACTGTGCAAAAGATTACCGACTATCACCTGCATCTGGCCTGCCATCGTTCGGTCGCCAAGGGCATTGCCTCGCAGGAGGATCTGAAGGGGCGGGCGGTTGTCGGCTATATCCCTGACATGATCTTCGACAAAGAGCTCGACTACCTCGGCCCGCTTGGCGCCAGCGGGGTGCAGCTAGCCTCAAATTCGGTCGCGGTGCAGATGCAGATGCTACGGGCAGGGCAGGGGATCGGCATCGTCCACGATTTTGCGCTGCCCTTTGCGCCTGAACTGTGCCGAATCCTGACGGGTGAGATCGGCCTCACCCGCTCGTTCTACCTCGTCCGCCACGCCGCCGATCGCCGGTCGGACAGGCTCAACCGCTTTGCAGCGGCGCTGGTGCAGGGGCTGAAAGCCGAGGTCGCCCGCCTTGAACAGGCCGCTTGACAGGAAAGGCCAAGAGAGAGGACGCTGGAGACAGGCTATTTAGGGAGGTTGCCATGCTCGTTCAGCAAATCCTCGGTTCCAAGGCCGGCGGCGGGGTGCTTTCGGTAAAGCCGACCGACAGCGTATCAGATGCGGTCAAGCTCCTGTCAGAAAAGCGCATAGGATCGGTTGTCGTCTCGTCCAATGGCGAGGCCCTTGATGGCATACTTTCCGAACGTGACGTGGTGCGCGAGATCGGTCGCCGCGGGGCAACTGTCCTGACGGAGCCGGTGAGCGCCCTGATGACCTCCAAGATTGTCACTTGCACCGAAAAGGATTCCGCTGACCAGATTCTGCAGATGATGACCGATGGGCGGTTCCGACACCTTCCAGTCATGCGAGATGGCAAGATGATTGGCCTTATTTCCATCGGTGATGTGGTCAAGGCGCGGCTGGCTGAACTGTCTATGGAGAAGAATGCCCTCGAAGGGATGATCATGGGGCATTGAGCCGGGTTGCAATTCGGGGCGCAATATAGTTGCGTGCGCCCTGCGACCAAGACCAGCGAGGGCCATATGCGTATCGGACTTTACCCCGGCACTTTCGATCCGATCACGCTCGGACATACCGACATTATCCAACGGGCGATGGCTCTCGTGGATAGGCTGGTCATTGGCGTTGCGATCAACCGCGATAAAGGCCCGCTATTCAGCCTTGAGGACCGCGTGGCGATGGTTCAGGCCGAATGTGCGCCGATCATTGCCAAGACCGGCGGTGAGATCGTGGTGCACCCCTTCGAGAACCTGTTGATCGACTGCGCCCGCGATGTGGGTGCGACCGTGATCGTGCGCGGCCTGCGGGCCGTGGCCGACTTTGAATACGAATTCCAGATGGTCGGCATGAACCGGGCGATGGACGACACGGTCGAGACTGTCTTCCTCATGGCCGACGCCCGCCGTCAGGCGATCGCCTCCAAGCTGGTCAAGGAAATCGCCCGTCTCGGCGGGGATGTGTCGAAGTTCGTGCCGCCCGACGTTCGCACGGCGCTTTACGCGAAATATGGTCGCGGCTAGATCAACTTGCCCATTGCCACGGCCGTATCGGCCATGCGGCAGGAAAAGCCCCACTCGTTGTCATACCAGCTGAGAATCCGCAGGAGATTGCCCGGCAAGACTTTGGTCTGGTCGGCAGCAAAGATCGACGAGGCGGATTGGTGGTTATAGTCCATCGACACGAGCGGGCGGGTCTCATAGCCCAGAACCCCCTTAAGCGATCCTTCGGCAGCGGCCTTCATCAGCGCATTGACCTCATCAACGGTGACGGCCTTCTCGGTCACAACGCACAGATCGACGCAAGATACATTTGGTGTCGGCACGCGCACCGAGGAGCCGTCGAGCTTGCCGTCAAGTTCGGGCAGAACAAGGCCGAGTGCCTTTGCAGCGCCGGTCGTCGTCGGGATCATGCTCATCGCGGCGGCGCGAGCGCGGTAAAGATCCTTGTGCAACGTGTCGAGCGTCGGTTGGTCGCCGGTGTAGCTGTGGATTGTCGTCATAAAGCCGGTGGTGATGCCAAAAGCATCGTTGATCAACATGGCTACCGGGGCGAGGCAGTTCGTCGTGCAAGAGCCGTTCGACACCACAAGGTTATCGCGGGTTAGCACGCTGTCGTTGACCCCAAAGACAATGGTCTTGTCCGCGCCCTTGGACGGGGCAGAGACGAGAACCCGCTTGGATCCGTTTTGCAGATGAACGGCGGCTTTGTCGCGGTCGGTAAAGATGCCAGTGCATTCAAAGGCGATATCGACATCGCCCCACGGCAATTCGGCGGGATTCCTCAGGGCGGTCACGCGGATCGGGCCGCGGCCCACGTCGATCCAGCTGTCACCCGACGTCACCTCGACCGGAAAGCGGCCATGAACCGAATCAAACTGCAGAAGGTGGGCGTTGGTCTCGACCGGCCCCAGATCGTTGATCGCGATCACCTCGATATCGGTGCGTCCCGATTCAATGATTGCCCGCAAGACGTTGCGGCCAATCCGCCCAAATCCGTTGATGCCAACCTTGATAGCCATGAGGTCTGTTCCTCGCAAAACCGCGCCTGTTAGCGCTAACCTGAAATGTTGGCGCTAACATCGCGATTTATCGGGAAAGGTCAACAGTCGATTTGGAGGTGATGGATCAGCGCCAGAACGAAAGCCATTCGATCATGTCGGTGAATTTTCTAAACAGAAACAGAGCCCCGCCCAGATCGAAATAGATATCGATGCCCAAGGCGGCGATGATGAAGATAGCAAGCCAGAGTGAGGTCGCGTTGGTCATGGTGCAGATGTAGCCGGTCGGAACAAAACGGGCAAAGAAAAACCCCGACCGGGGCCGGGGCTTAGGGAGAGTTCCTTGTGGGGGCGCCTTAGTTGATCAGGCGGCCCATGTGGGCAGCAACATCCGCCATGCGGGTCGAAAAGCCCCACTCGTTGTCGTACCAGGCCAAAACGCGCACTGTGCGGCCGCCGATGACCTTGGTCTGGTCGGGAGCAAAGATCGACGATTGGGTGGTGTGATTGAAGTCGATCGAAACTTTGGGCTCGGGGTCATAGGCCATGACCATGCCCATGCTACCGGCGACCGCTTCGCGGACAACTTCGTTCACGTCCGCGACGGTCACGTCCTTGGCGGCTTCGAACACCAGATCGACAGCCGAGACATTCGGGGTCGGCACGCGGATGGCCGAACCGTCGAGCTTGCCGTCAAGCTCGGGCAGCACAAGGCCGAGCGCTTTGGCGGCACCAGTTGATGTTGGGATCATCGCCATGGCGGCGGCGCGGGCGCGATAGAGGTCACTGTGGCGGCGGTCGAGGGTCGGTTGGTCGCCGGTATAGCTGTGGATCGTCGTCATGATGCCGCGCTCGATGCCGATGGCGTCATTGAGGACCTTGGCAAGCGGCGCGAGGCAGTTGGTGGTGCAGGAGCCGTTCGAGACCATGCGGTCGTCGGAACGCAAAAAGTTATGGTTCACACCGTAAACTACGGTGCGCTGCACGTTAGTGGCCGGAGCCGAGATCAGCACCTTCTTGGCGCCGCGCTCAAGATGGGCTTTGGCTTTCTCGCCATCATTGAAGGCGCCAGTGCACTCGAGGACGACATCGACGCCGGACCAGTCAAGCTCGTCAAGGTTACGGGTCGAGGTGACTTCCATAGGTCCACGCCCGAGGTCCATCTCGTTGCCGCTGATTCTGACTTCGCCGGGGAAGCGGCCGTGCACGCTGTCATACTTCAGAAGATGCGCGTTGGTTTCGATCGGTCCGGTGGCGTTGATCTTGACGACCTGAACGTCATTGCGAGCGCTTTCGGCGATTTGCGAGAGCGTGCAGCGGCCAATGCGGCCAAACCCGTTGATACCGATCGTGACGGTCATATCTGAGTCCCTTTTGTCTGACTTTTACAGGGTCACTAGAAGGAAACTGGTGGTCGGCAAAGAGAAATATTCTGAAACTGCAATGTGTTAGCGTTAACTTGGGCGCAATGTCGCACGATAGCGCTAACTGTTTGCGTCAACATCCGTGGGGCTTGTGCTGCGGGCTGTCAGGGCTAGGTATAAGAGCACAACAGATTCTCGTGAGGCATGATGAGCGGACTTTTGGCCCTTCTCGACGATGTGGCGGCGATCGCGAAGGTTGCGGCAACAAGCGTCGATGACATTGCGGCGCAAGCGGCCAAGGCCGGATCAAAGGCTGCGGGAGTTTTGATCGATGATGCTGCGGTGACGCCGAAGTATGTTCACGGATTTGAGGCCAGCCGCGAGCTACCCATAATCTGGAAGATCACCAAGGGATCGCTCTTCAACAAGCTCGTGGTGCTCTTGCCAGCCGCGCTTCTGCTCAACGTTTTCGCCCCGTGGGCTATAACGCCGCTTCTGATGCTCGGCGGCGCTTATCTGTGCTTTGAAGGGGCAGAGAAGGTTTTTCACGCGCTCTTTCCGCACTCCGACCACGAGGTCGAAGAAGATCTCGATGTTGGCGATCCGGCGCATCTTGAGGAAAAGCGGGTCAAGGGCGCGATCAAGACCGATTTCATCTTGTCGGCGGAAATCATGACCATAGTGCTTTCAACGCTCGACGTCGGCGAGCTTTGGGCTACGGCAAGCGCTCTGGCATTGGCGGGTGTCATGATCACCACAGCCGTCTACGGCAGCGTGGCGCTTATCGTGAAGATGGACGATATCGGCCTCCTTCTTGCGAAGAATGCGCGGACGGGGGCGGGGCGCGGCCTTGGGCGCGGTCTTGTGCGCGGGATGCCGCGGCTTCTGACGGCACTGTCCTTCATCGGCACGCTGGCGATGCTTTGGGTCGGCGGGTCGATTGTCTTGCACGGGCTCGAAGTCACGCATCTTTGGGCCTGGCCCTATCAGACCATCCACCACTGGGCCGAGGTGGTGAGCCGTGCGGCGCCCGAGGCAGTCTCCGGCTTTGCAGGTTGGCTGACCACCGCTCTTGCCGACGGGGTGATCGGCCTCGGGCTTGGCCTTCTCCTCGTGCCGGTTGTCACGCGGATCATCGGGCCGCTTTTCTCAAAGAAAAGGGCGGCGTGAACGCCGCCCTACGGTGTTTCGCTTGTGGCTGGGGTCAGCCCAGAAGCGCCTTGGCCTTTTCGGCCACAGCCTCGGCGGTGATGCCGAACTTGTCATAAAGCACCTCTGCCGGAGCCGAAGCGCCGAAGCTGCTCATGCCGACGAAACCGGCTTTGGCCTCGCGGCCACGCTCGCCCAAAAGCCACTGGTCCCACGGCTGGCTCACGCCCGCTTCGATCGCCACGCGGACCGCGCCGCCCGGCAGGACGCGCTTGCGATAGGCTTCGTCCTGCTGGGCGAAAAGCTCCATGCAGGGCATCGAGACGACGCGGGTGCCGATACCAGCCGCTTCCAGTGCGGCGCGGGCCGCGAGCGCGATCTCGACCTCCGAGCCGGTCGCCATCAGGATCACCTGACGCTTTCCGGTCGCCTCGGCCAGCACATAGCCGCCGCGCGCAGTGGGGTTGGCGGTCTTGTGCTCGGTGCGGACGGTCGGCAGGTTTTGCCGGCTGAGCGCGAGGACGGAAGGTGTCGATTTCTGATTAAGGGCCACTTCCCAGGCCTCGGCCGTCTCGACCGTATCGGCGGGGCGGAACACGAGGGTATTGGGTGTTGCCCGCAGCATTGCGAGGTGTTCCACCGGCTGGTGCGTCGGGCCATCCTCGCCAAGGCCGATGGAATCGTGGGTCATGACGTAAACGACCGGAACCCCCATCAGCGCCGAAAGACGCATCGAGCCACGGGCATAATCGGCAAAGCACATGAAGGTGCCGCCATAGGGGCGGGTGCCGCCGTGCAGCGCCATACCGTTCATCGCGGCGGCCATGCCGTGCTCGCGGATGCCGAAATAGACATAACGGCCTTTGCGGTTGGTCGGGTGGAAGACGCCCATGTCGCCGGTCTTGGTATTGTTCGAGCCGGTGAGGTCGGCCGAGCCGCCCATTGTCTCGCCCATGATCGGATTGATCACCGACAGCGCCACCTCTGAGGATTTGCGCGTGGCGTGCTTGGGTTTGGTTTCCGACGTTTCTTTCTTCAGCTTGCGGATCGCGGCGGCAAGCTTGTTCGGAACCTCGCCCGCATAGGCGCGGTTGAATTCTGCCTGCTTGGCGCCCGAAACCTTGGCAAACTCGGCCTCCCAAGATGCGCGGGCCTCAGCGCCGCGGGCGCCCATGGCTTCCCACTGGGCCTTGATCTCGGACGGGATCTCAAAGGGTCCAAAGTTCCAGCCGTAGGTGGCCTTTGCTGCCTCAAGCTGGGCCTTGTCGGTCAGAGCGCCGTGACCCTTGGAGGTGTCCTGCGCGGCGTGGCCAAGGGCGATGTGGGTCTTGCAGGCGATCATCGAGGGGCGCGGATCGGCCTTGGCGGCAACGATAGCGGCGTCAATCGCCACCGGATCATGCCCGTCGATCGCCTGAACGTGCCAACCCGACGCCTCGAAGCGGGTGATCTGAGAGGTTTTGTCGGCAATATCGACGGTGCCGTCAATGGTGATGTTGTTGTTGTCCCAGAAGACGATGAGGTGCGACAGCTCCTGCATACCAGCAAGGCCGATAGCTTCCTGACTCACACCTTCCATGAGGCAACCGTCACCGGCCATCACATAGGTGTAGTGATCGACGACCTTGGCACCATAGCGGGCACGCTGGTTTTCCTCGGCCATGGCAAAGCCGACGGCGTTGGAGATGCCTTGGCCGAGCGGGCCGGTCGTGGTCTCGACCCCGCCGGCGTGGCCGTATTCAGGGTGGCCGGCGGTGCGGGCGCCCCACTGGCGGAAGTTCTTGATCTCGTCGAGCGTAATGTCGGCATAGCCAGTGAGGTAGAGCAGCGAGTAGATCAACATCGAGCCGTGGCCCGCCGAGAGGATAAACCGGTCGCGGTCGGGCCAGTTCGGAGCTTTGGGGTCAAAGCGTAGGTGCTTTTCGAACAGGACGGTCGCCACGTCGGCCATGCCCATCGGCATCCCCGAGTGGCCAGAATTGGCGGCGGCAACCGCATCGAGGGTGAGGGTGCGGATCGCAGCCGCTTTCATCCAGTGGTCGGGGTGGGCGGCACGCAGCGCTGCAATATCCAAAGCAATGGTCCTTTGTGGTCGGAGTGAGGCTTGCCAGCGTCTTACCAGCCAGAGGCATAAGATCAAGCGCGGGCGCTAAGTGTTTGAGGCACAAGGGATCAGTGCATTTGCGAGGTTACAGGCGATGGCTTAGGCTCATTCCAAACGCATACGATTCGCGCCGCGGGCCCTCAGACGGGGCCGAAATGGGCGCCAAAGGGAGCAAGGCATGAGCGAAATCAGCGAGCTTGAGCGCCGGATCACCAAGGCCCTTGACCGGATCCGAGATGGCATTGCCTCGGGAGACGACGGTGTTGGTGCCAGCGACGACAGCGCCGCGCTGAAGGCCCAGCTCGAGGAAGAGCGCACCGCGAATGCCCAGCTTGGCGAGCGAATCCGCGCCCTTAAAGAGCGCCACGCGGCAGAGATCGAGGCGCTGTCATCCACCAATTCCGGCGCCGAGGAGCGTCACGCCGATCTTGAAACGGCACTCGACCAGCTGCGCCAAGCCAACGAAGCCCTGCGCGAGAACAACGCCGCGCTGCGGGCCGCTTTGGCAGAAGGTGTCGCAGACGCCGGCATGATCAACGAGGCGATGCGGGCCGAGCTTGAGTCCCTGAGCGCGCAACAAGCCGCCGATGCGGCCGAGGTCGAGGCGATCCTCACCGAACTCAAACCCATCGTACAGGAGGCCCGCTGATGCCACAGGTTGAAGTCACTATCGGTGGCCGCAGCTTCGAGGTTGCCTGTCAGGATGGCGAGGAGCGGTTCCTGCGTGCGGCCGCGCAGATGCTCGATACCGAGGCAACTGCTTTGTCCAACCAGATCGGTCGCATCCCCGAGGCGCGGATGCTTCTGATGGCGGGCCTGATGCTGGCCGACAAGACGGCGGGACTTGAGGATAGCCTGAAGATGGCCAAGGCGCGGATTTCCGAGCTTGAGGCCCAAGGCAGCCCCGTGCCTCAGCGGGTCGAGGTGCCGGTGGTGCCAGCGGAGGTCACAGAAGCGTTGGCCGAGCTTGCCGCGAGGGCCGAAGCATTGGCCGACCAGATCGAAGAAGGGCGCGCTTAGAGGGGCGCCATTGCGGCTTTTGCCTCGCCTTCGGCTTCCTTGGCCCGTTATCAGCCCTCAACAGAGTTCAACTTCCAAGCTTCGATCAGCTTTGGCAGGGCCTCGTTCCAATCCATTACACCGAGGCTCTGCGCCCAAGCGTGATACTGGCGGATCAGATCGCGTTCGAGCTTTGGGTTTCGACCTGTGAGGTCGGTCAATTCGGTGCGGTCGGCCTCGATATCGTAAAGCTCCCAAGGATGGTTGTGTAGGCGAACAAGCTTGAATTGGCCGAGCCGAATTGCCGCGTTGCCTTCGTGTTCCCAGAAAATCGGCTGCTGGCGGTGCCACTCCTTTCCTTGGAAAAGATCGAGCAGCGATTCACCTTGGAGGGGTTGAATCTCGTGGCCACCCAACTCGGTGAGATAGGTTGCGCCGGTCGCGTCGAGGATTGTCGGAAGAATGTCGACCACATGACAAGGGGCATGGGCAAACCCGCGAGGCGCAAAGCCTTTCGGCCAGTGCACGATGAGAGGGGTCGAGATGCCGCCCTCGTGCACGTAATGTTTGTAAAGCCGGAACGGAGCGTTGGACACGTTTGCCCACGGCTTGTCATAGCTCTGGAATGTCTGCGCATCGCCGGGTCGAACGTCGGTGACGTTGCCCATGGTGATCTTGCGTCCGTCATGGGTTCGGTCGGGATAGAACTTGGCCCATCCGTCTTCCGCCATGAACTCGGCGCAGCCGCCGTTGTCCGACAAGAAGAGGATCATTGTGTTCTCGAACTGTCCCAACCGTTTCAGTGCAGCAATCAGTGTACCGACCGACTGATCCATACGGTCAACCATCGCGGCATAGGTGGCCATCTTGCTGGCCTCCCAATCTTTATGTTTCTCATCCTTCCAGCGGTGAACGCTGCTGTCGCGCGGGGATATCTCCCAAGTGCGCTGAAAAACGCCCGCGCCATTCATCGTTTCGTGGCGTGCGGTGCGGATATGGTCCCAGCCTTTGGCGTAAACGCCGTCATATTTGGCGATATCCTCGGGATGCGCATGAAGCGGCCAATGCGGCGCGGTATGGGCAAGGTAGAGGAAGAAGGGCTTGTCCTCGGAAACGGCCCCTTCGATCATGCCGATCGCTTTTTGTGTGATGGCATCGGTAAAATAGAAATCGTCCGGGAATGTCTCGACCCTGCTGTCGTCTTCGAGAAGGTAATGGGGCGAAAAGAAATGCGTCGCACCATCCATGATCCCATAGAAGCGATCGAAACCGCGCTGGCGCGGGGTCGGGTGTTCGAGATCTCCGACCCGCCAGCTGTCGACTTTGCGGGCTTCGAAATCGCCGGCCACGTGCCACTTTCCGGACATGAGAGTTGTGTATCCACTGGCCCGAAGATGCTCTGCGATTGTCGCGCTATCGTTGCGCAGGAACCCTTGATAGGCCCGAGTTCCAAGATTTGCGCCCATGTGTCCGACGCCCGCATTGTGCGGATAGAGACCGGTGAGCATAGAGGCCCGCGTCGGGCAGCACCTGGCGCAATTGTACATTGCCGAAAGCATCACGCCGCCGCGTGCTAGGGCGTCAATGTTTGGAGTGCGGATTTCCGAGCCAGTGACACCTAGATCGGCGAAGCCCATGTCGTCCGCGAGGATAAGGATGACGTTTGGTTTCTCTGTTGGTCGCACAGCGCGATCCGCTCCCAACCTGGCTTGTATCCTCCAAGGTCTACAGCGCATTGGAACTTGCGTCGATTCCAACTTCTTGAGCTCGAATAAGCCAAAGAAACCCGGTGGTCATCGTCTGGAAGGTGGCCAATCGCGGCGCTCGCCGTGCAGTCGGTACTGGGGGCGAGGATCAAGGTTGTCCAAGCAAGAGTTGCAGTCTTTCGCCCCGAACGGAAAAGGGCGCCTCTGAGGCGCCCTTCTGGTATTGGAGATGTTCCGAAGGATTAGCCGTTGGCTTCGCGGATCTTGTCCGCCGCTTCTTTGTTATAGGCCACGCCCTTGTCGTCGAAGAGCTGGTCGAGCTCGCCCGAGAGGGTCATTTCGGTGATGATATCGCAGCCGCCCACAAATTCGCCCTTCACATAGAGCTGGGGGATGGTCGGCCAGTCCGAGAAATCCTTGATGCCCTGACGGATCTCGGGATCGGCGAGCACGTTCACGTCGACGAACTCGACGCCCATGTAATTAAGAACGCCGGCAACGCGCGAGGAAAAGCCGCACTGGGGCATCATCTTGGTTCCCTTCAT
>Ga0181563_10006012_pt1 | contig 10995 bp, 11 predicted proteins | sample 011ome_25_FD_133759 | JGI IMG/M metagenome (GOLD analysis project Ga0181563, IMG submission 133759) | Coastal salt marsh microbial communities from the Groves Creek Marsh, Skidaway Island, Georgia - 011512CT metaG (megahit assembly) | ecosystem: Environmental > Aquatic > Marine > Intertidal... | reverse complement strand
TCGCCATCGAATTCGTGGCCATAAAGCTCGATCAGGCGGCGCCGGTCATAGGTGTTGAGCTGTTCCAACAAGTCGGCAATGTCGGCCGCGTGCAGCGGCTCCATCAAGCTGGTCAGCGCCGCCGGGTCGCCTGCGTCGACGGCATACAGAATGGCGGCAATGGTTTTGCGTTCCAGCATATAGGTGTCGGCCTCGCCCTCGACCGCGTCGATAGTGTCTTCGATCTGGTCGTTGGTGTCGCTCATCACCGGCCCCCCGTTTTTGTGCAGCACCTTCATACCCGATCCGCCCCGGATGAAACAATGGCGCACAGCGATTTACCTTGCATTTGCGGCAGGCTAATCTGCCACGGTTTGCAGCAAGGGCATATAATGAGCGATACGACCATTTTACTGGGCCAGATCTTGAAATTCACGGCCAACCCATTCGAGGCGGGCGCCGATGCGGCGCGCCACACCCGCGATGGCGCCATCGTGCTGAGGGGGGGCAAAATTATTGCCACAGGCGGTGCAGATCAACTGCGCGCGGCCTATCCAATGGCCGCACAGATCGACCATGGCAACGCCTTGCTGCTGCCGGGTTTTGTGGATGCCCATGTGCATTACCCGCAAACCGCCATCATCGCCAGCTGGGGCAAACGGCTGATTGATTGGCTGGGCACCTACACCTTTCCCGAAGAGGCGCGTTTTGGCGATGCCGCCTATGCGGGCGAAATTGCCGGGCGCTATTTGGATCTGGCGCTGGCGCATGGCACCACCACCATGGCCAGCTATTTCACCATTCACCCCGAAAGCGTGGATGCGTTTTTCACCGCAGCGCAGGCCCGCGGCATGCGGGCGTTGGCCGGCAAAACCTGTATGGATCGCAATGCCCCCGACACGCTGCGCGATAGCGCGCAATCGGCCTATGATGACAGCCGGGCCTTGTTGCAGCGCTGGCATGGTGTGGGGCGGCTTGGCTATGTGATTACGCCACGGTTTTCCCCTACCTCTACCCCCGCGCAACTGCAGGCCTTGGGCGCGCTCTGGGCCGAGCACCCCGACTGCCTGATGCAAACCCACCTGAGCGAACAAACCGACGAGATCGAATGGGTGATGCAGCTGTTTCCAAAGGCGCGCGACTATCTCGATACATACGAGGCCTTTGGCCTGTTGGGCGAGAACGGCCTTTATGGCCATGCCATCCACCTAACCCCCCGCGAAAAGGCGCGGCTGGCCGATTGCGGTGCGGCACTGGTGCATTGCCCCACATCAAACAGCTTTATCGGTTCGGGCCTGTTTGACATGCAGGGGCTCACGCAGGCCGGGCTGCGGGTGGGGCTGGCCACCGACACTGGGGGTGGGTCTTCGTTTTCGATGTTGCACACAATGGCCGCCGCCTACGAGGTGGCGCAATTGCGCGGTGTGGCGCTGCACCCGGCACAGCTGATCTGGTTGGCCACCGAAGGCTCGGCACGGGCGCTGCGGCTGCAGGGGCAGATCGGCACATTGGCCGTGGGCAGCGAGGCCGATATCGTGGCGCTGGATCTGGCCTCGACACCCGCAATCGCCCAGCGCGCAGACCGCGCGGGCAATATTTGGGAGGCGCTGTTTCCCACGATCATGATGGGGGATGACCGCGCCATTCAGGCCACCTATGTGGCGGGATCCCTGCAAGCAGGGCGCATGGCCGCCCCTTAGGGGGCGTTGCGCAAATTCAGCGTATGCTGGCGCAGCCACGCCATAAAGGCGCGCGGATCTAGGCTGCGTTCGGCGCATTCCTCGGGGCTGATCGGGTGGCCAATGACAGGTTTTTGTGCCTTGTCAAAGGCATGCACCACCTCGTGCAGCAACAGGCCTTGGCGCAGCACCGGCGAGATACGGTTGGCCACCTGATACCACCGCGAATTGGCGCCGGGGAAAAACAGCGGCACCACCGTCGCCCCCGAGCGGCGGATCATCTTGGCGGTGAACACGTTCCATTCGGCCTCTTTCACCGGGCCAAACATACTGTCTGATGTGGCCACCACCCCAGAGGGGAACAGCGCAATCAGCCCGCCTTCGGCCAAATGCCCCATGGCGCGGCTGCGCATTTCCAGCATTTTTTCTTGGGCATCCGGCTGGTGGGGAAAGGGAACCGGGATCATGTAGCTGGCCGCGCTTTCATCGATCCCGGTCAAAAGCGAGCGGGTCAGAATGCGGTAATCATTGCGCACGCGGCCAATAAGATCGGCCAAAATCATGCCATCCACCAAACCATGCGGATGATTGGCCACCAACACCACCGGGCCGGTTTTGGGAATACGGGCCAACTGTTCGGCGGGGGTTTGCAGGCGAATGCCCATCACATCCATGGTGGCAGGCCAAAACGCCTGCCCAGTGGGGGCGCCACGCCGTTCAAATTCGCGGATTCGGCGCACAATGCTCCATTTGCCGGTCAGCCATTCGAGGGTGCGAATGATACTGGCCGTCAGCGGCGCATCAAAGGAATTAGCATAGGTCAGGCTGCGGCGGTCATATTTGGTATATACCACCCCTGCCCCATTCCCGGGCTTGGCACCGTTATTCACACCATCTACCACGTGGTTCCGCAATCCTGTTGGCGCAGGGCGCGCAGGCCCCTTGCTTTTACATGTCTTCGCCGAACCTGTCTGCCACCAGCGCCTCGATCGCATCGGCCAAAGCCAAGGCATCAGGGCCCAACGTTTGCACGTCAATAGTGGTTCCTTTGGATGCTGCCAACATCAAAAGCCCCATGATACTGTCGCCACAGGCCGACAGCCCATCGCGCGCCACATCTGCGCGGGCATCGAACCCCTCGACAACCTCGACCAGCTTAGCCGAGGCACGGGCGTGCAGCCCCTTTTCATTGATGATGCGCAAACTGCGCTGCACCGTCTCCGACATTGCGGGCTATTCCTTGCTAAAGCTTTGACTATCAATATATTTTCTGCCCGCCTCGGTGGCGGCGCGCACGGCATCTGCCAGCGGCATATGGCGGGATTTGGCCAATTTTATCAACATTGGCAGGTTGGCCCCATACAAAAACCGCCGCCCCGATGCCTCGCAGGCGCGCATCGACAGGTTCGAGGGCGAGCCACCAAACATATCTGTCACCAAAACCACGCCATCGCCTTGGTCAACCATATCAGCCGCCGCCTGAATTTCGGCTTGCTTGGCCTCGCGGTCGTGGTTTGCCTCGATCGCGATGGCGCGCATGCCAGCCTGCACGCCGACCACATGTTCGACTGCTGCCAGATATTCGCGTGCCAACCCGCCATGAGCGACGATCACGATCCCGATCAAACCTGTGCGTCCTTGTCCTGCAGGCCGGTATCGGCCCCGCTGGGTGCGGGGTCGGTGCGGCGTTCCATTTCCCGATGCCTTATTGACACTGGCCAGCCCATATCTGCAAGCTTTTTGCCCAGCATTTCGCATATCGCCACCGAACGGTGCTGCCCGCCCGAACAGCCAAAACCAATGGCCAAATGCGCCTTGCCCTCTGCGGCATAGGCGGGCAGCAAAATGCTTGCCAGCCCCAAAACATGTTGAAATACCTCGTCAAACCTAGGGTCTTGGGCCACATATTCGGCCACCCGCGGGTCGCGCCCATCAAGCGCGCGCAGCGCGGCCACCCAATAGGGGTTGCGCAAAAACCGCACGTCCAAAACCACGTCTAACCCCCGGGGCAGGCCCCGTTTGTAGGAAAACGAGTTCAGCGTCACCGCCAAACTGCGCCCCAATTCGCGGCCCAACAGGCGATGCACCTCGTCGCGCAGCTGGTGGGGCGACAGATCTGAGGTATCGATCAAGATATCGGCGCGCCCACGGATGGGCACCAACAGGTCTTTTTCGCGGGCAATGCCGGTTTCAGGGTCTTCGGCGGGGGCCAGTGGATGGCGCCGCCGCGTGGCCGAAAACCGCTGGCCCAGAACGTCATCGCGGCAATCCAGATACACGATTTCGGCGCTGATACCGGGCCATTTGCCCAATCGATCAATGGTTTCAATCAGCGCATTGGTCGAAAAATCGCGGTTGCGCGCATCCAAGCCCAAGGCCAGCGGGCGCGCGCTTTGCGGCCCTTGCAACAGGCGCGGCAACAGCGACAGGGGCAGGTTGTCGATGGCCTCGAACCCCATATCTTCGAGCACGTTGATCGCAGTCGAACGCCCCGCCCCCGAAGGGCCAGTGACCAAAATCACCCGGCTCGTTTGCTCTGCGGGGGCCAATGCCATGTTATTCACTCCTGCCCACAGCCAGATATTGCAGAATCGCTGCAGGGAAATACGCGCTGTCAACATTGTGAAGCACCGGCAGCGGAAGGCCAAGGCAATGGCACTGGCGCATTGGGGGTAGGCGTTGCGTTTCTTTTTGGGCCAGATCCACCCACAAGCGCAGGGGCGCAGGCCCATTGGCGTGCGCGTTCAAAATACCCACGCCGCGTGCCTCGATGCGCCCCCGCAATGTGGCGGGGGCATCGGCCATCAGCTGGCCCTCTTGGCGCCACAGGCATGTGCGGTCATCTGCAACCAAACTGGCGCCCAGCGCCATCAGTTGCAGCGCCAAGCCAGATTTGCCCTGCCCCGATGGGCCCACTATCCCCACTGCGCGCCCCCCATAGGCCACGCAACTGGCGTGCACGATCAGCGGCTGATCTGGCCCATAGCCCAAATTTTCCGGCCCCGGCACCCCGGCAGACTGGACGAAATACGCAGTTTCAAAGCGGCAATCCGACGACAAAACGGGCACCCAAAGGTTCAGAGCTGATATCGGCATCGGTTGGGCGAATATTTTCCGCCCAGATGACACCGCCATGAGCCTCGACAATTTGCTTGGAAATTGCCAGCCCCAAGCCCGAATTATTGCCAAATTGGCCTTCCGGGCGCTCTGAATAAAAGCGCTTGAATATTTTTTCCAATGCCCCTTCGGGGATGCCGGGCCCGGTGTCTTCTACCACCACCAGAATACGGTTTTCGCGCTGGCGGGCCCAAACGCGGATGGCGTCGCCCTCTTCGCAAAAAGAAATCGCGTTGGTGATCAGGTTTACAAAGACTTGGGCCAAACGCGCCTCTAGCCCGTGGATCTGAATCGCGTTTGGTGGCAGGTCTGTAATAAAATCTATGCCCTGCTGCCCGGCTTGTTGGCCCAGATATTCACCCAGATTGCCCAACATGCGGATCAAATCGAAGGGTTCTTGTTCTTCTTTTACCAATTCACTGTTCAAACGGCTGGCATTGGAAATATCGCTGACCAGCCGGTCCAGCCGGCGCACGTCATGTTCGATGACATCCAGCAGGCGCAGGCGCTGTTCGTCGCGCTTGACCATGCGCAGGCTGCCCACCGCCGAACGCAGCGAGGCCAGCGGGTTTTTCAGCTCGTGTGCGACATCGGCTGCGAATTGCTCGTTGCCATCGATGCGGTCGTAAAGGGCGGCCACCATGCCGCGCAACGCGCCGGACAGGCGGCCAATTTCATCGGGACGCGCGGTTAAATCCGGAATGCGGATGCGACCGCCCGCATTTTTGCGGCGGTCACGGTCGCGGCCCGGTTCTGCGGCTTCGGCCAAGTCTGAAATGGGGTTGGCAATGGTCGAGGCCAAAACAAGGCTAAGCCCCACAGATACAACGATGGCGATCAAGAACATGCGCAAAACACGTTCGCGTTCTAGCTTGACCAAAGCATCGATACCATGGCCCGCGCTGGCCAGCACCAGCACCCCAACCGCCTGTTCGCCCTGCAAAATGGGGGCGGCGGCGGCCAATTGCGGCCCCGTGGTATCCAGCTGCACCTGCCCCGCCAGCGCCGGGCGCACCAGCGCTGCGGCCTGCGCCTGCGTGTCTGCAGGCAGGCCAGGTTGCGGGCTGCCCACCCATTGCGCCACCCCCGCCCAAACCAGTGCCAAGGCATCCACAATCGGTGTGGCGGGCTGCGTGCTGGTATCGGGCCCCGGGGCGGCGGCGGGCTGCGTGGCCAAAAGGCTGGCACGCGGATCAAAAACATAGGCCGCGATGCCGGGGCGCAGCGGCAGCGCAGACAAGGTTTGCCCCACATCCAGCCCATCGCCCGCAGCCAAGCTGACGGGCACCGCGCGCGGCAACTGCACAGCAAAACTGCTGGCAGCCAATGCCGCTTCGCTGGCCAGCAAATCTGCCCGCTGCAGCGACACCGATTGCCGCGAGGCATTGACGAACAATATGCCCGCCACCAGCACGTTCAGCGCGATCAGGTTGAACATGATGATCTTGCGCGCCAAGGGCGAGCGTTTAAGCGCGAAAAAACCGCGCCGCGCCCGCCGGTCGCGCATTTCGCGCCCAAGGCTGGTATCGGGGGAAACAAAATCCTCGCCCAACACCACATCGCCGTCACGCGCGGGGGGGCAACCCCTGTATCCGCCCGTTCAACAAGCGCCATGGTTATTCTTCGTTGTAGCGGTAGCCGATGCCATACAGCGTTGCGATGGCCGAGAAATCGTTATCAACGCTGCGCAGTTTTTTGCGCAACCGTTTGATATGGCTATCGATTGTGCGGTCATCGACATAGACTTGGTCGTCATAGGCCACATCCATCAACTGATCGCGTGATTTCACAAAACCCGGGCGTTGGGCCAAGGCCTGCAACAGCAAAAATTCGGTCACGGTCAGCGACACGTCTTTGCCTTTCCACGCCACGGCATGGCGCAGCGGATCCATCCGCAGATTGCCGCGTTCGATCACTTTGGTTTCTTCGGTTTCGGCCACCAGATTGCCCGCCACCGCCTCTTGGCAGCGCAAAAGCGCGCGGATACGTTCCACCAGCAGGCGCTGGCTGAAAGGCTTTTTGACATAATCATCGGCCCCCATACGCAGGCCCAGCACCTCGTCGATCTCGTCATCTTTCGAGGTCAGAAAAATCACCGGCATCGTGGTTTTCTGGCGCAGACGCTGCAACAGGTCCATGCCATCCATGCGGGGCATTTTGATGTCTAGAACCGCCATATCGGGAAGTTTTTTATTGAACGCATCCAGCGCCGATTGGCCATCGGTGAACGTTTCAACCTCGAACCCCTCGGCTTCGAGCGTCATGGAAACCGACGTCAGGATGTTGCGATCATCATCCACAAGCGCAATTCGCGACATTCACACACCTCATTACTCTTTAACACGAAACCGAATTTGTTAATTATTCCTTAATTTGTGCCCATCACGCAATGGCTAACTGTCATTGGCAGGTGATTCTGCGCAGATCTATGGCAAAATCACCTAATGCGCCGTGGTTTTGCCGCCCTTCCCACAGATGACGGCCGCATGCGTTGGTGAAAATCCGCCACCCACCGGCGCCGTTTGCGCTAACCTGCGACTGGTTGCGCTAACTGCACAAATGCGCCTGTTCCTTCATGGAAACGTCATGTTAAGAGGCAGCCATCGGGTGATGCGCCCGATCAGGGCAGGCCGGTGGCCCGCCCCGTTGCACAGAACCGCCGCATTGCGGCTACAGGAGCTTGGCATATGGCATTTGGACGGGTGAACCCGCAATTCCGGCTTGAGGATCAGGGGATCGATGGGCTGGGCAATGTCTATTACAATCTTATGGAGCCCGCGCTGATCCAAGCCGCGCTCGAAAAAGGCGAAGGCACCTTGGGCCAAGGCGGCACATTCTTGGTGACCACCGGCAAATTCACCGGCCGTTCGCCCAAAGATAAGCATGTGGTCAAAACCGCCAGCGTGGCCGACACGATTTGGTGGGAAAACAACCGCGCCATGAGCCCCGAAGGCTTTGACGCGCTGTATGCTGACATGCTGGCCCACATGAAGGGCAAAGATTATTTTGTGCAGGATTTGGTGGGCGGGGCCGATCCGGCCTATGCGATCAACATGCGCATGGTCACCGAATTGGCATGGCATAACCTGTTTATCCGCCACCTGCTGCGCCGCCCCGAGCGTAGCGCGCTAGACAGCTTCACCGCTGATTTCACCGTGATCAACTGCCCCAGCTTCAAAGCCGACCCCGAGCGTCACAATTGCCGTTCGGATACGGTGATTGCGATGAATTTCGACAAAAAGCTGATCTTGATCGGTGGCACCGAATATGCGGGCGAAAACAAGAAATCGGTGTTCACGCTGCTGAACTACCTGCTGCCCGAAAAAGGCGTGATGCCGATGCATTGCTCGGCCAACCACGCCATTGGCAACCCGGTGGATGCAGCGGTGTTCTTTGGCCTGTCTGGCACCGGCAAAACCACCCTGTCGGCAGACCCCTCGCGCACCTTGATTGGCGATGACGAACATGGCTGGTCAGACCGCGGCACTTTCAACTTTGAAGGGGGCTGCTACGCCAAAACCATCAACCTGTCGGCCGAGGCCGAGCCAGAAATCTACGCCACGACCAGCAAATTTGGCACCGTGATCGAAAATATGGTGTTCGACCCGGAAACCTTTGAGCTGGATTTCGAAGATTCCTCGCTGACCGAGAATATGCGCTGCGCTTACCCGCTGGAATATATCTCGAATGCGTCGGAAACCGCGCAGGGTGGCCACCCGAAAAACATTATTTTGCTGACCTGCGATGCCTATGGTGTGCTGCCCCCGATCTCGCGGTTGACGCCAGCGCAGGCGATGTATCACTTCCTGTCCGGCTTCACCTCGAAGACCCCCGGCACCGAGCGCGGCGTGGTGGAACCCGAGCCCACGTTCTCGACCTGTTTTGGCGCGCCCTTCATGCCCCGCCGCCCCGAAGCCTATGGCAACTTGCTGCGCGAGAAAATCGCCAAGCATGGCGCCACATGCTGGCTGGTCAACACAGGCTGGACCGGCGGCGCCTTTGGCACAGGCAAACGCATGCCGATCAAGGCCACGCGGGCCCTGCTGACAGCGGCGCTGGATGGCTCGTTGAACGATGCAGAGTTCCGCAAAGACGCCAACTTTGGCTTTGATGTGCCGGTTGCCGTGGCGGGTGTTGATACTGGCCTGCTTGATCCGCGCTCGACCTGGGCGGATCCTGCCGCTTATGACGCGCAAGCGCAGAAATTGGTGAAAATGTTTGCCGCCAATTTCGAGCAATATTTGCCCTATATCGACGAAGACGTGAAAGCCGCCGCAATCGGCTAAGCCACAGCTTCGCAGCCGTTTGAAACGCCCCGCCAAAAGCGGGGCGTTTTTTTTCAGGCAGCCATATCTTGGGCAGGGATCGACAATAAATAGGTCAAATCCTCGCGGCGCATATAGACCAAGAACCCCTCGATCACCCCGGCGGCCTCGTCTTGGCGTTGCCAGCGCACCGCCCCCGGCTCGGCGTGCATATACCCCTGCCGGGCGGCAAAACCTTTGCACGCCACCGCATTGGGCATGAAGCCAAACACGCAATCGGGCGATAGCCGCGACAGCGCCACCATAAAGGCAAAGCGCGCCAAGGCCCCAGACAGGCCCGTGCCATGCAATTGCGCGCGGGTGCGATCCAGCCAGAATTCGCCATGGTAGCAGATTTTACCATTGATCTGGCGCGGCCCCGGCCCGGCACGAAACCGCGAGCGCGCCAAATCCAGCGCCACGCCCGCGGGCGGATAACGCCGGAAATTGGCCAGCATATATTCGCCCAGTGAACTGCTGCCATTGTCGATAACCCGCATGGCCTGCGTATGGGCCAGCACCCCGTCGGGGGTGTGCCCGACCAGCCAAAACCCCTGCCCCGCATCTATTGGGCTGTGGCCCGGGTCAAAGGGCAGGCCCACGGGCTGCTGGGCCCGGCCCTTGGCAATAATCGCGCTATACTGGCGGAAATCATCGCCAAGGGTGACATGAAAATTAAAGCGGCGCTGCAAATCGATCTGGGCCGCCATCAGATGTGGTTCGTTTAAAATTTCGTGGACTGACATACCAAACACTCCTGTCCAAACTCTCACCCAGACAGAATAGCGGATCACAGGCCAACTGACCTAAGAGAATGCGCGCAGCGCAGCGCCCGATGTGTCCGAAAAATCGATATGCACATTCATCACCAGATCCGGCGGCATGGCGCAGCACGTTTCCTGTGGCACGCCGGGAATGTCGATATCATGTGTGCGCTCGACCACCGAAACCAGCGCAAACGACCTGTCCGGAAACTGGCACCCCATCATAAGCCTTTGATAACTTAGCGGAATGCGCCCCTCGTGGGTGCCATCGGTGATTTGGGTATGCACGTGGTCGTAGCGCAGCCCATGGGTGCTGGCCACATCCTGAAACGCATCGGCCAGTAGCGCCGCAAAGGGCGAGCCACCGGGCATATGATCTAGAATAGAGCCAACGCTGCTTTTGGCCTTGGCCCAGCCATACCAGCTGGCAAACGACGATTTTTCGCCAATTTCGCTGCACAGCCACGAATCACCCAAAGGCCGATACACCAGAATATAGGGGCGCAGGGGCTGAAACGCGGGCGCCTCGATCATTCCCTCGACGCGCACCCAGCACAACAGCGCAGCGCGCATCAGGCTGGAATGGCCCTGCATTACGCGCGAGATCGGATGCTGCTGCATGGCGTAATCGAACACCCCCTGTTCGACGTAATTGGCAGAAAACAGCCCGCCTTGGGTGGACAAGTGGCCGCTGGCCCAGGCTTGCGCGCGGGCCAACAGCTTTTGTGCCTCGGGCAGGGCGCGCTGGCCTGCTTCGGTTAGCACATATTGGCGGTCGATCAGGGTAAACAGGGGGGTGCCGCGCATCTCTTCCAGTTGGGCGATGTGGCGGCGCACGGTTTGACGGGTGCTGCGCAACTCTTTGACCGCGTGGGACAAATTCAAGGTGCGCGCAAGCGTGGTGAAAGAGCGCAACAATTCAAACAAAATGGCATGAGAGGGCTGCACCAAAATGGCCGGGCTTTCACAACTTACACTATGCCGTTGGCCTGCTGGGGGCGGTGTTTCAGATTGTGCTGGTGACAATCTGGCCGCGCACAGTAGCCTGGGCAAAACGGGTTAAAATTCATCCAGTGATGGATGACAAACAATACATCAAAGGATGCCCCATGCAAGCCATGGGTGTGCAAGTAGTTAATTGATTGGTCAATT
>Ga0181563_10006010_pt1 | contig 10995 bp, 4 predicted proteins | sample 011ome_25_FD_133759 | JGI IMG/M metagenome (GOLD analysis project Ga0181563, IMG submission 133759) | Coastal salt marsh microbial communities from the Groves Creek Marsh, Skidaway Island, Georgia - 011512CT metaG (megahit assembly) | ecosystem: Environmental > Aquatic > Marine > Intertidal zone... | reverse complement strand
GAACCCGACCGCCGCGTCCGCCGCGAACGTGACCCCGATCTTCTTCGCGCACGCGACGACGTTCGCCGCCTCGCCGCCGGACCCGTCGTGCGCGACGTAGGCCACGAGCGTGGCGTCGCGGCGCATCGCCTCCGTCGCGGCGAACGACAGCGTCCCGCCCCTGGCGACACTGCCCGAGTGCGTCACGCCGTGGCCGGGCGCCACCGCCGCCCAGTCGAAGGCGCCGCCGGGCGGGTCGAAACTCGACTCCACCGTCGCCGTCACCGCCGTCCCGACGGCGACGCGGTCCAGAGGCACGCCGTGTATGCTCACGAACGCGTCCAGAACGCCGACGGGGGGCGCCATCTGCCCGTACCAGCTCGCGTACGGCGCGAAGTCGGGGACGTCCCCGGCGCCCGCGGCGACGCCGTTCACGACGGCCCGCAAGGAAGGCGCGTCGCGATCGAGCTCGACGCCGGCGCCGTTCAGGCAACACGACCCGCTTCGGTAGGAACTGAGATCAGTCACCCGGCAACACGCGGCGTCGTTCAAAGGCACGCGCACGTAAAAGCGCTTCACGCCCGCGTCCCGTTCGGTCAACTCGATCGCGCTAGCGATCGGTGCGCTCGAGCCGCCGTCGCTCTTGAAGAACGTCGTCGTCGCGGCGAAGGCGCCGACCGCGGGCGCGCCGTCGCGCGACTCGGCCCGCAAGATCAACTCGGCGTCTATCCCCGGCTTGAACAGCGAGGGGCCCGAGATGGAAACCTCGAGCGCCCTGTACCGGGGCGTCACCGACGCCGTGCCGGTTTGCGTCTCGCCCGTGGAGGCGTCGCGCGCGGTCGCCTCGACGAGAAGCGCGGGCGCGTCGCCGCCGCCCCACCCGCCCCAGCCGTAGTCCACCGCCGGGGACGCGTCCGAGAGGTCGAGCTCGAACGGTGTCTCGCCGTCTTCGGCCGAACCGTCCAGCGCCATCGAGGGGAAACGTTTCAGCAGACGGTACGTGTCGGATCCGGAACTGCCTCCGCGTTCCTCCGCGTTCGGAAGAGGCTCGTCCTCCATCATCATCATGTCCGCGAACATCGGCATCTCTCCGCCGCCGCCGCCGCCGCCGGAACTCTTTTGCCACACCGCGACGTCCGCCGTCCCCGCGACGCGCGCGCCGTGCGTGTACGTCGCGGAGACCTTCCCTCTGACCGTGTCCAAGCCTCGGAACACCGATGGGGACTCGACCGCGACCGCCACTTCGAACGTCGGCAGGACGTACTTCTCCAGGACGAAAAGCGCCGCCCGCGCGTCGATCGACGTCGCGTCGTTTCCGGTCTCCGCGAACGACGCCTCCACCGCCCAGTCCCCCAAGGTGGGCTCGGCGGAGGTGGGCAGCGACGCGCTCGCGACACCGAACGCGTCCGCCTCAGCGGTAACCCGCATCGCGACGAACCCGTTCGGGTCGCGGAACGTGAACGTCGCCGCGCCCGCCACCGGGCGCAAAGAAAGCGCGTCGATAGCCAGCGCGCGCGCGCGCACGGTTTGTCCGGGCTTGTACTGCGGCTTGTCCGTCTCCAGGATGAGCGCGCGTTTCGATCGCGTGTCCTGGCCGTCGTCGCCGCGAGCGGCGCCACTCAAGCTGGCTAGGCTCGCGAACACGCGGACGTCGTGCCTGGCGAGCGGCGTGGACGCGTCCGCCGCGGACGCCCGGAACAGGCGGAACTCGTAATCGTCCTTCGTCGCGTCCACGCTCGCGGGCACGTCCAAGACGAGCGTCTGCGCGTCCCCGTTCGCGGCCGCCGCGACCGCGGAGGCCACGGTCACCGGCGACGACGACACGGACGCGTCCGCGAGGACCACGCGCAGGCCGCCCGCGGACGCGACGCCGTGCACGCGGACGCTCACCGACGTCGAGGCGGCGATCTCGGCGGGCGCCACCACCAGCGGCGATGATGCTGACGCGGCCGGCGCGGCGAGGCACAGGATGCTCGCCGCGAGCAGGAGCGCCGCGCCGGCGCGACCGCACGCGGTGCCACGCGGCGAGCGAAGCCGTGGCATCGTCCCCCGGCGGAGCGTGCCCGGGACGCGAGCGCGGCGCCGAATGACGAGCGAGCGCCTCGAGCTCGAGGCGTGTGTCACGGTGAAGCCTCGAACGTATCGAAACGCTCGTGGTATACCTGGTACGGTGGCGATAGGTTGGTGACTAACATACCCTCATCATCATCCCGACGCTTGCTCGCGTCCGCGTCGCGCGCGTCGTCTGGTCACGTGCTCTTCCCCTTGATTTCGCCGCAGTCCGTGATGATGACGTTCTGTAGGGGCTGGCCGGTGTACGTCCCGCAGCGCATCTCGATCCAGCGCAGGTGCTCCATGCCTTTCGTGACCTGCCCGAACACCACATGGCGCCCGTCCAGCCACTTCGCCTTGGCGAAGGTGAGGAAGAACTGCGAGCCGTTCGTGCCCGGGCCCGAGTTGGCCATGGACAGCAGCCCGCCCTTCTGGTGCTTGACGTGCCCCCCGTCCGGCCACTCGTCCGCGAAGCAGCGCCCGTAGATGCTCTCGCCACCGCTGCCGTCGCCCTGGATGTGGTCGCCGCCCTGGAGCATGAACCCCGGGATGATCCGGTGGCACTTCACGCCCTTGTAGTGCATCCGCTTGCCTTTCACGCCGCCCTCGCCTTTTTCCCCCGTGCAAAACGCGCGAAAGTTCTCCGTCGTGACCGGGAGTTTGTTCGTGAACAGCTCCAGCTCGACGCGACCGATGATGTCATCCTTGAACCGGGCCGAGATGCCAAACCCCAGGAACACCTTGACGTGGTTGTCGAGACCGGCGACGTCCTTCAGATGGATCTCCTTCGTGCTCGCCATCGTCAGCTCGCTCACCTTTTTGTACAGGAAAGAAACCACGAACACGAAGCCGAGGACGCTGACCCAGATGATGAACGGGGACGCGCCGGTGGCTGCGGGGGAACGAGAGGCGTTTTCGCGCGAGAGCGGTGAGGAACAGGAAGACGTGAGCGACGGAGCGCGCGTTCGAAGCCGAGTGGATGGCGTATCGAAAACCGGCTCTCGGAGACGCGTCCGGGGACCGGCTCTCGGGTCCCGAAAGGAAAACGCCCACGTGGGTTCGGCGATGGATGGGGTTTTCTCGTGTCCTTTCGCGATGTCTCGTACCTTGCTCGATGGACCTCGTGAAGTTCACGAAGATGTCGTGCGGCACATCGAGGAAGACGTGGATGAGCTTGCGGACGATGTCTTGCTTGCCTTGCTCGGCCATGGTCGCGGCGGGTGTGTGCCGCGCGGAAGGAAGTGCCGCAGCCCTCGCGCGAAAACCTGACGAAGAAGCGCAGACAGCGCACATGTCGAAGACACGAAGCCACGCAGACACAGAGATTGCCAAACGATGATTGTCCAACGGTCGTTTCTGAAAACCAACATCGACGCGAGTCGTCCCCCCCGCGGCGGCAGTGCGAACCGCGCGCGTACGCGTGTTCGACGCACAGAGTCGCGCGCCGCCGTCGGGTACCGGGGTCGCCTCCGCGGGTGCGCACCTCGGTCGTCGCTTCCCCCGAGACCTCGACGAGGACCGCGGACCGCTTCGCACATTCGTCCATCCGCCCGAAAGGCTTCTTTTCGCGTCCCAATCTCGAACGAGACGCGCGATGATGCGCCCGGGCGGCGAGAACGCGCTCGCCGTGCGCAACGCCAAGTCCGCCCGCGCGCACAAGACGCACACGCTCGACGCGAAGGAGCGCGAGGTGACTTTTCTGCGGCGCGAGGTGGAGCGCGTCACCGCCGAGCGCGACGCGCTGCAGCTGAGCAGTAACGGCGACAAGGCGTACATTCGACGGCTGGAGCATAAGATGACGTCGTCGGGGGAGACGAGCGCCGCCGAGCGGTGCGCGCAGTTACGCGCGCGCGTGGCGAAGCTCAAGGAAGAGCTGGCGAGCGCGACGAGTGACGCGCAGGAACACAAGAAGCAGCTCGACGCCTCGACGCGGGACAAAGCCAGCCTAGCGCACGCGCTCGAGCTGCGCGCGGCGGATTTATCATCAGAAGCCGGCGAGGACGTGCCCTCGCGGTTGCTCTACGCCGTCGCCAAGGGGCGCGAGGAGTCCGTGAGCCTCGCCGTGCAGCTCGCGGAGAAGTCGGACGCGCTCGAGCGCGCCATGCGCGCGCTCGAGCAAATGCGCGAGCGCGTGGAGCGCGCGGAGCGGGGCGAGAAAGATGCCGTCCAGGACGCGGCGGCGGCGGCTGCAAACGCCGCAGACGCCGACGCGCGCGCGGCGGCGGCGCGCGGTGACGCCGAGCGCGTGGTGGCTGGGGCGCACGCCGAGTCGGCGCGCGCCGCCGCGTTGGCGGACGAGGCCATGGCGGACGCCGAGGCGGTCGGTGCCGAGCTCAGGCGCGAGCGCGAGCGCGGCGAGGCGCTCCGGCGCGCCGTTGACGAGGCTGAGGCAGCCACGACGCGCGACCTGGAGCGCATGCGCGAGGAGATGACGCTCGCCACCGAGGCTTCGGAGCGCGAGGCGCGCGAAGGCGCCGAGGACGCGACGCGATCGAAAGAGGCGGCTGAGGCGAAGTGTGTGGGTTTGGAGCAGGAGCTCGTGTTGGTGAAGCGCCGATTGGAAGAGGAAACCTCGACGCGCGCGGCGAACGACGGCGCGCACCGCGAGACGCTGCTGGACACGCAGCGGCACTTAGCGACGACGCGCGCGCACGCGGCGGCGCTGGAAGATGAGTGCGGCAATCTGACGGCGCAGATCGAGGCGTTCGCGGTTGTCAACGCGCGTCTGCAGGAAGCCGCGAGCAGCGCGCAGAGTCGCGCGGACGCGCAGGCGGCGAAGACCTCCAACCTCCAGGCGCAGATTTTAACGTTAGAGTCCTCCACGCGCGTCGGGCGCGAGGCGCGCGCCGCCGGCGAGACCGAGCTCAAGGCGCGCCTGCGGAGCGCGTTGGAGGAGTTGGCGAGCGTCATCGCCGAGCGCGACGAGACGCGGCTGGCGCTGCGCGAGACGCTCGCCAAGTGCGCGTCGGCGATGGCGCGGAGCGAGCGCGCGGAGACCGCGGAGCGCGCCGCGCGCGCCGCGGTGGAGTCGCTGGAGCGGGGCAAACGGCTGCTGCAGGAGACGATGGCGGGGCAGCTCGAGGCGGTGCGGGCGCAGCTCGGCAGGCAGCGCGAGCAGAACGGCGCGCTCGAGGCGGCGGTGCGGCGGCGAGACGCCGACGCCGAGCGGCTGCGCGAGATGGTACAGAAGGAGGGCATCGGAAAACCAACCGGAAAGGGTTCTTCGGAGTAGGTATTGCTATGTATTAGAATCGGAATACGTGATAGATATCTATGTTTCTTCGTAGCTATGGACCACCCAAACACGCTCCTATGCTGGCGTTTTAGTACGAGTTTACTACGCGAACTCGTAAAACGCCTCCGCGCTCGAACGGGATTCTCCGTACTCGAGCGCGTCGTCGTAATCGAAAGCCTCCCAGACGTAAGGGTCCCTGGCGGTTCCTCCCGCGGCGTCCATACTGCGCTCGGGAAGCACGTACGCGTCGTCCCCCGCGCATCCCCCCACGTGTGTGTTCCGTGAAGCAGAAGCGCACCGCGTCCCGGTGACCGCCTCTCGCCCGTCGAAGTGGCACCCGTCGAAAAGCACGCTCGGCGAAAACGAGACGCGATTCGCCGCGCGCGTCGACGCGAACAAAGGGCGGTCGCCGCCGCACGCGACGGTCGCCGTTTTTTTTTTCGCCAAACCGTTTCTCTCCTTCTTCGCGAGAAGAAAGAAATCCGGGACGACACGCACGTCCACGACTTGGTCGTGCGCCACCGCCAGCTCGACGTTCCCCTCGCCGCCGTACGCGCCAGGCGCGAGCCGCGTCGCGTCTCGGTTCACCCATCGCGACCGCTCGTCTCGCCGCGCGCCCGCGAGGGACGCCGCGAACGCGCTCTGCAGGTTCGGGAACGGGCGAGAGGGCGTCCCGTACGCGAGTTCTGAATGGACGTGCTCGCCGAGCGGCGCGACGTGCGTGTCGCAGTACAGAAACGCCGCCGACGCGTCGGAAAACGTCACGCCGTCGTTACTCAGCGCGACGCTCGCGAAGAAACACGGAGACCCGAAATCGTGCGTCGCGATCGGCGGGTAGTCGGCGGAGCTCGAGGAGCTCGCGTTGGAGCTCGCGTTCGTCGCGTTCGTCGCGTTCGTCTCGCGAGAGACGACCGCGACGAACGCGTCGGTCGCGTCGTTCACGATTCCCACCAGTCGCGGCGGTGAGACACAAGACGCGCTTTTCCCATCCGGCGCGACCGTCGCGCGCGTCTCCACGGCGCGCGGCCCTAGAGGCGCGTCCGACCCGAACGCGAAGCGACACGTCGCCTCCGGCGCGTTCGGCGCGAAGGTACCCGCTCGCGCGCCGATCGCGTCGTCGTCGCCGCTGATGAGCGTCACCTCCGTGTTTCCAGACAAAGGTCCGCGCGCGGTGACACCCAGCGCCAACAACGCGCGGTTCGAGTGGCGCGTCGTCGCCGCGCGCCGCAAAAGGCGCGCCGCGCCGGTTTCGTGAAACGTTTCGTGAAACGTCGCGTCGCCTTCCTCCGTTCCGGCGCCGCGCAGGGACGGCGGCGCGGCGACGTACCGGAACGTCGCGCGCGCGGCGTTCGCGAACGACCCGTCGTCGAACGTCACGCCGTGGTCGTTGGAGAGCGCGACGCGGCACACGCGCGACACAGTCGCGGTCGCGTTCGCGGGGAGCGCCGCGAGAACCGCCGCCGGCGCCGCGGCGGGAAACGGCGGCGCGACGCACGCGACGCTCGCGAAATCCAAAAACCGAGTCGTTCCGTTCGCTCGCGCGTGTGCGTCGACGAGCTCTCCAGTTATTGAATACGAACCGCCGTCGCCGAGCGTCACGAAAACAGGGCACTCGAACCGGCACCGCAGCCCGGGACCGGGGAAAAACGTGCCCCGCGGCCTGGCGCCGAACGTCGCCGCCGTCGGAGAGACGCCGCCGCGCGTCGCGCCGCCGCGCCCGCGCGACCCCGGGCCGCCCGAGGGCGCGCCGCCGAGAAGCGCGGCGAATCCGGGAGGCAACGCGTTGACGTCGTCGACGTCGCGTACGTCAAACGCGAGCGTCGCGTTGTGTGGGTCGTTGATATCGTTCACGGCGTACCCGACCGCGCGAATCGTGATCAGCGAGCCCCCTTTGTCCGCGCCTCGTTCGGGAACGGCGACCCACCGCTCGCGCGCGCGGCGCGCCGGCGCGAGATTCGATTGGAACCCGCCGGCGCCGCAGCCGGGGCACCCGGGGGTCACCTCTTCGTACTCCAGAATCAACGCGCTGTTTGAGGACTTCGTTGCGCCCGAGCGGACGTGCACGAGCGGCGGCGCGGACCACACGCCGTCGCCGTTGCTCACGGAGACGTGCGCGGAGACGGGGTCTCCGAGCGCGATCCGCGGCGCGACGCATTCGATCTTCGTCCTCGAGACGAACCGCGCGCGCGTCTCGTGCAGCAGCGGGCCTCCGTCCGGCGCGCCGCGCGACGCCGCGAACCGAACCGCCAGACCCGCGGTGTCTTCGAACCCCACGCCCGTGATCGTGAGCACGGCGCCGCCGCTGACGTGCGCGGAGGGGGGGGACAAGGACGTCAGCCGGGGCGCGATGGGCGCGCGGCGGTGCCCGTGCGTCTCCCGCGCGCGCGCTCTGCCCTGCGCGGCCGCGTCAAAGCCGGCCGCGCCCACGCCGCACGGCGCCAGGCACGCCGCCATGACCGCGAGCGCGAGCGCGGCGGCCGCGCGGGAGGCGCGGAGACCGCGCATCGCGGTCTGAGGAGAGGCGCGCCGAGGAGCGAGCGAGTTCCTTTCCCGAGGCAACAACGACCGCAGTCTCCGCTAAAAAAATTCGGCCAAGCTCATGCAGATTCGAGTCCGAACGGCGAGGAGCCGAAAGTTGTCGCCCACGACGACAACTGGCGCGATCATGTGAAAGAGATCCGCGAACCGAACCTTCCCATTCCTCTCTCCACCGAGCAGCATGGGCCGCATCAAGGACTACTTCGTCGAGCGGGGCCTCACCCCCGCGGACTTCCCCGTGGCGTTCGTGTTCCACGAGGTGATTTCCGTCGGGTGGGCGGGCGCGGTGTGGGGCGCGTGTTACGGCATCCAGCCCTCGGTGACGGTGTGCCGGCCGCTCGCGAAGCTGCCGATGGCGTCCCGAGTCTCCGGCGCGTTCGACAAGGCGCTGACGTTCTCGGACGCCAAGCTGGAGAAGATGACGTGGCTGAAGAAGATGCCGGCGGTGAAGCACGCGCACCCGCGTCGGCTCACCGTGAGTCTCGCGGAGTCCCTCGTGTTCCGAGGCGCGGTCAAGCCCGTGTCTTTCGGCGCGAAGCTCTATTTCTCCTACCAGTTCGTGCTGTGGACGAAAAAAGCGCGCGCGTCTCTCGCCGCCGCGCGCGAGCGGAAGGAGGCGGAGCAGGCGAGCGGCTCGAGGCCGACGATGGTGCGGAAAAACGGGCGGTGGGTGCGCGAGACGCCCGCGGCGCTCACGCTGGCGCTGCCGCCGCCGTGGGACGGGAAGATGTAGCGAAGAGGTACTCCTAAGAGCGTCGCGTCGACGGATGGTGATGAAACAAAAGTCGGCACGGCATTTGGTGTCGACGCACGACGCGGCTGTGATTCAGAGCACGCGCGTCCGTTCGAAATCGCTTTCGGCAGGTCCCGGAATAGATCATAGATCATCGTCCATCGTCTCCGCAGACCGCGCGGCGCGGTGCGTCGGCCTCGCTCCCCGAAGTCGACGCGCGGAGGGCGGGATGGCTGTCTCGACACACTTCGCCACCCCGGGGTTCACCCCCGAGGACTCCGCGGCCAGACTGGCGCGCGTGCAGGCCGCGGCTGTCGAGAGCGGCGTCGACGGCATCTTGTTCGTGGGCGGCGTGGACGGGAGGGACAACCTCGGATCGGTCCACGGACTGAACTATCTGTTGGGCGGCTTAGGCGGCTACGACCTGCTCGAGCGCCAGCGGGTGGTGAGTCCGTGGCTGGAGGATGTCGTCCTGTTCGTCACGCCGGACACGGTGGACGTGCACGTCGGCCCGGAGGCGTACGAGATCGTTCGCCCGGTCGCCGCGGTGTGGTCGCGCGCGACGAAAGTGACTGTCCGCGCGCTCCCTCCCCGGCGCGTCGCCGCCGCCGAGCGCGACGCGGAGACGCGCGCTGAGGCGAAGCGGCGGGAGGAGGCTATGAGACGCGAGGCGCGGCTCGAGGGCGGCGATGTCGAGACGCGGGAGGAGGAGGACGCGAACGAGGCGCCCACCGAAGACGACGCGGAGCCGCTGTTTGGTTCGTCCGAATCGGACGCCGACGACGACTCGGAGGATGACTCGGATGATTCTTCCGACGACGACGAAGACGAAGACGCGGCGCAGGATTTCAAGCTGGAGAGCTTCGTGGATGTGTTCGTCGGAATGGAAAAAATCGGCATCTCGGTCGTCGTGCCGTACGACACGGCGGACCGTAACGGGTCCAGCGCGAACGGCCTGGAAGCCGCGCCGACCGAGATCGAGCGGTGGCCGTTGGCGATGGCGTACGGCTTGGAAGGCGTCGGGCGGAGCGGGTTCTTCACCATGAACTTCGAGGTCAAAGACGTGTGTGACACGTTGCGACGAACGTGCTACGCCCGTCTGGACCGTACCGCGTTGACGCGCGAGCTGGACCACAACGTCCCTCAGTTCGTCGCGCAGTGGCTCGACGTCGCGGACGCGCTGGAGGAGGCGTCGGCGGGAAAACGCGCCGCGCTCTTTTCGCCGGGACAGACAGATCTGTTCGATTCGCGCGAGACGAACGAAAGAGCGTTCGCGGAGGCTCTGTTTGACTTTTTCGAGTACGGCTCACTCCGCGCGCCGGTGGGGGTGCGACCCGCGTGCGCCGTTCTCGACGCGCCGCGCGTGACCCTCGCGAAGACACACGCGACGGTCGAGGCGACGCACCCGAAGTCGCCCGGCGTAAAAATAGCGCGTACGTTTTTCCTCGGCGACGGCGCGCGCCGCGCCGCGGCGGCGAACGGGTTCGTCGAGAACGACCGGTTCGCGCCACCGGGCGACGAATGCGCGCCGGTTCACCTCGAAGGTGACGTGACTCGGGATGAGACACACGCGTCTTTCCTCGCCGGCGCGCACGCGGGCGGCGTCGCGGCGGCGCGCGCGGCGGCGCGCGCGCTCTTCGCGTTCGCGGGCGGCGAAGCCGAATCCTCCGCCGAATCCTCCGCGGCGGCGGCGGATTTCCTAAAGCGCGACGCGCGCGCCGCGTTTTCGGCGGCGGCGAAAGCTTCGGGCGTCCGCGGCGCCGCGCTCGCGCGGCTCGCGGACGCGCTCGTGGTCGAAACGAGCGCGACATCGTTCGCGCGCGAAACCGTGGAGATCATGAACGACATTCGGACATTCGGACATTCGTTCGCGTACGTCCGCGCCGCGATCGAGCTTCCCGCCGACGCGTCGTTCGAGCTTCCCGCCGTCCGCGTCGCGCACGGCGACACGTACGCGGGAGGGACCAGACACGACGCCGTACATTTACGTGATATCCGTCGCGGGGATGACGACAAAGTGTTTCCTGTGGCGGTGACCGCGTCCGTGCCCGCGTCCATGCGTTGGCCCTCCGTGGCGGAAGCGCGCGTGTGCGAAGACGCGCGGGAGGTGGTCGACCGCGCGGCGCGCGAGACGCGCTTCCGCGGAGCTAAGCGGCGGGAGAAGGCGCGAGTCGACCGAGTCGACTCCGCCGAAGCCGCCCCGGCGGCGGCGCCGCCGCGGAACCCGCTGATGCTCGCGGCCGATCCCGTCGCGGCGGAGGCGGGAGAAGACGAGGCGTTCTTCGACGACGAGCTCTTGTCCTCCTCCGAGGACGAAGGCCCCGAAGAGGAGGAGGACGAGGACGAGGACGAGCGGGAATACGACGACGACGACGACGACGACGATTCGGCGTATGCGCTCGGTAATAATACTGACGGTGTGGCATTGAGAGGAAGAGGAGCTGTGGGGAATACAACG
>Ga0181563_10006002_pt1 | contig 11001 bp, 8 predicted proteins | sample 011ome_25_FD_133759 | JGI IMG/M metagenome (GOLD analysis project Ga0181563, IMG submission 133759) | Coastal salt marsh microbial communities from the Groves Creek Marsh, Skidaway Island, Georgia - 011512CT metaG (megahit assembly) | ecosystem: Environmental > Aquatic > Marine > Intertidal zone... | reverse complement strand
TTATTAAGAATCGTTCAATTCAAAGTTTATACGATTCGGATTGCCAATGGATAGCATGGAATGGGAAGGATAATCCGGTAGGCCTTTGTTTTAAAAAGGGTAAATCTTCGGCATTTGAGGGTTTTGATTTGGAAGCAAAAGCAATTGAAAATAAATCCGCATTGATTTTTGCAGGAATGCGACCGAATAGTGGTGTAGATTCTTCCAGAGTAGAAAAAACCAATTTGAATTATTCGGGTGTAGAATTGTTGGATGTTTATTTTAAAGATGTTTACCAATATTTGAAAAATGGGGAATATGGATATTAAAGAAATACTTAACGAGCGAATATTGATTATAGATGGTGCCATGGGCACCATGATTCAACGTCATAAACTCTCTGAAGAGGATTACCGCGGTGATGAGTTCAAAGATTATGCGCATTCTTTAAAAGGGAATAACGATTTATTGGTGTTGACCCAGCCTGATATTATTCGGGATATACATTTAGGATTCATGAGAGCGGGCGCAGATATCATTGAAACCAATACCTTCAATGCTAATGCTATCTCAATGTTGGATTATCACATGAGTGATAGGGTTGTCTATTTGAATATTGCGGCGGTTAAAGTGGCCAAAGAAGCTCGTGATATCTATGCGAGTGAATCAGATAGAACTGTATTTATTGCAGGTGCTTTAGGGCCCACCAATAAAACGGCAAGTTTAAGCCCAGATGTAAACAATCCCGGATATAGAGGCGTGAGTTTCGACGAATTGGTTTCGTGTTACACAGAGCAAACCATTGCTCTGGTTGAGGCAGGTGCAGATTTGATTTTAGTGGAGACGGTATTTGATACACTAAATTGTAAAGCGGCTTTGTTCGCAATAAATACGTTAAAAGAAGAACGAAATTGGGACGTTCCAGTAATGGTAAGTGGTACCATCACGGATGCTTCTGGAAGGACGCTTAGTGGCCAAACAACGGAGGCATTTTATAACAGCATCGCTCATGGAAATTTATTGAGTGTTGGCTTGAATTGTGCTTTAGGAGCCGATCAGATGCGCCAATATGTCGAAGAATTGTCAAGAGTTTCGGAAGTTTATGTGAGTTGTTACCCCAATGCCGGTTTGCCAAATGAATTCGGTGAGTACGACGACAGCCCAGAACACATGTCCGGAGTTATTGCCGATTGGGCGCAACAAGGATGGGTGAATATTGTTGGTGGATGTTGCGGAACGACCCCAGAACACATTAAGTTTATAGCAGATTCTTGTAAGAAATTTGCGCCAAGACCTTTGCCTGTAAGGGCGTAAGTGTCAATTTAACACAATGAAAATGTAATTTTTTATTACAAAAAGGGTTATCTTTGCACTTTAATTCAATGGGAGATATTCAATTTGAAACTACCCCTGCAACACAGTTCGATTTGTTTGCAGGCCTTGAGTCTACCGACCACGAACAGATTGTATTTTGTCAGGACAATGCCACAGGTTTAAAAGCTATCATTGCCATTCATAATACCGTTTTGGGCCCTGGTCTAGGTGGAACGAGAATGTGGGTTTACCAACACGAAAAAGAAGCCATTCGCGATGCCATGAGATTATCTCGCGGTATGACGTACAAAGCAGCAGTTGCTGGCCTTAATTTAGGTGGCGCTAAAGCGGTAATAATTGGCGATCCTAGAACGCAGAAAAGCGAAGCATTGATGCGTAAGTTTGGTCGTTTCGTTGAGAATTTAAATGGTAAATATATCACAGCTGAAGACGTAGGAACCACTACGCGTGATATGGAATACGTACAGATGGAAACCGAGCATGTGGTAGGTTTGCCAGAAAGTATGGGAGGAGGAGGCGACCCTTCACCTGTAACGGCTTACGGTACGTATATGGGTATTAAAGCGTCTGCAAAGCAGGCCTATGGCAGCGATAGTCTCGAAGGAAAGAGCGCTGCTGTGATGGGTATAGGTAAAGTAGGTTGGCATTTGTTAGAGCTCTTACACAAAGATGGTGTGAAGCTATATATTTCTGATTTGAATCAAGATGTTTTGAAAAAAGCCGCAGATTCATTTGGAGCTATTCCTGTTTCCTCTGAAGATATGATTTCCTTAGATGTTGATATTTTTGCACCTTGTGCAATGGGAGGCATCTTAAACGATCAAACCATTCCAAATTTGAAATGTCAAATCGTTGCAGGTGCTGCCAACAATCAGTTGGAAGACGAAACCGTACACGGTGACCTTTTGAAAAAGATGGGTATTGTCTATGCTCCTGATTTTGTGATCAATTCAGGTGGTTTAATCAATGTATATAGCGAATACAATGGTTATGTTCGTGAGATTGCGATGAGTCAAACCGAGAAGATTTACGATACCATTTTAGACGTAAATAGAATGGCACAAGACTTAGGTTTAAACAACCAAATTGCAGCCATTAAACATGCTGAAAAACGCATTAACGATATGCGTTTGGTACACAGCACGTACTAAAATCCTTTTTTTATAAATACCTTAGAAAAGTCCCGTCATTGGGACTTTTCTTGTATTTTCGCCATATGGTCTCCCGTTTCTTTCAAGCCTATCGCAATAGCAGTGCGGCATTGTTGGCACTTTTATGGCTTTTGCTTTTATATATTGTAATTGCAATTTCCGCCGAAGGTCCAGCAGGGGGACAAGATTCATGGAATCATTATTTATTTGCCCGCTGGAGTTTGAAACATCCTATCTTGATGTTAGACCTGTGGGGGAAACCTTTCTTTACAATTTTGTCGGCACCTTTTGCTCAATTGGGCATCACTGCTCTTTATACGCTTAACATGCTTGCTACTTTAGGAACGGCATGGATTACATATTTAAGTGGTCGAAAGCTTGGGATGCGCAATCCTTGGATGTTGATACTGCTTTTTGGCTTACAACCCATTATTCTCGCCAATTTTCATTCGGCCTTAACCGAGCCAACAAACGCATTAGTATTGGTATTTGTAATTTACAAATTGATTTCTTACCGATATGCAACCGCCATCGTTATTGCTTCTTTTTTACCTATTATTCGCACGGAAGGACTTGTGTTAGTGGCTGCCATTTTGCCTTTTTTATATTTAAAGGGAAAATTAAAATACATTCCATTACTATTGTCAGGTACACTAATTTTTGCAATTCTTGCCGCTTTGATTTCCGGCGAATGGGATTATTTTATCTCCCACAATCCGTATTTTAAATTTGAATCTGAAGGTAAATTTGATCCAGGATCGGGTTCTTTCTGGCATTATGCTCAAGCTCAAAAAGCAATAACAGGATTTTGGATTACCTTGTTAATGGTAGTGGCGTTTTTCTTGATCTTGGATTATATATATTCTCGAATTAAAAAACGCACCCCTCATGAAATGAGTCAATTTGTATTGTGGTTATTTCTTCCGCTTTTTGGAGCGTATTTTTTTGCTCATAGTTTTATTTGGTATGCCGGAATGATGGGGTCGCATGGTTTAATTCGCGTCTTTGTTGTGGTTTCGCCAGTGGCAGCACTCATAGCGCAATACAGTTTACATCGTATCATGGTGATGGACGTTCGATTGCTGAATAGAGCCATAAAAACCATAACTACTGCTGTTGCGTCTCTAATAGCAATAAACGGAGCAGGTGTGCTTTCAGGATTTTCGGGAAATGCGAGTATTCCGGGTTATCCAGGTAGGCAATTATGGTTCAATGCCATCGACTCAATAAAAAGTATGGGATACGATAATTATGTTTTGGTACATCAACTTCCTGAACTTAATGTGCATTTGGATTTGGATCCCTTTGAAGATCCTCAGAAAATTCAAGAAAGTAGAACCCAATATTTATGGAGTCTCGATACGCGTGCGGGTTACGATTGGTTTCCCGAAAACACCGTAATACTATGGGATAATTTTCATGCTAGGAGAGATGCGCCAATGCCTTTAGATACCTTGCGATCATTAGGTACTTATAAGGAATTGCTTCATTTGCAACATGAAACCGACAGTCTTTACGATGTGCGTGTTTTTGTTCATAAGGGCTTTCCCCGGCAGTAAGATTCTTGAGCAAATATGTGATCCTCCCGAATATGAGGATGTTTTGTTAATCTGAAATTTGAGTGGTTTGAGTCTTAAATAAATCAGCCCAACCTAAGCAAGACTTTCCCTAATTAAGCCCGATGCGGTCTTAAATCCTTTAATCGCAGTTGTAATTTTACCTGACCGTTGAAATCGTTTTCTTCGATGCAATAACAAGCGTCAAAAATTTCACCGTTTGAAACAACTGGCAAATGTTCAGATAAACCGAAACCAATTCCATCAAAATAATGGCGACTGTTTTGTGAAATTTGCAGTTTCAGATGACGATCTTTTAATACTCTAGGACTGTTATTAGATCTCAACTTATTGGAATGAAAAATAGGCAATGGGTTTCCAGGTCCAAAGGGCGACATTTGATTGATAAGATCAAGAAACTTGGGCGTAAGGCTATCTAGTGAAATATCCAAATCATACTCAACCTCGGGTAATAAGGATGCTTCTTGAATATCCCTTACTACAACCGACTCGAATTGTTCGCTGAACGCATCAAAATTTTCGGCTTTAATGCTCAATCCAGCTGCATATTTGTGGCCTCCAAACTGTTCTACCCATTGCGAACATTCCGTAATGGCTTCGTGGATATCAAAATTCTTGACACTTCGCGCAGAACCCGTTAGCATCCCATCATTTTGAGAAAAAACAATAGTCGGTTTGTAGAATTGCTCCACCATCCGACTCGCAACAATACCAATAACACCTTTGTGCCAGGCTTCACCGCGGATTACAATACTCTTGCGATCTGCCATACCTGGTGTTCCTTCTACCATATCCACGGCATTTTTAGTAATGTCGTTGTCCAATTCTTTACGTTCTGTATTACGTTCGTTAAGAACTCGGGTTAATTGTCGTGCTGTGGTATATTCCTTTTCTATCAAAACCCGCACCGCCGCTTTTGCATCAGAAATACGACCGGCTGCATTGATTTTGGGGCCAATTCCAAAAATGATATCTTGGATGCTATATTTTTTCTTTTTAGGACCTACTTCTATTAAGGCTTGCAAGCCTGCTGAAGGATTCTCGTTCAATTTTTTGAGTCCAAAATACGCCAATACGCGATTCTCGCCCTGCATGTCAACCATGTCAGAGGCAATACTAACCGCTACAAGGTCGATGTATTCTAATATTTTATCTTCCGGGAAACCTTCTCTTTTGGAATATCCTTGAACGAGTTTAAATCCAATTCCCGCACCGCTTAATTCTTTATAGGGATAGGTACAATCTAATCTTTTTGGATTTAATATGGCATGTGCCTTAGGAAGTGTTTCTCCAGGTAAATGGTGGTCGCAAATGATGAAATCAATACCCAATTCATTGGCGTAATCTATCAATTCATTAGAACGAATACCACAATCGAGTGCAATGATTAAACTGATGCCGTTTTCATGTGCATAGTCGATTCCCATCTTGCTTATTCCGTACCCTTCTTTATAACGATCGGGTATGTAATACTCAATGTGCGGATTAAGCGTTACAAAATAGGAGTAAACGATACTTACCGCTGTGGTTCCATCGACATCGTAATCGCCATAAACCATCATTTTTTCTCCATGATAGACGGCATTTTTGATACGAGTGTATGCCAAATCCATATCTTTCAACAGAAACGGATCATGTAAATCGCTTAATTGAGGTCTAAAGTAGGCTTTTGCTTTATCGTAAGTATCAATTTCGCGTTGAACAAGAATGGTAGCAATAGCTTCGGAAACATTAATTTCAGCGGAAAGCTTTGCTACTATTTCGGAGTTGGGTAGGGGCTTTGCTTTCCATCTGATTTCCATAGAACTGCAAAATTCGTGATTTTTTAACGCATTCCGAAATACAAGCCTTACAATTTTTTAATATATTTGTTAATATGCATAAAATGCAGATTTTCATCTGCTTGTTATTTGCAATAACTGCAAGTAAAGGTCAGATTTCGATTAAAAGCAATCATATGCCCAAGGCAGGTGACACGGCACGGGTTTCATTGGCTCCTAGTCTTGAATTGCCAAGTAATTGGCAGAAATCAGGTGCCAATCAATCCTGGGACTTTTCTAAGTTAAAGCCAAGCGGAACCCAATTGCGCGATTACAAGTCTTCATTTAGAACACCATATGCTTTTTACTTTATCAATCAAATTGGTGAAAAAATTGCTGATACCTTAGGTGGCGGTCCTCTTACATTCACGAACGTACATAATTTTTATTCAAATAGTAGTTCGGTATTTAAAGCTGAAGGCTTGGGTTACTCCGTTTCGGGTATTCCATTGGCGGCGAATTATACCGACGATGACGAGATATATCAATTCCCTTTGGAATATAACGATAGCGATGTCAGTACATTTCGTTTCAAATTTGAAGTTCCCGGTCAACAATTTATTACCTATATCCAACAAGGTAAAAGAACCAATGTGGTTGATGCATACGGAAGTATATCAACCCCTTATAAAACCTATGCCAATGTAATACGTGTGAAGACCATATTGAATCAAGTGGACACGTTGATTTCTCCAATTGGTAAAACGGGTATTCCTCGTCCTCAAGTTATATATAAATGGTTATCTCAAAATGAAGTGGTGCCGGTTATGGAAATCCGTGGATCCATTGTTGCCAATGGAACATTTACACCTACAGAAGTATATTACAGAGATAGTTTCCGGGATCTTCCCAACGGTGGAGGAAATCCAGGCGGGCTAGTGGTAGATTTTGAAGTTGATAAGAAAATAGGTAATGCAGGTACCGATGTATTTACATTTACCAATAAAACCCGCCCTTTTGCGCGATCATATGAATGGAGCTTTCTTCCCAATACAGGCATCCAATTTGTTTCGGGAACGGATGCAAATTCAGAAAATCCCCAAGTTGTATTTTCCGAAGCAGGAAGTTATTCGGTTACCTTAACAGCTCAATTAGGTCCGGGTGTTTCTCGAGATACTGGTTTCAAAGACTTGATACAAATTGAATGGGGTGCATTTAAACATAAGTTTGAACACAATGAGGCTGGCTGTTTGCAGGTATATCCAGTTCCTTCCAATGAGAAGCTCAATGTTGTTTTTACTTGCCCAACTCTTGTAGCGATACAATGGCCTGAGGAACTTAATGTATTCAATGCTATGGGAAAGAAGCATGCTATCCGAAAAGTAAAAACTTCGAATGATGCTTATCATTACAATATTGGCGAACTTCCTTCAGGAATTTATCAACTCGAATTCTTGGGTCAACGTATCCATTTTGTTAAATTGTAATTTTAGTCACAAGTAAAAAAAATACTTAAAATAATTTTGTAGCCCTTTTAATAAAGCAATAACTGTGAAAATAGGAATTCTAAAAGAACGTCGTGTTAATGAAACCCGTGTTGCATTGACCCCAGGCGTGATAAAAAATCTCATAAAAATGGGATTCGAAATTTGTGTTGAGAACGGCGCAGGAAATAATGCCCATTATAGCGACTCAGAATACACTGAGGCTGGCGCTCAAGTAATGGGGCGTAATGATGTATGGAATTCCGATGTCTTGGTTCAGGTGAATGTGCCAGATGCTGAAACATTGGCGGAACTGCCTTCCAATAAAACATGGATTTCGTCTGTCTATCACCGAAATAATGCTGAAATCATTGAAAAATTCAATGAAAAGCAAACTTCTGTATTGTCCTTGGATGCAATTCCTAGAATTTCAAGAGCACAAAGTATGGATATCCTGAGTTCCCAAGCAAATCTTGCAGGTTATCGCGCGGTAATAGAAGGAGCCTATCATTTGGATAGGATTTTCCCTCTGTTGATGACCGCAGCAGGTACCGTTACTCCAGCAAAAGTGCTCATTTTTGGTGTGGGTGTTGCAGGTTTGCAAGCCATAGCTACTGCAAAAAGATTGGGTGCTGTTGTGGAAGCCACAGACGTGCGTCCAGAAACAAAAGAGCAAGTTGAAAGCTTGGGCGGGAAGTTCATAGAGGTTAAAGGTGTGGAAGTAGGTTCGGAAGGTGGTTATGCGAAAGAAGCATCTGAGGAGTATAGGAAAGCACAAAGAGAAGCGGTAAATCAATCCTTAGCAAAAAGCGATTTGGTAATTACAACCGCTTTGGTACCCGGCAAAAAAGCCCCTGTTTTGATTGATGACGAGCAGTTGGCATTGATGAAAAACGGAAGCGTTATTATCGATATGGCAGCCGAACAAGGTGGTAATTGTTCCCAATCTAAGCCTGGAGAAATTATTTCGGTGAACGGCGTTAAAATTGTCGGTTCGGTAAATATGCCTGCCGCCGTTTCAGGAAATGCAAGTGATTTATTTGCTCGTAATATCTGGGAATTGCTTAAGTTGATAGGTCCAAAAGGCCAAATCGAATTGGATGAAAAAGATGAAATAGTTGATGGTTGTTTAATAACGCATCAAGGTAAAATACGTAAATCAGACTCTTAAATATTAGAAAAATGAATACCCTAATACAATTTGTGGGTGAAAATATCACCTATTTCTATCTCATCATATTGATGGTTTTTGTGGGCATCGAGCTCATTTCTCATGTACCTAGTGTACTACATACCCCCTTGATGAGCGGCGCAAACGCCATTCATGGGGTTGTGATTATTGGAGCGATTATCGTTCTTGGTCATGCCGATCCTGCTGATTATTTCTCTATCAGTATAGGATTTGTTGGGGTATTTGTGGGAACCTTAAATGTAATTGGTGGCTTTGTTGTTACCGATAGAATGTTGGAAATGTTTAAAAAGAAACCTAAAAAATAAGCCATGAATTACTTACAAGAAATTGCCTATTTGATAGGATCTGTTGGCTTTATAATAGGCCTGAAAATGATGGGAACTGCCGATTCTGCCCGAAAGGGGAATTTGGTTGCAGCCTTTGGTATGGCGGTTGCGGTGTTGGCGACTTTATTTTTAGATAAAACCGGTTTTCACGTTATCGGAAACTTGGGATATATTTTAGCGGCTATTGCTTTGGGAACGATAATCGGAACGTTAATGGCCAAACGCGTTCAAATGACAGCAATGCCGGAGATGGTTTCTCTGTTTAATGGTATGGGAGGATTGGCAGCCGCGTTGATCTCAATTATCGAATGGACGCATCTTCAACACACCGGTGAAATAGCCGGTTTAGGTCTCTTTGTTCCAATTATCGCAGGATTGATTATTGGTACAGTTTCGTTTATTGGAAGTATGGTCGCTTGGGGGAAATTGAATGGCAAATTGGGAGATTTTCGTTTCCCGGCTCAGCAATACATCAATGCTTTAGTTTTGGTGCTCATTTTTGTAGCGGCTTATTTTGCTTTCAGTGGCGTTGATTCTGAACGAATCACTTGGTTTTATATTACCATGGGTATTGCCATTGTTTACGGATTGTTGTTCGTATTCCCAATTGGCGGTGCCGATATGCCGGTTGTGATTTCATTATTGAATTCATTTACGGGTGTAGCAGCTGCTTGTGGAGGTTTCCTATATGACAATAATGTTATGTTAATGGGTGGTGTATTGGTCGGATCGGCGGGTACAATTTTAACGGTGGTTATGACCAAAGCGATGAACCGTTCCTTAACCAATGTATTAATTGGAATGGTGGGTAGTGGGTCTTCAGGTTCTGGCTCGGGCTCGGGTCCCGGTGGTAGCGTTAGAGAAGTACAAGCAACCGATGTTGCCATCATGATGAAGTATGCGCAAAAGGTAATCATTGTTCCGGGATACGGTTTGGCAGTTGCACAGGCACAACACGTTTGTCATGAATTGGAATTGTTATTGGAAGAAGAAGGTGTAGATGTGAAATACGCCATTCATCCCGTTGCTGGACGTATGCCAGGCCATATGAATGTACTGTTAGCTGAAAGTAATGTAGCGTACGATAAACTAATAGAAATGGAGGATATCAATCCGGAATTTTCCACTACCGATGTTGTTTTAGTAGTAGGAGCCAATGACGTGGTAAATCCTGCAGCTAAAACGGATTCAGGAAGTCCGATTTATGGTATGCCTATTATGAACGTGGATAACGCCAAGCAGATTGTAGTGCTTAAGCGTAGTATGAAATCGGGTTATGCCGGAATCGAGAACGCTTTGTTCTATGATCCAAAATGTGGGATGCTATTCGGTGACGCTAAAGACAGTATCAGTAAACTGGTAACAGAGGTTAAAGCTCTTTAATCGGTAATATCAGAACTATATCGTTCGTCCAATAGTTCTTGAACTTGTTGCCACTCTTTTAAGGGTTCGTAACACATGGTTCCGGAACAAAGGAAATAGGCATTTTCTTTGGATTCCGTTCCATTCAACCAAGGGATTGGCGATTCATTCTTCATTCCTAATACGGTCAGCCAAGAGGGCCATTGTGCGAGTTCTTGAGCATTGGGCTGTGGGCAATCGCCTGAGATTCCAATATGGGCATTGCCACAAGATTGCATAGCGTGTAAACGAGCCCATCCGCTGTACCAACTAGGGAATTTTTCTATTTGTTGGGCGTGTTTTTCAAGTAGCGTAATAAACAGTTCCTGATACTTGGGTTCTGCAAAATGCATGAATAACGATTCTAATACTTGTGCAATCATGGAGTTTGAACTAGGAATTACGTCGTCCGTGGCGTCAGATTTTCTCAATATTAAATCTTCGGCAGTATGCTCGGTAAATAAAAATAAGCCCTGTTCGGAATCGTAAAACTTATCAATGGCAACATCTCCTAAAGTTTTTGCAAATTCCAAATATTGAATCGATTCGGTAGCTTTAAATAACTGCAAGAAACCCAATGCACATGAAGCATAATCCTCTAAATAACCTTTATTGTAGGTTTCTCCATTTGCATGAATTCTGTATAATTCTCCATCAACCCATAAAGTATTCATGATCCAGTCACCAAGAGCGGCAGCCTCATTTTTTATGCTAACGGAATTTTCATTTTCAGAAGCGATATAAATATAAAGGTTGCTAAGTGCGCTTAACATCAAACCATTCCAAGCGGCAATTA
>Ga0181563_10005995_pt1 | contig 11008 bp, 10 predicted proteins | sample 011ome_25_FD_133759 | JGI IMG/M metagenome (GOLD analysis project Ga0181563, IMG submission 133759) | Coastal salt marsh microbial communities from the Groves Creek Marsh, Skidaway Island, Georgia - 011512CT metaG (megahit assembly) | ecosystem: Environmental > Aquatic > Marine > Intertidal... | reverse complement strand
CTTGGCAAAGTGGCTGGCAAAGTGTTCCGCATTGGTCATCTTGGCTGGTTGAACGAAACCATGGTTCTGCAAGCATTGGGCGGCACCGAAATGGCGTTGCGCGATGCTGGCATTTCATTTAGAGCCGGATCCGGTGTCGGTGCCGCGGTGGAATATTACACCGACTCACGCAAGCCACTGACACTGGCCGCTGAATAACAATACCCTCCTGAAGAAATGCCCTCTGACAACGAAAGTTGTTAGAGGGTTTTTTTTGGCCCTGCCCCAAAAATGCCAAGTTGTTGCGGCATTTATTTTTCCTAATCGTGCTAGTATTATGACCATTGGTGCCAGCACCGGCCCGAGGAAAGCGATGCGACAACACAATTTCAAACTCATTATTTTCGGGTATATGTTTGCCTATTGGCAGTTTGCATCAGCGGCAAGTGCCAATACAGAATTGTCAAAAATGCGCGACTGTACCGAAATTGAACTAGAAGCCGTGATTGACCAAGACGCTTCACGCGAAGATAATTTAGCGCGGCTGTCACAACAATTTTTCCAATCGGTCAACACAATTGAACATTGTGATCGTGATCAAGATAGTGTCGATGCGGCCAGTGATGGCGGCGGTGCGGCCGATTCAACAGCCAGCACCGATGCAGATGCTAAAAAGGCTAATAATACCGGCACCGATGCAACCAGCACATATTCTGAACAAATGACAGCCTCATCAGATAGCGAAAACCCCACCAACATAGACGCAAACAACACCGCAATAGACAGCTCAGCCAGCTCTGTGGCGGCAACACAAAATACCAACCAATTGAACACGCAACCCACTAGGCAATCCGGTGGGCAATCGGGCGGGCAATCTACCGGTCAAGCGACCCGCCCAGCCGTCACCCCAACCGCCAGTGGCAGTTTGGTCGGCACCAATTTTGACCAGACCATGACCGAACCAGCCCCAGCGTTTGCCGCACCATCTGCGTCAAATATGGCGGGCACCACACCGCAGCCCACCCCAGCCGAAACCAACACCACCGGGGCCCAAGCCGACGCAACAGAACAAGACCTCAGATTGACAAATGGCAAGACACCTGATGATATCCCAGATGCGGATAATGACTCGGTATTTGAAGCCCAGATTCGGGCGGCGGCGATGGCAGAAACCGACCCAGACACAAAAAAGAATTTGTGGAATGAATATCGCCGCTATAAGGGGCTTCCTGAACAGAAGTGAGACGAAAATGAAACTTTTCAATCGTATCATCGCAATTTTGCTGATTATCAGCTTGCAAGCTTGTGGCGTTGGCACCCAAAGCCTTTTGGGCAATCTTGGCAACCAGCCAAATACCAGCGGCCCGTCCGTTGGCCCGGCTTTGTCACAAACAATTGAACAGGCGGAACAGGCGGAAAAACAGGCCGCTGATGCGCCAACTCGCACGCTGGATATTGTTGTACCAACATTTGAGGCCGGTCTTACCGTAACGAAAGATGGGGACGCCCCGGTGTGGCCGGAATTGCGCCGTGCAGAGGCCAATCTATTTGCAATTGAGCTGAAAAATGCACTCGAACGTACCGAAAAATTCGGCGCAGTACGGGTGACACCAGACCGGTCGGCAACAGCGGCCATTTATGTCATGGGGCGCATTGCCGAATCAAAAGGCCATGAGGTTGAAATTGATCTTGCTGTGGCTGATATTTCCGGTCGTGATTTGGTTGATGAAAAGGGCGGGTTTGGCTTTGGCAAGCGCAAACCAAAAATGCATGATATTTTCAAAACCAAATCATTCTCGCATGATGTCGATGAAAAATTTTTCAAAAATCCGCGGCATAAAGACCAGCAACCTTATCAGCCACTATTTGACGAGGCCGCCGCCTTTGTTGTTGATCTTCTAGAAACCTATGACAACAAACAGGTCAATGACTTGAACAAATTAACTGATATGCGATTTGCAGCCAGTTTTTCCCAAGATGCCTTTGCCGAACATATGGAAACCAAACAAGGCCGGGTTATTTTGACAAGCCTGCCAAGTGAAGACGACAGCATGTATCAAAAAGTGCGTGCCATCCGCGTTCGTGACCAGCTTTTTGTTGACCAATTACAAACCGATTACGAACAATTCGCCGCAAAAATCGCACCAAGCTATCGGCTGTGGCAAGAACAAACACTTACCGAATATCAGGCCCAGCGACAGGCCAAAAAAGATGCCACCAAAGCGGCTGTTGGCGCGGCGCTGATGCTGGGGTTGGCCATTGCCGCTGGATCATCTGCATATGACACGAATTATGACCCAGTTGGCGATACACTGGCGGCAACTGCCATGGTTGGGGCTGGCATGATCAGTGTCGGCCTTGCCAGTGATGCCATCAAAAGTGCTGAAGAAGCCAAAATGCACAATGATTTAATCAAGGAACTTGGTGACTCAGTGGAAATTGATGTGGCCCCGAAAGTGGTGGCGTTTGAGGAAAAAGAAAAAGAGCTTGTTGGTGACGCAAAAGAGCAATTTGCCCAATGGCGCGCTTTTTTGAAAACAATTTATGAGCTGGAAAAAACCCCGGCCAAAACGTTATAGCCACCGTCTACGCGTAAAAAACCCACAAGGAAACGATGCCCAATTCGGATTTGCTCATCGCCCAGCTTCAGCGTCGTAACCGCATCATGTTTGGTGGCATGCTTGCTGGGTTGGCGGTGATCGCTATCGGATTTGGGCTGGTCATGCTGGATGCTACAACCGAGCTAACGCCCGCGCCGCCGACAGATACCAAGCCATCTGCCGCGCCAACAAAAAATGCGCCCACTAGCCCGGCATCTGCTGACAGTGAACAAGTTGTTGGCCAAAGCACGCCTGACTTGGCTGACCCAACTACCTCGGCAAACCCAACTACCGCGGCTGAATTAGCGGAAGATAAAAAGCGTTTCCTAGCGGCGGTACAAGATTTTAACAGCGACATAAAGACCAAGATAGCGCTGTTTCCTGAACTGGCGGCGTCATCAGACCATCTGCAAATCATCAACCAGCTTGAGGCCGATCTGGTCAGCCTGACCGGACAAAACCGCTATAAAGATGCCACCACCACCCTTGCCAGCACCGCAACCAAGCTCGAAACTATGATGGGGGCAGAACTGGATAAATTTGATCAATTGATTGGCGAGGCCGACACAGCTTGGCAAAAAAAGGAACTGGCACATCTTGCCGGGATTTTAGCCAAAGCAGGCCGAATTTATCAAGGAAACCCAGACCCTCTTATGCATTTTCAGACACTTGCGGATGACTGGCCTGCGGTAAGCGCGGCACTGCAACGTGCCGATACAGCCCATATTGAAAACAACCCTGCAGATGAACAAAAGGCACTGCAGATCATAATCGGACTTCAGCATGACATAGCTGGCTTGGATGATCGGTTGGCGGCTGTTGGCACGCGCCTGCATCAACAGCGCGTTGATGATTTGCTTGGCCGCATCGCCGCGGCACTGGCCGCAAATGACGCCAGCACAGCTCGCAAAGCGTTGTCCAAATTACGCGCGCTTGATCCAAATACACCGGAAATTTCAAAATTAGGTGCCGATTTAGCACAGCTTGAAGAACAAATTGCCTTTCAAACGACCATGCGGGCGATGGATCAATTTGCGGCTGATGATAATTGGGCCGCGGCACAAAAACTGGCCAGCCGCCATCGTCAAGATTTTGCGACCTATCAAAGATTTCAGCAACGTGCCGATTTTATCGGGCGAGTACATCAATTAATCACCAGCATGACCCAGCTTCTAGGCAGTCCTGATGACCTAATCAAGCCATCAACCAAGAAGCTGGCAACTGGGCTGATCACAGATGCAAAATCCGCGCTGGCTTTCAGCCCGACATTGACCAAATTGAGCGCCGCACTCAACGAACGTCTTACCAGCTATACAACGCCGCTAGATATTATTGTGGTGTCCGACAATGTCACTTTTGTCGAGGTCAAATCAGTCGGTCAAGTTGGCACGGTCGCACAAAAGACCATTCAATTGCTGCCAGGCGACTATGTTTTTATTGGCAAGCGCAAGGGCTATGTCACCATTCAGGTATCGGTAGCGTTGCGCCCCGGTGATTCAGGCAAAGAAATTTCGGTGATTGCCCATGAACAGATTTGATGATGATTTGCGCCGCGCCGCCCGCGGCAAACGTACCACCGCGGTGATTGCCAGTTTTGCCATTTTGGTGTTTGGCCTTGTGTTGGCCGGTTATTTTCTGTCATTTCGTAGCCTGTCGATTACTGTGCAACCAGAAAACGCCAAACAAACCGCCATGATTGAGGTTACTGACGGTCTGGCCATTTCCCTTGCCAGTCGCATTTATGCTGTCTCTGACCAAGTCCAGATCAACATATCCGCGGCGAAATTTCAGACAGCAAATCTTGCCATTCATGATTCAGATTTTGGCAGTGATATGACAGTTATTTTACTACCAAAACCCGGTCGGTTGCGTGCCTCGGTCACGCCGTCAACATCGGTAAATTGGTATCTCAATGGAGATTTTGTCAGCCAGTCCAATCGACTTGATACCGAACTTGCCCCCAGCGACTACCAGCTTGCTGTGACATCTGACTATCATGAAAGGGTTGAACGTAATCTGACGATTGCGGCGGATGATGATACCAGCCTTGCGATTGATTTGCCGGGCATTACCGGTACCTTGCACGCCACAATGACGCCGCCCGGCACAATGCTGATTGATGGCCAACCTGTCGATAGCACGTCTCCCATCACCCTTGGCCCCGGCCCGCATCACATTGACCTTGAGGCCCCCGGCCATAAATCGGTCAGCGACAGCATCACCATCACCCAGACACAGCGTGATTTTACCCGGTCATATAATCTGCAACCACTGCCCATACGCATGCAGCACCAATTAACCCCGCCCGGCGGCAGTTTATTTGTGAATGGCAAGCGGCAAGACATCAGCAAAAATACGATCGAGATCCCCTATCGCAAAACGCTGGATATCGAATATGCCAAGCCCGGTTTTGTAACCAAAACGCAATCGCAAACCGTTGCGCCCGGCGAGAAGGTCGCATTATCACTTGTACTTGACCCAGAATTTGCCGACATCACAGTCACTGCCAATATCACCGCTGATATTTACCTTGACGGGCAGCTTTTGGGAGCAACCCCATTACAGATATCTGTACCAACAGTGCCAGCAACACTAGAGGTGCGCGCCGATGGCTATCAAAGCGAAACAAAATCAATCACCCCAAAGCCGAAGCAACCGCAAATCCATAATTTTACCCTGATCACCACCGCCGCGGCAAAATTACAAAATGCACCACAATCCTATAAAAACACCAACGGCATTGATTTTCGTCTGATCAAACCAAGAAATGCGCGCTTTGAGATGGGGGGCAAACGGTCAGAAAAAGGCCAGCGGGCAAATGAATTTTTGCGGCAAATTGAATTGCAACGTCCATTCTATGTCGCCACGCATGAACTGACCGAAGCACAATTTTATAGCAAAGGTAGCAACTTGCCAGTTGTTAATCTCACCTGGGAGCAGGTGGCCATCTTTTGCAATGAACTAAGCATAACTGAAGGTCTGACCCCGTTCTATAGCACAAAAAATGGTCGTATCAGCGGGTTTGATCCAAAGGCAGATGGCTATCGGTTGATTTCTGAAGCCGAATGGGAATTTCTGGCCCGGGCCTATCGCCGACCAAAGCAAACAATCTTTCCATGGGGGGATGATGCAGTGGTGCCGCCAAATGTTGTTAACTTAGCTGGGGACAAAGCCAAACCAGCTTCGGACAGTTATATTGCTGGCTATCAAGATGGATTTAGCGGCCTTGCACCTGCCAAATCCTTTCCAGCTGATCAATCTGGCCTGTATGATTTTGTCGGCAATGTCAGTGAGTGGACGCATGATTCCTATATGTTTACGCCGCCACCATCTGATAAAATTGAAACAGACCCGCTTGGCCAGTACAGCGCCGGATCACATGTCATTAAAGGTGCGAATTTTAAATCGGCCAGCCGCACCGAATTGCGCGCCGCGTTTCGTGATGGCAGTGATGCGCCGCGCGATGATGTCGGGTTTCGGCTTGCCCGCTATCTATAAACCGGCCATTTTGATATGGTGTGGTCAGGTCTTGAATAAAAATTTACCTGCGAGACAGCAGATAGTCACAACATAATGATGAGGCTGATATGCGAAAAATCTTCATTCTGATGCTGTTAGGGTTCGTTGTCGCTGGCACCGCTGGCGTGGTGTATGCGGCCAAAATCAAAGTCGGCACAGCCGTCACATTTCCGGTGGATATTTAATGGGACAGACAATTAAGGGTTTATTGGCGCTCAGCGTGTCAACAATCGCGGTTCATGCGATGTACATTATCGTGATCAGGCCAAAAGCCATGATGATGGAAGCGCTTGCCGCGCAAGGTCAGCCGGAATTGACCCGGTCAATCTGGATCATCTTGAAAGATTTTGAACAGGAAGTTTGTTTCATTTTGATGTTCTGGGCGATGTTTCTGATTTTCGACAAAATCATGCAGATCACCAAAAGCAGCTTTTTGTTTGATGTCGATTTCTTGAAAGATAATGATTTATCGCCGTCCAATATTAAGCAGGTTCTGGCCGAACTTGATTCAATGAAACATGATCTTGCTGATGCGCCTTTGATCCGGGTGTTGCGGTCAAGCCTGCGCCGATTTCTAGTCGCCGGAGACATTCATTCTGCCTCGGAAGTTGTCGAAAGCGAATGCGCCGCGCTTGCCAATAAAAATGAAGCGGAAAATTCAATGATCCGCTATTTGATTTGGGCGGTGCCGTCGATTGGCTTTATTGGCACTGTGCGCGGTATTGGCGAGGCATTGTCACGCGCTGATGAGGCGCTGGCAGGTAATATTTCTGGCATGACAAGCAGCCTTGGCGTGGCGTTCAATTCGACACTGGTGGCGTTGGTAATCAGCATTGTCTTGATGTTCCTGCTTCATCAATTACAGCGCCTGCAAGACAGCCTTATTGTTTCGGTAAATGATTATCTGCAACAAAAGGTTCTGGATCGGCTGAGCAAAGCCAGCAGTGGCTGATCATCATGCGTCGCACCGAAACCTCAACATTAGCCTTTCTAGATGTGATGGCTTGCGGGTTAGGTGCCGTCATTTTGATTCTTGTTGTGCTGAAACAGCAAGCCCCGCCAGATACCCCGCCTCAGCCTGAACCGATCGACAGCGCCGTACAGGCCGAGGCTGATTTAGATAATCTGCAAAATGAATTGGCCGCATTGCTTGCCGCACAAGACACCGCCAAAGGCGATTTGGCCAAACAACAGCAAATTGTGGCCGCGATAAATGCCGCCATTGAAAAGACCCAGAATGATCTGGCATCTGCCAACACGCAAAGCGCGGCGCTAGACCAAGCCATTGCCAGCGCCACAACCACCTTGGCACAAACACAAACAGAAACCCCGCCAGACGCCATCGACACCGTGCGTACAACCCAACCACAATATCTTGTCGGGCTGAAAGTAACCGGTAAAAAAATTGTCATTCTGCTTGACCGTAGCGCGTCGATGACCGCGCGCGATCTTGTGAAAATCGTGCAATATAAAGCAGGTCCCGGCGCCGCGCGCCAACAGGCAGAAAAATGGGTCAACGCGCTCAATGCTGTCTGGTGGATGACCGCCCGCGCCCCGGCGCAATCACAAATGCATATTGCTTCATTTAGCACCAGCACAACATTTCATACCGCGAATTGGGTTGGAACCAGCGACAGCGTGGCGTTGAGCACCGTGAAAGCCGAAATGGCGTCACTGGTACCTGAAGGTAGCACTAATTTAGAAGACGCTGTTACCGCCGCCATTAAAACCGGGGCCGACAGTATTTATATCATTACCGATGGCCTGCCGACAGCCGCCCCAGGGGGGCAAACCCTGCTTGGCCTTGATGGATGTGGCAGCAAATGGTTCAAACGCAAACAAGTAACAGGCGAATGCCGGGTCAGTCTATTTCAACGGACGGTTGCCGCCGCCGCTGGCAAACCGGTGCGCATTTCAATTGTGTTGATGCCGCTAGAGGGCGACCCTGATGCGGCCCCGCTATTTTCTAAATGGGCGCTCAGCAAAGGTGGCGTTTTGCTGAGTGCGGCAAGGAATTGGCCATGAGCAGACCACCAACAGCCGCACAAAAGCGCGAACGGATCGACCCGTTCAGCCTGTCCTTTTTAGATATTATTTCCTGCGGGTTTGGCGCGGTTGTTGTGCTTATTCTGATTTTTCGGTTTGACCCGTTTCCAGATGACGCAACCGCCCCGCCGCCGACCAACACAACCGCCGCCTATAACAGCATTCTGGCTGAGGCCGCCGTCAGTGAAAAAACCGAACAGGCGAAATCGGCACTTGATGATATGACAGTTGCACAGGCCGCCAGCAACGAAACCACACAAAGGCTACAACAACAGCTTGACCAATCGCGCCAACAACTTGCCGCCAAACAAGCCAGCAATGCAAAAAAACAACAACAGCTTGCCGCATTGAAACGCCAAATTGAACAGGTTCATATTGCCGGGGCCACAACCGAAGTGCCAAGTGACCCAGATGATGAAGCTGGCGGCATTTTGGTAGATCGGGACTATGTCATATTCATTATTGATACATCTGGCAGCATGCGTGAAATATGGGGGCGCGTGGCCGACCGGATGCGACTCATTCTCCAACAGCACCCGCGGGTAAAGGGCATTCAGGTGATGAATGATAATGGCAGTTATCTCGTCTCTGCCTATGCCAAACGCTGGATCACTGATACCCCGAAAATGCGCAAGCGGATTTTGCGGCTTTTTGATTTATGGTCATCGACGTCTAACAGCAGCCCAGCTGAAGGGCTGGTGCGTGCGCTCACAGATTTTCAATCCTCGACCAAGGACATGTCCATCTATGTGTTAGGTGATGATTATTCTGGCGGTGATTTTGATAGTGTCATTGAAGCGGTGCGCAAGTTGAATACCGGCGGCGCCCGCATCAACGCAATAAATTTTATTAATCCAAGCGCAACAACAGATAGATTTTCCATTTTAATGCGTGAAATTGCACTGGAAAATCACGGCACGCTGATCACCATGTGATCAGCAAGGACGTCGCCAGCTATCATGGCCACGCCTTTTGAAGTCTAGCTAATCAATATGCGTCAGTCGGCCATCTTTATAGGCGCTCCACAATTCCAGCAACATTTCTTCAACTTCATCATTTGACAAAAATTGTGGCTTTTCTTCAAAGCTATCAAACACCTTGGCGATAAATTCTTCTGGTGTGTTGCATTGCGGCAAAAGCTGTTCAGCCTTATGCAGGAAAATATGAAGATCTGTTGCCCATTTTTTAACTTCTTGATTGAACCGCATGAAAACCTCCCGTGGGTTGGGTGTTTAAAAAATGATGTCATCTAAGCCATGAGTAAATATTTACATTTGTAAAAATGTAAATCAAGTGTTTTGACAAATTTTGACAACAGCCAGTCAACAGTCAGTCATTTCCGAATTGCCCAAAACCACCCCCTATTGCTAGAACCTGTCTGTCGGTGCTGGCGCGCCGGTGTTAATTTGCTGGAGGTACAGTGTGGCACATCTCGGGGCCTATAGCGGCCTATTCATCGCCGCATTTTTGGCCGCAACAATTTTACCAGCACAATCAGAGGCCGGGCTGGCCGCGCTTATTCTGGCATCTCCGGCATCGGTCATACTGCTTGTGGCGACCGCTAGCCTCGGCAATGTTTTAGGGTCGGTGGTAAACTGGTATCTTGGCCGCGGCATTAACCGCTTTACCGGCAAAAGCTGGTTTCCGGCAAACGCACAGCTATCGCGGGCAACCAGCTGGTATAGCCGTTACGGCAGATGGAGCTTGCTGTTAAGCTGGGTACCCGTTATTGGCGACCCTTTGACGGTGGTGGCTGGCATCATGCGCGAACCGCTTTAGCGATTTCTGCTTATCGTTGGTATAGCAAAAACCAGCCGGTATATTGTTGTCGCCCTGCTCGCTTTGCAGTGGTTATGATCACGCCTAGCACGGCGGAATTACGTCGCCATCATAGCGCATGTCAACGCCGCCAAATGCCGCCAGATTTGGCGCCCCGGTCAAAAATAATGTCAGGGCCATCTGCTGTTTCCAGCCAGTAACAAAATCCTCTAATTTCGGTGTATCCAAATCACCATCACCAGCCACTAGATGTGCCAGCATGGGCCCGGCTGCAGACACCATGACCGCGCCAAGCCGGATAGCTTTGGCCGCATCCAACCCATGACGCACACCGCCAGAGGCAATAACAAGCTGGCCCGGGCAGGCGTGGCAAACGGTGCGCAAACAATCAACAGTTGGCATGCCCCAATCGAAAAACGGGGCAAAGCGTTCGGCGTCACCATCGCGCCGTGCGGCCTCGATCCGTGCCCAGTTGGTTCCGCCAAACCCAGCAACATCAACAGCTGTAACCCCCATGTCAAACAATTCGGCCGCCAGAACCGCGTTAATACCAGCGCCAACTTCCTTGACCATCACCGGGGTGGCAACATTGTTGACAAGTGCCGCAATCGCCGATTTAACCCCGGTCCAATCAGTTTCACCCTCTGGCTGTACTGCCTCTTGCAAGGGGTTTAGATGGATCGCAATGGCATCGGCCTGCAGATCATCAATTGCCGCCCGCGCCAGATCAAGACCGCCAGGCTGGGCAAGCTGGATACCGCCTAAATTGCCAATAATTGGCACATGAGGGGCAAGATCGCGCAACCGGCGCGCCGTCTGGCCAGCTTCTAGTGCGGCGCGTTGCGACCCAACTGCAAGGGCAATTGACTGGGCTTCAGCGACATCTGCCAAAGCATAATTAATCTGATCAGCCCGCTTGGTTCCGCCGGTCATCGCCCCAATCATCAGCGGCGCCTTCAGCTGATAACCTAAAAATTCTGTAGATAGGTCAATGGCGCTGAGGCTGACCTCTGGCAAAGCGCAATGGGTGAAACTGATCCGGTCAAATCCATTTTCGCCGCCTGAGCGGGTGCCGGGGTCAAGCG
>Ga0181563_10005992_pt1 | contig 11009 bp, 11 predicted proteins | sample 011ome_25_FD_133759 | JGI IMG/M metagenome (GOLD analysis project Ga0181563, IMG submission 133759) | Coastal salt marsh microbial communities from the Groves Creek Marsh, Skidaway Island, Georgia - 011512CT metaG (megahit assembly) | ecosystem: Environmental > Aquatic > Marine > Intertidal... | reverse complement strand
TCCATCCCAAGAGAACGATCGATCAACAACAGGTTTTCACAGCGGGTTCAAGAGGAATCAAATGCGTCAATTGATGTCGTATTGCGGCCGCTTGCGCGGCCTTTGGCGGCGTTTTTGCCATTGGAAGCGGGTAGGGCAGGCGTTATAAGGCCCCGTTGTTACCGCAAACCCTTCGCAAATGTTGCGTTGGAGGACTAAGGAGCTTGAGATGACCGACTGGCACAAATCTGACTGGCGCAAACTGCCCCGGATTCAGATGCCCGAATATCAGGACGCAGACGCCCTGCGCGCGGTCGAAGCGAAACTTTCCTCCTATCCGCCGCTGGTTTTTGCAGGCGAGGCACGCCGCTTGAAGTCGCACCTTGCCAAGGTCAGCCGTGGCGAGGCCTTCCTTCTTCAGGGGGGCGATTGCGCCGAAAGCTTTGCCCAATTCAGCGCCGATCAGATCCGCGATACGTTCAAGGTCATGCTACAAATGGCGATGGTCCTGACCTTCGGCGCCAAGGTGCCGGTCGTGAAGGTTGGCCGCATGGCGGGCCAGTTTGCCAAGCCGCGCAGCGCCCCGACCGAAGTTGTCGGCGGGGTCGAACTGCCGTCCTACCGTGGCGATATCATCAACGGCTTTGACTTCAACGCCGAGGCCCGCATTCCCGATCCGGCGCGGATGCTGCAGGCCTATACCCAGTCGGCCGCGACGCTGAACCTTTTGCGCGCCTTCTCGACGGGTGGCTTTGCCGATATTCACCGCGTCCATGCTTGGACGCTGGGGTTCACTGGCGCCCCCGAGGCCGAGAAATACCGTGCGATTTCCGACCAGATCTCGAACGCGCTCGATTTCATGACCGCCGCCGGCCTCACCGGCGAGACCAACCACGAATTGGCAACTGTCGAGTATTACACGAGCCACGAGGCGCTTTTGCTCGAATATGAAGAAGCGCTGTGCCGCGTCGACTCGACCTCGGGCAAGTGGCTTGCCGGCTCTGGCCATATGATTTGGATCGGCGACCGGACCCGTCAGCCCGATGGCGCCCATGTCGAGTTTGCGCGTGGTGTGCTGAACCCGATCGGCCTCAAGTGCGGCCCGTCGATGACCACAGGCCACCTGAAGGCCCTCGTCAACAAGCTCAACCCCAAGAACGAGGCAGGTCGATTGACGCTCATCGCCCGTTTTGGCGCCGGCAATGTCGGCGAGCATCTGCCGCGTCTTGTTCGCGCCGTTCAGGAAGAGGGATTCAACGTCGTCTGGACCTGCGATCCGATGCACGGCAACACGATCAAATCGTCTTCGGGCTACAAGACCCGCCCGTTCGACTCGGTGCTGCGCGAGGTCCGCGAGTTCTTTGGTGTTCACAACGCCGAAGGCACGATCCCCGGCGGCGTACATTTCGAGATGACCGGGCAGGACGTGACCGAATGCACCGGCGGCGTGCGGGCTGTGACGGACGAGGATCTTTCAGACCGGTACCACACCGCCTGCGATCCCCGCCTCAACGCCTCGCAATCGCTCGAGCTCGCGTTCCTCGTGGCCGAGGAGCTGTCGGCGCGTCGGAGCAAACTCGCCGAGGCGGCTGAGGCCAGCTGATCACTCGTTTGAAGCGACCAGACGAAGGGCCGTGCGGCGACGTTCCGGCCATTTTTCTTTCGGTTTTTCAAAGATGTCGACTGTCGGACGCCGGAGGGGTGATAGGATTTCGCGGCGCGTCGGGGCGGAAGTGCAAATCTCGAGCCGCTGCGCGGCTTCGGTCAATACGATGGCGCCCATCATCCGAGTTGCCTGACCTGCGTGATCCTCAAGGGGAAGCATCAGCAGGCGCCCGATCTCGCGCGAGGGGTCGCTTGTGTGGCTTACCGGAATATCGACCACGGCGGGCGCCTGAAAAACCAGCTCGATCTCGGATGCCAAGGTCGGCCTTGCAGGCATGGCAAAGAGCGACGACAGAGGCATTCCGCGGGCATCAGAGCCGATCATCTGGTTCATCCTCTGGCCTGTGACCCGCAAGCGCACGATTCCGGAAGCCATCCGCTCCCCGATAAAGGAATAGGGCAAGGCGCTGTCGATCTGGGCCGGATCGACTTCGGTACGAACGGGCAGGGTACGGGCACCGCGAAGCTGCCGCCAATAGCGCTCAAGCGCGACGATCTGGGCAGGCCGGCTGCCTGTGTCAAACAGAGCCGTTTCCTGATGTATTTGAGAAATGACAAACCTCCTAAAATTCGATGTGATTTTGTCCCAAATCTCGCTAGTGCTCACGCACCAAGTTAACAATTGGTTAATCGCAGGATTTTGCGCGCTATGCTTGCCCTTCGGGACCGATTGCCGTTAGCTGCGCCAAACGAAAAGGAATGCCGATGATCCAATCGATGACCGCCTTTGCCAGCCGCACTGGCGCATTTGGTGCCGTTAGCTGGGCTTGGGAAATGCGCGGAGTCAATGCGCGTGGGTTGGATGTGCGTCTCAGGATCGCGGACGGTCTGGACGGGCTTGAACAGGCGGTGCGCGCCGCGCTGTCGGCGCGATTTTCGCGGGGCAATATCAATCTGACCCTTCGGGTTCAGCGCGATGACAGCGCTGGTGCCCTGACGATTGACGCCGATCAGCTGGACCGCGTCTTGGACGCGCTTAACCAGATACAGGAACGGGCCTTTGAAAAAGGCGTGACCCTTGCCCAAGCCACCTCGGCCGATGTGCTCCAGCAAAAGGGCGTCGTGGTTCAGGGCCGCACGGACGATGATACCGAGGCACTTGTTGCCGCACTTCTGGCTGATCTCGAACCGCTCCTTGACGATTTCGCCGCCATGCGCCGCAGTGAGGGCAGGGCGCTCCGCTCGGTGCTTCTCGATCATCTTGGTCGCATCGCAGAGCTGACTGATGACGCCGCGAGCGCCGCAGAATCCCGCATCGAGGAAACCCGTGCCAACATGCCCGCCGCGCTGCGCCGCGTTGTCGACGAAGTGAGCGAGGCCGACCCAGCCCGCATCGCTCAAGAGCTGGCGATCATTGCGGTCAAGCAAGACGTGACCGAAGAGATCAACCGCCTCAAGGTCCATATAGATGCCGCCAAGGCGCTCTTGGACGATCCCAAGCCCGCGGGCCGCAAGCTCGACTTCCTCGCGCAGGAGTTTAACCGCGAAGCCAACACGCTCTGCTCCAAATCGCAGGCCGCACCGCTGACCGCCATCGGGCTTGACCTCAAGGCGGTGATCGACCAGATGCGCGAGCAGATCCAGAACGTGGAGTAAACCATGCAGCGCCGCGGCCTTCTCATCATCCTGTCCTCGCCTTCGGGCGCCGGCAAATCGACGATGACAAAGCGTCTGCGTGCTTGGGATCCCTCGATCCGCTTTTCCGTCTCCGCCACAACCCGCGCCCCGCGCTCCGGCGAGGCGGACGGTCGCGAGTATTTCTTCCGCTCGCGCGATGAATTCGAGACGATGGTCGCCACCGGCGAGATGCTCGAACACGCGGAAGTTTTTGGCAATTTCTACGGCAGCCCCAAGGGCCCTGTGGTCGCTAATATGGAAAGCGGTGTCGATACGCTGTTCGATATCGATTGGCAGGGCGGCCAGCAGATCAAGCAGGCGATGGGCGAGGATGTGGTTTCGATTTTCATCCTGCCGCCTTCGATGGCCGAGCTAGAGCGCCGCCTGCGCTCGCGCGGGCAGGACAGCGACAAGGTGATCGCGGGCCGGATGTCGAAGAGCCTCGCCGAGATCAGCCACTGGGCGGAATACGATTACGTTCTGGTCAACGACGATCCCGATGTCTGCGAGGAAAAGCTCCGCGCCATCCTGACCGCCGAGCGCCAGCGCCGCACCCGTCAGCCGTGGCTCAATGATTTCGTGCGCGGTCTTAACAAGGAATACGAGGGCAAATCATGATCTTTTCCTTTGAGGGGCACGCGCCGACCATTGATCCGGATGCTTGGGTCGCGCATGACGCCAATATTATCGGCAAGGTGACTCTCATGGCCGGAAGCTCGGTTTGGTTTTGCTGCACCCTGCGTGGAGATAACGAGCCGATCGTTGTGGGCGAGGGAACCAATATACAGGAAAACTGCGTGATCCACACCGACATGGGCTTTCCCGTCACCATCGGCGCGGGCTGCACCATCGGCCACAAGGCGATGATCCACGGCTGCACCATTGGCGACAATACTCTTATCGGTATGGGCGCGACGATCCTCAACGGCGCGGTGATCGGCAAGAATTGCCAGATCGCGGCGGGGGCTTTGATCACAGAAGGCAAGGTGATCCCCGACGGATCTCTGGTGATGGGGGTTCCAGGCAAGGTCGTGCGCGAGCTTGACGAGGAACGGATCGAATCCCTGCGCGCTTCGGCCCGCGGTTATCAGCGCAATGCCCGCCGTTTCCATGCGGGTCTTAAAGAGATCTGAAATGAAAACACCCAAGAGCCTCGTGCGCCGCACAGGTTGGCCGCAAAGCGCCTCGCAACCGCTTGTCACGCCGCTGCAACCTTCGGTCGTTTATACCTCGGGCGATCCCGACGCGCTCGATGTGATCTATACCGAGAAAACCGGCTTCAGCTATGCCCGCGAGGGGCATCCCAATGCCTCAGTTCTGGCGTCGAAGATCGACTATCTCGAAGGGACGCAGGGCGGGATCATCACCGGATCGGGGATGAGCGCGATCTCGGCGGTGTTCCTCGGGCTCTTGAAGGCGGGCGATCACGTCCTCGGCGGCGATCAGCTTTACGGCCGCACCCTGCGCCTGATGAGCCAAGACCTGCCGCGCCTCGGCATCGAGACGAGCCTTGCCGATCCGACCGATGCCGCCTCAATGCGGGCAGCAATGCGCCCCAATACGCGGATGATCATTGTCGAGGTGATCTCGAACCCCACAATCCGTGTGGCCGACATGGAAGGCATCGCCCAGATCGCCAAGGAATCCGACGCGCTTCTCGTTGTCGACAACACCTTCACTACGCCGCGCCTTTACCGGCCGTTCGAGCACAGTGCCGATATCCTCATTCATTCGGTAACAAAACTGATGGCTGGCCATTCCGACGCGACTCTCGGCTATGCCGTGGCCCGCGATCCGGCAATGATGACAGCGATCAACGATGCCAACGTTACCTGGGGCCTGACGCCGAGCCCATTTGATTGCTGGCTCGCGGAACGCGGCCTGCACACCTTCGATCTGCGCCTCGACAAGGCCGAACGCAACGCCGAGGCGTTGGCCGAGGCACTCGCGGGCCATCCGGCGGTCGAGCGCGTGCTTTATCCAACCCGAGCCGATCACCCCGACCACAACCGCGCCATGAGCCTTCTGGGCGGGCGCGGCGGCAATATGATGTCGTTCATTCTCAAAGGGGGCAGGGCGGCGGCCAATGCCTTTACCAATGCCGCCCCCGAGATCGCCTTTGCTCCAACGCTCGGCGATGTGGGCACAACCCTGTCGCACCCGCCATCTTCCTCACACAGAGGTCTAACCCCCGAAGGTCGGGCGAGGCTTGGAATCACGGAGGGGTTCTTTCGGGTGTCCGTCGGAGTTGAGGAAGAAAGCATCCTCGTCTCCGAGATGCTTCGTGCTGCCGACGCTGCGGGGCGCGCCTGAGATCAGCCAAAGAGGTCGGCCACGTCGAGGATCTCAAAATCGAGGCCCGGAGCGACTTGAGCTACCTCGCGCTTGATCAGATGTGGCGCGGGAATGTTGCTGGCAAGCGCTCGGTATTGGCCCTTGTAGCCGCTGCGATGGAGGGCACAGGCAATATCGACGGCGTCGAAGCCTTTTCTAATGAGCACCGAAAGGATGGCCGACGGCCGAGGTGTTGTCTCGAGGCAATCGGCGAGGCTCTCGATATCGACAAAGACGAACCCGTCAATATCGGGGCCCTGCAAAGCAAGCTCCTCGGCGGGAGCTTTCCTGCCTACAAAATAGATCGCTTCGACCCGCACATCGCTCTTCCAATTCGGCACAGCCGTCTCCGCTTTCTGAGAATGGTTCCTTACTCGTAACTCACTTTCATTGCCCCTGCGCCACCGGTCGTAAGCGCACTCAATCTTTTGATCTTTTGGGGAAGATCACCCTCTGTGATAGGGCAGATTAGGACCATTGTTTGATCAGCGACCGTCAAAACCGGCACCTTTCCACAGGGGATTGTCAATGCGTCGATTGGCCCGTCATTGAATCCATGCACGGATATAAAACTGTGACATTCCTTGGACAGCGCTCTTGTGACTGCCCGCAGGACTTGTAGTCTCGCCAGCAAATTTCGCGCGCATTTCCGGAGGACAGGTATGAAACTTCTGCGTTACGGGCCAAAGGGTCAGGAAAAGCCTGGCCTGCTCGATACCGATGGCGTGTTGCGGGATTTGTCGGGCGAAATCGACGATGTCGCCGGCGGCGCATTGTCTGATAATGTGCTGCAGCGGCTGCGAGAGATTGACCCCGCAAGCTTGCCTGTCGTCGAAGGCACGCCGCGTATTGGGGCCTGTGTGGGGCAGGTGGGCAAATTCATCTGCATTGGCCTGAACTATGACGATCACGCAGCAGAATCGAATATGGCCATCCCTGACGAGCCCATCGTCTTCTTCAAGGCGACATCGGCCATATCCGGTCCCAACGACCCGATTGAAATTCCGCGCGGTGCCAGCAAGACCGATTGGGAACTCGAACTTGCTGTCGTCATCGGCAAGGAAGCGAAATACGTGGCTGTCGAGGACGCGCTGACCCATGTGGCGGGCTACTGCATCGCCAACGATGTAAGCGAGCGGGATTTTCAACTGCGCCGCTCGGGGCAATGGGTCAAAGGCAAATCGGCCGACACGTTCGGGCCGATCGGGCCTTGGCTGGTGACGCGTGACGAGATTGCCGATCCACAAACGCTTGGCATGAAACTGGATGTCAACGGCATCCGTTTTCAAGACGGATCAACCAGAACAATGCACTTCACCGTGGCCGAGGTGATTTCCCATCTGTCGCAATTCATGAGCCTGCAGCCGGGTGACGTAATTTCGACCGGCACGCCTCCTGGGGTAGGGATGGGCCAGAAGCCTGAAGTCTATCTGAAGGCCGGTGACCGCATGGTTCTTGCGATCGAAGGTCTTGGCGAGCAACGCTATGAGGTTGTCCAAGGCTAGTGCGCGGACGCTCTATCGTGGATTTCCGCTAGAGCGCCAAACATCATTTCTCTTGCGTTCTAAGTTGAGACGGGAAGACTAGCAAATGCAGGCAATGCTAAATGCGCATAATCAGTATTATGTAATGATATGCCGGTGCCTTGGTTAGAAGGTCAATAAGTGGTTCAGGCACTGTATGCTTAACAGGAAGACACCAGAGACCCTTGATTTCCTTGCGGAAATGATAACCGTCCAGTCGGCAGATAGACTTTGGGCCCTCCTGACGGCGAAGCTTGACGACTATGGGTTTGACCGCCTGATCTACGGTTTCACGCGCAAGGCCGAGCAAGACGCTGTCTGCTCCGAAGTTGATTGGGTGGTGCTATCCAATCATTCGGCAGATTATGTCCGCCGTTTCTTGATGCGTGATACGTTGCTTAATGCGCCCATGATGCGTTGGACCCTGAATTATTTCGGCGCGCAAAGTTGGCGAATTGTTCAAGAACGCGCAGAAAACGGCGATCTTTCTGACCTTGAAATGCGGCATCTTGAGTTTAACCGCGCCATGCAAGTCGTTGCGGGATATACGATTTACTTCCCGACGACCAGTTCGCGCCAGCGCGCGGCCCTCGCACTGACGGCCCGTCCTGGCCTTTCGCAAGCGACCGTCGATGATATCTGGACCGAGAAAGGGCGCGATATCGAAGTTATCTGCAACGTCGCTCACCTCAAGATCATGTCCCTGCCCAATCTAGGGTCAGTCCGGCTCTCTCCGCGCCAACGGCAAGTCTTGGAGGCTGTTGGCGATGGAAAATCCGCCTCCGAGATTTCAGCGCAGCTCGATATCTCGGTCGCCATGGTTGAGAAACATCTCAGACTGGCGCGAGAAGCCTTTGGTGTGGATACCACCGCCCAAGCTCTTCTCAAGGCAGCGTTTTTCAACCAAGTCTATGTGAAATCAGCCTGAATTTTATGCAATTCCGGAATTTTACCGTCAGGTCAGGTTTTCCATACTTTCAAATTCTTTAGAATCGTTCGAATATGTGGCGTTCCGTGAGTGGTGGCCTAAGGCCTGGAACGCGGTCCCGTCGACTCCTGCTATTTCAGGTTGGGACGGGACCAACCGGGACACCGGCGCAGGGGCCGGCCATCGTCAGCCTCGGCAATATGTGACAGGACGCACTTTTTCCCATCCGGTTGCGCCGGGGCGTTATCGTATTCTCCCAAACACGGTGCCGCCTTCGCGCGCCCTGCCCCAAAAGAAAAAGCCCGCCGGATTGCTCCAGCGGGCTTTTCATTAGCGATGAACCGAGCTTAGCCCTTGGCGTTCATCCGCGCGACTTCGGCGGCGAAATCGTCGGCTTCTTTCTCGATGCCTTCACCCACCTCGAGACGGACGAAACCAGTGATGGTCACGCCAGCGGCCTTGGCGGCGGCTTCGACGGTCAGATCGGGGTTGATCACGAAAGCCTGGCCCAGAAGGGTCGATTCGGCGACAAACTTCTTCATGCGGCCTTCGATCATCTTCTCGATGACAGCTTCGGGCTTGCCGGATTCGCGGGCGATATCCATCTGGACAGCCTTTTCCTTGGCGACAACAGCCGGATCCAGATCGGCTTCCGACAGCGACGCCGGGTTGGCGGCGGCGATGTGCATGGCGACCTGACGGGCAAAGCCCTCGTCCGCGCCCGAGAAACCGACAAGAACGCCGATCTTGCCCATGCCTTCGGTGGCAGCGTTGTGGACATAGGTCACAACGCCATCGGCGTTGATCGCGGCCATGCGGCGGACCGACATATTCTCGCCGATCACCGCGACGGCCTCGGTCACAACGGTCTCGACGGTCTTGCCATTCATCGAGGCTGCTTTCAGCGCCTCGGTGCTGTCGACGCCAAGCGCAACAGCAGCAATGCCCGACACCATTTTCTGGAAGTCAGCGTTCTTGGCAACGAAGTCGGTTTCCGAGTTGACCTCGACAGCCACGCCTTTACCGCCGTTCACGGCGACGGCCACGAGGCCCTCGGCGGCGGTGCGGCCCGATTTCTTGGCAGCCTTGGCAAGGCCCTTGGTGCGCAGCCAGTCGACGGCGGCTTCCATGTCGCCATTGGTTTCGGTGAGCGCCTTCTTGGCGTCCATCATGCCCGCGCCGGTCGACTCGCGGAGTTCTTTCACCATCGATGCGGTGATCGTCATCATGCGTCTCCTTAATAGAGGTGGCCGGACGAGCCCTGCCCGTCCGGTTGAAGGTGTGCAAAGCGGCGCGGATTATTCCGCGACGGCCTCTTCGGCGATCTCTTCCATCGCGCCCAGATCCACGCCGGCTTTGGCCAGCTGGGTCGACATACCGTCAAGAGCGGCACGGGCCGCCAGATCACAGTAAAGGGCGATGGCGCGCGAGGCGTCATCATTGCCGGGGATGACATAGTCAACGCCAGCCGGCGAGCAATTGGTGTCGACAACGGCGACGACCGGAATGCCGAGCTTGTTGGCTTCGAGGATGGCGAGGTCTTCCTTGTTCACGTCGATGACGAACAGAAGATCCGGAACGCCGCCCATCTCGCGGATACCGCCGAGCGAAGCCTGAAGTTTGGCCTGCTCGCGCTCCATGCCGAGGCGCTCTTTCTTGGTGAGGCCCTCAAAGCCCTGAGCGGCGGCTTCGTCGATCGCCTTGAGGCGATTGATCGACTGCGAAACGGTCTGCCAGTTGGTCAGCGTGCCGCCGAGCCAGCGGTGGTTCATGTAGAACTGGGCCGACTTTTCGGCGGCTTCGGCGATGCCCTTCTGGGCCTGACGCTTGGTGCCGACAAAAAGGATGCGGCCGCCCTTGGCGACGGTTTCGCGAATGACGTTGAGCGCGGCGTCGAGCATCGGCACGGTCTGGGTCAGATCGAGGATGTGGATGCCATTGCGGCTGCCGTAGATGTATTGCTGCATCTTCGGGTTCCAGCGCTGGGTCTGGTGGCCGAAGTGAACGCCAGCTTCCAAGAGCTGACGCATGGAGAACTCGGGAAGAGCCATGTCCTATTCCTTTCCGGTTTAGCCTCGGCGGGGGATCAGGCTTTCGCCCAACCGGTGGATGATATGGGATGTCTCCCCATAGCACCCGCCCCCGCCTGCGGGATTAAGTAGCGGCCCTATAGCGGTGGTTTTGGCGGGGTGCAAGCCCCCTTCCTGCTTGTCCTGATGCTTGCGGTGGCAATGAGATTGCGGCAACAAGCACGTATGAGCACATCGCCCGACATTCTTTGCATTGGCTCCGTCCTTTGGGACGTGATTGGCCGCGCCTCGGTTCATATGCGGGTGGGAACGGACGTCCCGGGCCGGATCACCCGTTTGCCGGGCGGCGTTGCGATGAATATCGCCATGACCCTGCGCCGTTTTGGCCTCACGCCCGCGATCCTGACCGCGATTGGCCGCGATGCCGAGGGCGAGGAGCTCATGGCCGAGGCGGCGCGGATGGGGCTTGTCTGCGATTTTGCCTATCGGTCTGACGATCTTCCGACCGACGTCTATATGGCAGTCGAGGGGGCAAATGGCCTGATCGCGGCGATTGCCGATGCCCATTCGCTAGAAGCGGCAGGCGAGCGCATTCTCGCGCCCCTCTCGGATGGTCGGCTCGGGAGCGCTTCGGCCCCCTACTCCGGCCTTGTGGCGCTGGATGGCAACCTGACGACCGACCTTCTACATCAGATAGCCCGCTCACCGCTCTTTGCGCTTGCCGACCTGCGGGTCGCCCCCGCCAGCCCCGGCAAAGCCGAGCGGCTGTTGGCGCTCATGGATCACCCGACCGCGACGCTCTACGTCAACCTTGAAGAGGCAAGCCGCCTCTGCCAGTCGCATTTCACCGATTCCGCCAGCGCGGCGCAGGGGATGATCGCCCGCGGTGCGCATCGGGTTCTTGTTACGGACGGCGGCCGCGCAGCAAGCGAG
>Ga0181563_10005988_pt1 | contig 11012 bp, 10 predicted proteins | sample 011ome_25_FD_133759 | JGI IMG/M metagenome (GOLD analysis project Ga0181563, IMG submission 133759) | Coastal salt marsh microbial communities from the Groves Creek Marsh, Skidaway Island, Georgia - 011512CT metaG (megahit assembly) | ecosystem: Environmental > Aquatic > Marine > Intertidal... | reverse complement strand
TATTTCTTCAAAAGGTGTTATTGGATGTGAGGTATATAAAAAAGGAGGTATTGATAGTAATAGAATGGTTGATTTTATTAACAAGTTTATAAATGGAAAATACAAAAATTAATTAATCATTTTAGATAATGCGAGTAGTCATAGAAATAAACTGGTAAAAGATGTAATTAAAAAGAATAATAATTTATTGTATGCTGTTCCGTATCAACATTATACAAATGCAATAGAGGGATATTTTAATGTATTGAAATCCCGATTACAAAAGAAAAAAGGATTAATATATAATGAATTAGTTAATAATGTAAAAGATGTATTAGATGAAATACCAATACATATTTATCAAAATCTAATAAAAGGAGCATACGATAGAAATGAAAAATATGTAAAACGACCATCAACCAGAAAACTAAAACCTAAAAAATATCTTGATTAAGTCGGCGTTTTAAATGTTCAAAGGTGTAATTCATTTGATAAAAGTGTAATAGAGACAATAAATAATAATCCAGCAAAATACATTCATATCAGTTCTGATATTGATGGATTAGATCCCCAATTTACTCCTTCCACTGGAACTGCAGTAAATAATGGTTTAACTCTAAAAAATGTAAAAAAAATTATAAAGGCGTCTAAATCTAGATTGGTTAGTTTTGATTTAGTTGAATTTAATCCTCTTATTGGGAAGAAGAGAGATGTGAAAAAAAACTCTTTTGAATATTAATAAAATACTAGACACATTATATTATTTATTGTATAAAAATTAAAAATATAATAAATAATATAATAAATAATATAATAAATAATATAATAAATATTTAACTATTAAATATATAGAATGACCGAAACGTTACAATCTAATAAATTCCCGACAAAAAATAGTATTATACCGTCTTATACATTTCCAATTAGAAGTGGCGATGGAAACCAATTTATGGCGCGACCTATTGCACAATGGCGTAAACAATTACAATCATCAATACCTTCTCAGCGACGTATGTCAGTTGGGATGCCGATGGATTTACCAGGTGGATCAGTAATTGTAGAATCAAAAAATATAGAATGCAACTCATGTATTGGTTCAGGGAATTTAATAACCGAAATTAGCAATGATTCGCCTTGTAAAAATTGTAGTCCATCCAAACGGAAAACAACATTGATAGAGACCTCTTATAGAAATACAGATAATTATTTACATTCTAGATGTAATACATATAATCAAAATATAAGCACACTCAAGGATAATAATGTTAATTATTTTACAGAAGGTGGTATTCCGATCAATCCGTCTAATTCAGAGAATGGAACACAAAAAAGAAAAAGTTTTGATTGTTATAATACGAATTGCAATACAACTATATATAAACCAAGCAATATTCAATACGCGCAGCAAGGAGGTGTATCGTCTAGTTCGCGTCTCTCGCGTTTGAAATATAATACTCTAAACAATAATGGTGCTGCATATAATTCTGCATCGGGAGCAGTAGGTATTAACCAAGGACGGTATCAAACTGAACCGAGTCCTTCTTATCAAAATAATTTAAAACCGCAACGTGTGGTATTTCCACGAAAAAGTGGTGCTAATATACATTGTTCTTCCCCATCGTCATCGTCTTCCTACAATATGTGTATGTATGGATAAGATTTTTCATTGGTTGAGTATAGGTCTAGCACTAGATAGGTTATAACTCGATATTTCGTCACGGTTAATATCGCTCACGAATATATCGCCAACGGTATCATAAAAACGTTCACGATTCATGTATCCTTTTGGAATACCTTCTACAGTAATTGTCATGACATTATTCGCATTTACTTTAATAGAAGATTCGGCAGTTGTATAGTCTGTAAAAGATTTAAAATGTTCATTTATACTTCTGATAAGTTTATCCTTAATTTTGTTTTGTATATCAATAGGAATAGTATTAAATTTCACTTCTCCATCAAAATAATCGAGTTTATTAACATCAAACTTTAATTTATATACATCTTTTTTATTAGTTGGTGATAGTTTACGTGTTTTCGGCGTGGATTTCTTCGTGGTTTTCTTCGTGGTTTTCTTCGTGGATTTCGGCGTGGATTTCTTCGTGGATTTCGGCGTGGATTTCGGCGTGGATTTCGGCGTGGATTTCGGCGTGGATTTCTTTGTAGCATTCTTTACTTTTCTACAAAATGAACGCTTTTTTCCAGTAGCAAATTTACAACTTTTTAACTTAATACATTTTTCTTGTGTTTTTCCTTTACATATTGATGATTTTTTAGACATAATTATTATATATAATAAATATAAAAAATATATATAATAATTAAGTTAATCATCTTTTGTAAATTTCACCCATACGCGTTCTTTTACATCCGTTGCTAATACACCATGAATATCAACATCGGCAATTGGAAATGGGATATGAATTACAGTTCTCTCACCTTGTTGAATATAAACTTGTATTTTATGTAAGAGTTCACGTATTTCTTCATGTTCAGCTGCCTTAATATTCAACTCTGATAATTTATTTATGATAGGTTTTACTTCTTTTACGCGCTGTTCTTTAGTTCTATAGGTTTGCAATGACATTTTATGATTTTATTATTATTATTTTTATATTATTATTATTTTTATATTATTTATTATTTTTATATTATTTATTATTTTTATAAACTAATAAATAAAACGAAAGATAATATTAAATAATAGGAAAACTCCCGTATTTTTTAAAAAATTGAAATGAATTTTGTTCAGTAATCTATTGTAACAACCAACAACAACACCAAGATGAGCATTGAAACCCAACCCCGAACTATGACTCAAGTGCAAAACCCGAAGCAAAATCAACAAATTATGGCGCCACCAATGCGTTATGATTTGAAGAAGAATAATTATGAGCAAATCTGTTCGTATATTAACCAGCAGATTGCGTGGGGTGCTTATCCTACACTAGACGCAACGGAAAAGGCACTAGATTTCTTGAAAAGGCTCAAGGAAAATTACAATGAGGGAAGTGTATGGACATTCGGGTACATCCCAGCGCCTCCGCACAGCGAAGTGACCCGTCGCGTTATTGGTGTTGATGGATATTTCTTCAAGATGACAACAACTCTTTCGGTCATTGATTTCATCTGGCACGACCGTATAACCAATATGTTCCTCTTCTGGGGTCCAACTAACTTCAGGGTCGTGAAGGCGATGAACTCTATTCGCTGGCGTATTCACAAATGCTACACTACTCCACCTGCTACCCCCAAGCGCGCACCTTATCAATATGAAAGTATTGAAGACATTTCGGAAGGAGAAGAAGAGAATGACAGAGATACGGACTATGATGATGTTCCTGATTTGATCTCACATAAAGACCTACAAATTTCGCTAGGCAATGTTCCCGATAATGAAATGCATTCAGTTTAAGAATAAAATAAAACAAAAACAAAAACAAAAACAAAAACAAAAACACACAAAAAAACAAAAACAAAAACAAAAAAAACAAAAAGGGTATGGTAAGTGCCTTTTTTTCATTTGTAACCAATCTTAATAAACAATATTATCACAAATCCATTTTTGAATTTTATCATAAGTTGGTAAAAACAATGTATTGATTCCTTGTATATACGTTTCATAATGTTCGGGGGTTTTTTCTACTAATAACAGCGAATGATATAAAATATAAAGTTCATGACTAGAATAAAGTGTTCGGATTCCTATAAAAATATCATCAATGTGACTTGGTTTTTCTTTATCTATACTGCTTGGATTATTATATATTCCGTGCCTTTTATTAATTTCGTGTTCTTCGTTATCAGTAACAAGCAAAGGTTTTTCAAGTAAAATGCGATAGAGTTGTAATGTATGCAGTAATGCTGGTTGTTCTGTATTTGAATACGTTTGTATTAATCTATCAATTCCGCGCTTACTCATTTGAATTAATAAATCGTATAAATCACAATAATCATTGTCTTCATGTTTTAGGTAATCATAAAAACGATTAAAACGGATAATTGCATTAAATAAGAAAAATAAATCTTCTTTCATATCTTGATTATAGGAACGCAATAAACCCTGAAACCATCCAGGGTGTTGTATTGACAACAAATTATTAGAAATGGTTAATTTACTCCCTTTTGGAGAAACAGATAAAAGTGCAAGTTGTGTTATTGCTTGCAAAGGTTCTAAAATAATATCAAATCTCTCTTTCTTTTTATCTTTTTTCATTAGATGATATAGATTTAAATATTTATCCATTAATAGAAAACATATAACATATCTTTATGTGTTTTCATAAGCATTATATTAATCAATTACTTTTTATTTTCGTAGATTGGTTTGACGAATGTGATAAAAATATATTGTTGTTATTATAAATATTTTGTATATTGTTATATGGTATATTGTGTTTTTGACACCAATTAATACATTTTTGTATATTTTTCTTTTTCATATGTTCTATTTTATCATTTTTATTACTATTATCAATTAAATAAATCGTGCTAACAATTGTATCTATTTGTTGTTGACCTAAAATTGCATTTATTTCTTCTAATTTGTTGGTAAAAATATAAGGTATTTTAATATTAAATAATGAAGGATTTATAGTAATATCGTGTTTTATTTTATCAAAACCAGATAAAATTTTATAAAATATACTTACATATTCTTTCACATTTTCACATCGAAATTTTTTACAAACAATATATTTTTCTGAATTTGCAAAACGACTTGTATTTGGTTTAATAATATAAACAGATTCATATAAATTGGATAATAAAAACAATACGTCAATTGAAAATTGTGTAAATGTGTCATACATTTTTAATATAAATGTTCCTCCCATCTTTTGCATAGCAACAGCAAACGCAATTTGACAAAATATTAATTTCGTACTAATTTGTTCCTGATGTGGATATTGAAAGGAAAAATCAAATCCTCCATCACCTGTTATCATATCCATTTGACCTTGGTATTTATTAAAACAGTCATTTAAATTATTTGGTTTCATTAAATCGCCATTCCCCTCTACACCACATTCAATATGAACATTTGGATTATTTGATAAAAAATGTTTACTTTTTTTCCATCCAGGAACACTATAGTTCATATCATCTATTAATGTCATTCCATAATATTTATCATTTGGATTTTTACGCATATACGCAATTGCTTCAATAAATCCACCGGGTCCTTCTGCTAGATGAAAACTGTTGATTTGTCTAATAGGCAAATCACCCAATAAATTTAATGTATTGCATATTTCAACCATTTTAAAAAAAGATCTTGAGATTGGTTTAAGTGTAGAAATAGATTGTTTTGTATTTGGTATAATAGTATGAATATATTCATATGGGTTTGTTGTTTTTTTGTATTTGTCCCATTGTTCTACGCGATTATCAATCTGTTCTTTAATAATACTTAAATATTTATAAAGTGTCCTATTGATAATAACTGAATGTTGTTCATCATTTCTATTTCCAGTTTTAGTTTGATTGGCGGGGGTGTATAAATGGTCTACGTGAATATGTTTATGCAAACTACTATTATAATCTGTTTTTTGTAATAAAAAAAAACTCATTCAAGAGACTGTTATTAATAAATAACATTATATGTTTATGTTGTTATTATTTATTAATTATTTTATTAATTATTTTTATTATTACCTACTATGTATTCTGTAATTTATCATTTAATAACCATAATATATTATTTTAAGGTGTCATTAATCTGTTGTCTGTGTTAAATTTAAAGTGCGATTAAGTTTTTTTATTGGTTTTTTTACAGTCTTTGCCTTTGCCGTGGTAGTCTTTGCCTTTGCCGTGGTAGTCTTTGCCGTGGTAGTCTTTGCCGTGGTAGTCTTTGCCGTGGTAGTCTTTGCCTTTGCCGGCAAAGTAGGTTCAGTTTCATTCAAGGTTTCTCTTATATCCTTTTGTGCTTCTTTTGTTTCTTCTACGTCATCATCGTAATTATCATCATTTACATATTTATGTTGTAAATTTAAAGATACTTTATCGGCGTCACTTACCTTTCGCACCTTTTTATAGATAAAATACCGGTTTAAGAATGAAATTGTACGCTCTTCATCTGTCATATAAGGAGCATCGCCATATGAAGATTTCATTTGTGGAAAATTCTTTATTTCGTTATTCATTTTATTGAATAGTTCATTAAATAATCCAGTTCCACTAGTAAATGACGAGTTTATTTTTTTTAATTCGTCGGTTGAAACCGGAACAAATCCATAATTTTCTAAAACACGAGTTAAATAAGTATAATTCACCAAGTATTCGCGAATAGTTTTATTAATTGATTCTTGGAACACATCAATTGCATATCCAACGCAAGTTTCGTCGTCATTATATTCATCTCTATCGTAGCGTTTAATCACTTCCCATATTTTTTTACCATTGTTTATATTTTTATCCTTGTTATTAATTTCACTATTATATTTATCATCCTTTACCATAATCACTTTACTATCATTTTCTTCCGTATTTTTAAGCATGTTAAACATTTTTTCGCCATCATAACTAGTCCCAATAAAGTATCCACCTTCTTTAGTTACCTCTGACACATTTTGTAAGAAATTTTGCAAGGTTTCTTGGTTTTCAAACATATAGTGAATTGCGAATTGAATAGAGCATATATTAAATCCGTCAGAAGCAACACCATAATTTTTATAGACACCTTGTCCCAATATTTTTGCATCTTTTGGTCCTTGTCCAAAAACAGCACGCGTGATTTGCTTATCCTTATCAACAAGAATACCGGTTGTTTTTCGAATATTGACACTCGAATTCCCGTTTACAAATAAAGCAGATGGCATAACGTTATACCGTTTTTTATAATTAAGGTATCTAGCACAAGCACCATCCATTCTGTTTTGAATATTATCACGTGAAATGTCAATACCAAAGACAAACTTTAATTTAGAATTAATCCACTTAGGCCAGTCGCCGCCTTTACCGACTGCCAAATCAATCATTGTATCACCTGGTTTTGAAACACTTTTAATAAGAGCACTTTTCACATATAAATTATGAAAATCGCGTAATGCACGTGTTTTACTAACACCAGATACTTTATTGTAATACACATCGTCATCGCTCAACTCTTCCGGAATATTATCACCGGTGATTAACATTGTTTGAGTTACCGGGTAATGAATTGAATGCCAATTGCTATTAGCAACATGAAAAGCATTACCATAATTTTTTTCTCCATTACGTAATTGTGCTGTCTTATCATAGCGAACGCGTAATGGAACCCAGCGCCATTGTTTCTCACGTGTCATGTCATACCGAAATTCAACAATCATATTGTCTTCTATTGTTTCATTATTTTCGGTATACATATAATTCTCATTATCGGCATCTGCATTATTTGAAAGACCTATATTACAAATACCTGCTTTATAGTCGCTTGGTTCTGTGGGATAAAATTGCATCGGCACATATTTGTCACGATTGTCGTCCCTTGTTTTGACATTTGGTAATTTATCGTCAATCATATCTTGGTATGGGTTAACAAATCCGTGTTTTGATTCATCAAAACCAACACGTAAAATAACCGTTTTATATTCTTTTATTTGGTTATTTGTAGTTAGATTCATTCCATCTGAAAATAAGGACCCAATAAAATCAGTTCCATCTTCATTTTTCTTAACTGAAACTAAGAAATCAATTGTATTAAATTGTGATGGTTTCCACTTGAATGAATGTTCCCACGTCATTTTAACTGGTTTCGTATATTCTCCAACCGTATTTGAAGCAACACCAAAGTTTGCTGGTGTAAAAATAAGACCATCGGTTTCATATTCAAATAGTCCTTCATATTCTTTGGATAAAATAGTTTTACATCCTTGAAAAATGCTTTGACTATCACTCCCTAAATAAAATGTTTTTTTTGTTATGTTTAATGGGACTGGCGCGGTTTCCTTAACAATCGAAACAGCATTTATTTTATTCACAATTGTTTCTAACAATGGTAACCGATATTTATTTGCCATGTCATCACTACTTGTTGGAACAAATCCTTTCGAACGAACGTCTTCGCCATTAATGTAATAAATATCAAATGCAGCATACATATTAATAAACTTTTTATGTTTGTCGTATAAGATATGCTCACCGTCAATTATAGTATTCCAACATTCTTTGTTTTTAGATAATGTTCCAGTAAATTGGACATCCATATTAGTTGAAATCAAATAAATTTTCCCATTTGGAGCAATAAACAATAATTTACGTTCTCCATCTGCTTTATCGGTAACTGTATAGTGTTGTCTAATATTAGACACAGTTGAATCTGCGTCAACTGGTCTAATATTATGCAATTCTAGTGTATATGAAGAAGGACCTACAAAATTAGATGGAGTAATACGTGATTTTTCATTGTATTCTTTGCCCCACAACAATTTCATATATTCTTGAATAACAAATTGTTGTTCTGAATAACTAACCGGATAATTCGTTTCTTGTAATCCTGCCAAGACATATTTTACAATAGGTTTTAATAATTGTTTATGAAGGATTTCTGGTTTATTATACGCACTTCCAATACCAACGTTATTATTTATAAATTCGATTTCTACTTCATATTTTTCTGGGGAAGTGAACACGCCAGAGTCGTGAATATTATATTCGGGTATGTAAAAACGATTGTCTTGTTTCTTTGATTCCTTGACAATACTCATATCCACAACAACTGGAAAATTAGGATGGCGTAATTTGAAACGGTTCAAATAGCGAAATGTTTTTTTATTGTCGTTCCATTTATCAATTGTAGAACGTATAATAGGCGATTCAATATTCATTGTATATTCTTTACTGAGCGAGACACGGTAATTTAAATCGCGCACATCGACAGAAGACATGTCATTGCCGTTACCATTGTCGCGGTTGCTTTGTTTATTATTAAACCGTGATTTTTGTATAAATGATACCCCATTGTCAATTGTATCAATGCGATTTGTTTGACAATATTTCCTTATATTATGCAGTCCGTTAATTTCTGTACGAATGGTTGACATACGTATTTTATTTGTTTTTAAATCAGTGTATTCGCTTTGAATTCGCATTAAATATTCATTTGTATCAACCACAAATCCGGACGATACCAATTTTTTAATTATATTGTCATAACCGATTTTTGTAATTTTCTTACTACCAAGTGTTCCAAACTTTACTTCTAATTCTAGTTGTTCATTATCTCCTTCCTTTGTGATATTATTGAGATATGTTTCAATCAACCTTATTAAATCCTTTTCATTATTGATTGGCGAACGCATTGACGGTTGTCTAGACGATGTTGCTTTTTTTATAGTATCTTGTTCTTTTAATGTTGTCTTTTTTGAATCTTCCATGATTGTATATAAATATTAGTGATAAGATAATATTTATATATTTATATCATCTACAATCAATTTTATTATTAATAATATATGAGAAGTTGTTCATTATAATTAAATTACTTGTTATCTACACCATTGAAGATATAGATAAAATAACTAAAAAATTAAACATACCTTATTTATTATTAAATATATTGTAAGATTTCGTCATAAAGTTGTTTCTTGGTTTTAGATTTTAATTTACCGGTAGTTTCATTTTTGGTCTGTGTATTAATCTCTAGTTTATTGCAAATATCTTGTAGTTCAGACGAAGAATAAGATGCTGGAGATTTCAATGGTTTTTGAATATTTTCAATATACCAATATTCTGATTGAACCTTATTTAAGTAGTCGTCAATCTCATTATTGCTATTGTTATTGCTATTGTTATTGCTATTGCTATTGTTATTGCTATTAGATAAATTAGTATTGTTATTTGAGTTAGCATTTATCCATTTAATCGAATCTTCCTTTTTCTTATTTTGGACAATAACACCAACTCTTGTAGAGTCATTAATCTCGGAATTAATTTTACAATATTTCCTACCATATACATATGTAATTGAAACATTATGTAATAGACACAAAGCAGTTAATCCCTTTAATGAAATAGTTGTCTTGCTTACTAATTCTTCTTCTAATTCAGTTCGCTTAAGTTTTAATTCTTTAAGTTGTTCCTTTATTTGTTTTAACTTTTCAACTGTTTCTATTTTAAAGTTCTTTTCATTTGTAAATGAATTCGTGCGGTTCATCTCATAGTCTTCATAACCGTTCAATATGATAAAAAAACACCAGAATAGTTTATCTTTTTGTGTAGGAGTAAATATAGACATTATATTTTTGTCGGTTGCTGTTGCTGTTGCTGTTGCTGTTGCTGTTGCTGTTGCTGTTGCTGTTGCTGTTGCTGTTGCTGATGCTCCTATTTCCAGAATGTCTTTTGGAGTGGATAACAATACATTTGGGTTGTGTTGCTTTTTAAATTTATATCTATAATTATTCTGTTTTTTCATATTTTCATCCGAAAACATATATTGATTCATTTCTTGAAGAGTTTCATTCATTTTAATATAAAATAGTATACAATTATATATTAAAATGGAGTTGTCTTTATTATAATTTTATATATTATTTATCACTCTAATTTAAGTTGTAAAAAATGTTTGTTCAATCGATTCTTTTTCACTTTCACCTATTTTTAAATGCTTTTGTTGTTCTTCTACATAATTAACATATTTTTCTAATTCAATAATCACTTCATTATTCAATTCAGTTAAATTAACAAAAGTTCCATTATTATTCTCATTTGTCTTAATATGATTGAATTTTGTTAATATACGTAATATCTCAACTTGATGATACTTTTGCATAATTTCAATTCGTTCTTTTAGATTATCCAGAGACATAATAAACTATAGTAATTATTTTACAATAGTTATATTTAAATTAAAAAATATAACTATTAATAGTGGTTGTTTTGTGAATATAGATTAGATATTACTATTTTTAATTTTTATTTTTATTTTTTATTTTTATTTTTGTAAAATTGAGGTTTTTTTCAACTTTAATGTTCGTTTTTTTGATGGTGCTTTTTGAGATACTGGTTCTTCGGTTTCTTCATTTATAGTTGAAAGCACATTAATTGGTTCAATT
>Ga0181563_10005971_pt1 | contig 11032 bp, 5 predicted proteins | sample 011ome_25_FD_133759 | JGI IMG/M metagenome (GOLD analysis project Ga0181563, IMG submission 133759) | Coastal salt marsh microbial communities from the Groves Creek Marsh, Skidaway Island, Georgia - 011512CT metaG (megahit assembly) | ecosystem: Environmental > Aquatic > Marine > Intertidal zone... | reverse complement strand
CTAAAAGAGATTGCGCCTAGAACAAGACAGTTTTATCTAGATACAAGACTTGTTGACGGAACTCTTAGTAATCTAACAAGAAGTACATCATCTGGTGTTTTAACATTACCTTATGTTAACAAAACATTTATGAACCAGCCTTATGCAACAAATTCAAAATCATGTACAACCAACTTCTACAAGTATGTTGGTACTATGAATATTGTTCCAGAATATGATGGTGGAGTTGAAACAACAGTAGCTCCAGATATCCATTTCCCTGATATTGATACTGCTGGACCAATCTCAGATTTTGCGGAAGTTTTGAATGAAAGTGTACCTTTCCAAAGTACAATTACAGATGTTGCAGTCCAAACAAACACACAACAAGTTTTTGAAGGTGGTTCGTCTGCTGATTTTGCAACAAACTCAATAGAAATAACTGATTTCTTAACAACAACGACAACACAGACTATTTCTGCATCAACAGATTTATCAGTAACATCACAAACAACAACTACAAAAGTTGGTGATTTTGTTACCGATACACGTTTCCTACCATTCATGCGTTCTGTTGAAATACAAGTCAATATTTACGGTCTGATGCCAAACAAAAGACTTCACACTTTCTTTGATGGTGTGAATGTTGATAGACATGTGAAACCCGCGATAGGCACTGTCCAGCAATTATCAACAAATAGTTTGCAAACAAAAAATACTGCTATAGTTATTTGTTTGCCAAGAGGTAAATATGGTGACGCTATTTATTCCGATAGTAATGGTAAAGCATCTTTCGTATACAGAATTCCTGCAAACACATTCTATGTGGGAGACAGAGACTTAGAAGTATCTTCATCTATCGCTTACGTTGATGTTCCAAATGCTGTGACTTACGCTAAGAGAACTTACCATGCATTTAACTTCCAACAAGAAGTTTCTTCTGCGTTCATCACTACAAGAACACCTATCATCAATTCATCAACATCATTAACAACTTCTGTGACAACAGATACCGATAGTTGGACACTGACGCAGACAAATACCGAAGCGTTCTTACAATCGCAGATTAATCGAATCAATGCAGAAATTGGTGCTCTACAAACACAAGTATCTGAAAATACAGCATCCATTGCCGAAAATAATCTCGCAATAGATGCTATAAACCTTCAAGTAGAAAATCTTGAAATCAGTCAACAAGAAGCTGATGCACAAATCCAGACACTACAAGATGAAATCACCACTCTAGAAGGACAAATAACCAATCTAGAAAGTGATATAGATGCCTTAAACACTCAAGCTGAAAATGAGATTATAGTTCCCGAAGAGGGTGGTGGTTCAGGTAGAACAGGTGGTCCTAGTACTGGAACTACAGTTGATGCGGGTAATGGTGAAACAGTAGTTGTTGTTAATGAACCTGATGGTGATAATGTTGGTGATCCAAACCCACCAGCACCAAATACAGGAGATAATACCGTCGATCCAGGTGCGGGCGAACCGGCCGGCGGCGGAGGTGGTGATGGCGGCGGAGGCGGCGGAGGCGGTTCCGATCCAATCGCGCAAACCTTCTTTGTTGATAAGTTCCTTTCTTCTGATGATGTGATTCAACTTACAAAAGTTGATTTGTATTTCTACGAAAAATCAGTAAGAGGTAATGGTGTAACCGTATCTATCGTTGAAACTGTGAATGGGTATCCTAGTGACAAAACAGTTGGTTTTGCTGCCGTTCACAAAGATGCAGATGAAATTTTCGTAAATACAACTGACGGAACAACTGTTACAACTTTCGAATTCCCTGCTCCAGTTACACTCAAAACAAACACAGACTACGCTATTGTTGTACAACCAGACGGTAATGACCCTGATTATCGTGTTTGGATTTCTAAGACTGGCGGCGTTGATGTTGATAGTGGTCTTTCAATCACACAAGACACAAATTCTGGTATGATATTCACATCAACAAACAAAAAGGCTTGGACACCTTATCAAGACGAGAACCTCAAGTTTAGACTCTATCGTGCAGACTACACATCTTCTGCTGGATCAGTAAAACTTACAAACTCAGATGATGAATTTTTTGAAATGACATCGACATCTGGTTCTTTTGAAAGAGGTGAAATTGTATTTAAGAATAAAGATTTCTCAACTTCAAATACTAAACCTATTACGGTCGAATCAGGAAACACGACTATTACAACTGATAATCAAAATGATTTAACTGGAGTCGATGCTGGTGACATCATCGTTTACAAAAAATCAGATGGTGGATATGGAGTTGTGACTGTAGTCTCTGTTACTAATAGTGCAACAGGTGATACTATGATTGTTGATGAAGTTCCAGAAACCACAGAAATTGATGTTGAATGGATCAACACATGCGCCGGTGTTTGTAACATGTATAATGTCAGTGCTTATGATGGTGAAATAAATCTATTCTTGCAAAACTCTACAGCAAAAACTGGAGAAGTTTTCGCAGACGGTGAAACTGTTATTGGCGTTAATTCGCTTTCAAGTGGTGTAATTAATACAGTTAAAAATCAACCACTCAGTAAGTTTGCAACCAACTTCTTCAGAACGAATACATCTCTTACAAGAACTAGATTAAAGGCTTCCAAAATTACTTTTGATAATAATGGAACAGAATCTACTTTCTCAAAAGACCTTCAATCTAATGCAGAAACTTATATCTTTGATAAAGACGCTTACATCAAGAGTAGAAGTACAGAGATAACAGATGACGCTGGTGCTAATTCGTTCGAAATGACTTTAATACTCAAAAACCTATCTGGTGGTACGAGAGATTCGTCGCCTGTTGTTGATGAAGATATCACAAATCTATATGTTACAGAATATCTTATCAATGATATTAGTAGTGAATATGATGGAACAACTCTACCATATTTGGCAGAATCTGAAATCACTACAAATGGTAATGCTATCGCTAAATATGTAACAAAGAGAATATCTCTTGTTGGTGACAACGATTCTTCAGACTTCAGTCTGTATATGAAAGCATATAGACCAACTGGAACAGATATTAAAGTTTACGTGAAATTGTTATCAGAAACAGATGCTAGAAATATTAAAAACGTACCTTGGTCTCCGATGACATTGGACCCAAATTATGATCAGTTCTCAACTTTGAATAAAAGATCGGATTACCGTGAATTCAAATTCGATATTTCTAGTGCAAATGTTATAAATGGATCAAATGACGCATTTATTGGTGGCACTGCTGTTAAATTAACAACCGACAATAAAATAGATGACTTTATATCATATAAATCGGATAATGGCACTCTTTACACATCATATAAATATTATGCAATAAAGATAGTGTTTATCGGTTCTTCTAGTAACCGTGTACCAAGAGTTAAGAATTTCAGATCGATTTCGTTGACATAAGGAGTTTATTAAATGGATTTGTATGATACAGATGACCCAGATTATAAAAGAGACCCAAAAACTGGCATACTTATCCATGTCAACAATAAAGATCGAAACGATTATATTCGAAATAAAGAAAATAAACAAATTATTCGTGAAATGCAACACGATATAAATGAAACAAGACAAGAACTAAAGGCAATAAAAGAACTGTTGCTAAAAAGTCTAAGGGAAGAATAAGAACATGGCAAAACCGTCAGATTATTTAGGAGCCAATCTTCAGTTAGTAGATACCTTTTCTAATTGGATCGATCTTACTAACGAGATTACCTATGATTTAGCGACAGTTATCGTAACAACTGGGCCAGTGGTTCAACCAAACACCACTAATGGTGCTTTGACGAGCGGTAACGCCCATGTCGAAGGTAGGTTTTCAGCTAATGTTGCAATAGCAACAGACTATTTGAGAGGTGGTTCTGTTCAACTACCAAATACTTTAGTATTATCTACTAACACTATTATCAAACCAATGGGTACGTCTGGGGCGAATGGTACTGCAAATAGTTTCATTGTTTCGAATAATACCTTCACTCAAATGTCAGGGGATGTTTACATCACCACGGCTGGTGCGGGTGCAAATGGTGCAGCAACAGGTGGTATATCCTACGCAGATGATAACCTAACACATGAGTTTATTGTAGACTATGGTGTCTTCAAACATACACAAGGTTTACTTACAGTTTCTGGTAATACAGTATTCGATCAAGCGAGTAACTCTGGAACTGGTCGTGTTGATATTGATGTTACAGACTTAGACATTTCTTCAAACACTGTTTTGACAAATGATTCCACATACATTTTCTCTGGTGAAACAAGAGTAGGTGTTGATGGTGCAGACTTCCTCAACGTCGAATCACAATCAGTATTCCACGCAAATGTGACAATCGGCGACGATGGGACAGATTATCTTCTTGTCAACTCTAATACATATTTTACATCAAATGTTCAGATTGGTGATAGTGCAACCGCTGACTTCCTTACAGTCAACTCTAACACATTCATCAACAACTATCTAACAGTTGGTTCTGACACAACCGATGAAATGAATGTGAACGCACAATCTACGTTCCATGCGAATACGATTATGGGCGATGACTTCAATGATGTCTTCACTGTGAATGCAAATACAACATTCTTCTCAAATACACAAATCAACTCTAGCGTTGGACTGTTTACATCAGATGCCGCTAATAACTATTTCTCTGCTAATGTAAACATTGGTAATACATCAGCGGATCGACTAAGAGTTGAAGCAGATTCATTCTTCAGTGCTAATGTTACATTTGGTACAGATGCTAACGACAAGATACATCTAAACAGCCAAATCATCGACCACGTTCTTCCAGACACAGCCTCTGCTTCGACTCTTACAATCGGTGCAGATGGTAATAGATGGGGTACTGTGTATGTCAATGACGCATACGTGACAAACAACACTGAAACAAGTTACATTTTTGCGACAAGCGCTGATCGTAACTTCTTAGGTAAATCAGGTACAGTAGATACCGCAACTCTTGACGTTTCTCTTGGTGTTGCAAACAATACTGTTAATGTTGATCTTATCACTGCAAACAACACATCTTTAGTTTCTCGTTCAAACGGAACGATGTCATTAGGTACATCTGCAAATGAGTGGACTTCACTTTATATCTCAAGCGGAAGTTACCTAGACGCTACAACAATGTCTATCACATCTAGTAATGTGAACTTCACAAGTGCAACAGGTCTTGTGACTATTACAAATGACTTTGTTGTAAATGGTAATACTGTTCTAAACAACTACTCAGAAACAGACCACTTCTTAGTGAAAGTGGATACTGAACTACGTGGTAACACGAATATCGGTGAAATTGGAACTTCTGATGATGAAGTATATTTCAATGCACAAATCGCCTCAGACTTAATTCCGAGTGCAAACACAACTCAAGACTTGGGTTCTTCAACAAATTATTTCAACAACATCTATGTAGATGTGATAACTTCACCTTATTTACAACTAGATAATTTGAATGATGTCACAGGAACGCCTGGTACACTTAACCAAGTTCTAAAATCAGATGCTGATGGTACATATAGTTTTGCTACTGTAGACCTAGCATATATTTCAGATGTTGATACAACTTCTGTAGCTGGTCAGTTCTTACAAGCGAACACCACAGGCGGATTCGACTTTATCACTGCGGAATACGCTCTAGATGATCTAACAGATGTTAATGCAACATCTACAGACAACCAACTTCTTCGTAGAAATGGTGCAGGATTTGATTTTGTTACTATCAACTTAGATTATCTAAGTGATGTAGATTCTACTGCGACAGATGGACAAGTTCTGACCGCAAATACAACTGGTGGATATGAGTTCCAAGATAGAACTCTATTTGATCTTGTAGACTTTGACCCAACTGGGCAGGCTAACGCACATCTAATTTATTATAATGCAGACGCAAACAATTATCAGACAGAAACTCTTGCAGGTCTTTATGCAAACGTTGCGTTAGATGATCTTCTAGATGTCGATGCTTCAACTGCTACAACTGGTCAGTTCCTACAAGCTAACACCACTGGTGGGTTTGACTTTATCACTGCGGAATACGCTCTAGATGATATCACAAACGTTGATGCAACCGCTACAGCTGGTCAGTTCTTACAAGCAAATACAACAGGTGGTTTTGACTTCATTACAGCGACATACGCTCTAGATGATCTCACAGACGTTGATTCAACTGCTACAACAGGACAGTTCTTACAAGCTAACAGTACTGGTGGTTTTGAATTCTCTTTTGTTGACAATGCACAAACCAATTTAGATGATCTACTTGATGTCAGTACCACTGGTGCTCAAGCAGGTGATGTTCTGACTGCAAACTCATCTGGTTTGTATGAATTCACAACACTAGAATTGACAACATCGTTATCTGCGTTGGATGACGTTACTATATCAACACCAACAACTGGTCAAGTTCTAAAATACAATGGATCAGTGTGGGTAAACGGTGCAGATGATAACACTATTGGCGCTACAGTTTCAATCTCAAACACTGCGCCAGGCGCACCAAACGATGGTGATCTATGGTATGATAATGTAGATGGTCTTCTATCGGTTTACTATGAAGACGGAACATCAAATCAGTGGGTTACTGTCGGTGGTAATGGTATCACAAACGGAACAGTTGAAGGGAGTGTCGCAACATCTATCGATGAATTGACAGATGCGGTAACATACAACAATGGTGTTTCTATCGGTATCGGTAAAAATGCATTGGTTAACGATGATGGTACAACTAACTATAATACTGCAATCGGTGCATTTGCATTACAGAATACAAATACTGGTACACAAAACGTTGCGTTGGGTTATCAAGCTGGCCAAAACGTCACAAGTGGTTTTAACAACATTGTAATCGGATATAACTCTAACGCTTCAACAGCAACAACCGATAATGAAATAACACTTGGTAATGCGAACCACGCAAAACTAAGAGTTCCGGGTATTGGATTAGAGATAACACCGACTGAATTGGTTGCTGATGATCACAAGGTTGTAGTTAAAACTCTTGTTAAAACTCATTCTAATATCTCAACAGCGACTGCAATCAACTGTTCAACAGGTTCTGTATTTACCGCAACACCAGCTGTTAATACAAATTATACATTTACAAATGTTCCTACTGGCGGCGCATATTCGTTTAGGTTGATACTAAACCCATCCAACTCAATAAACGTAAACTATCCTTCTTCTGTTCAGTGGACAAATGGTTCTGAACCAGCTGATCCTATTTCAACAATTTCTGTATATGAGTTTATGACAGTTGACGGTGGGTCGAATTGGTATGGTTGGACATTAGGCAGCAATATGTCATAATAGGTGATAATGTGACAGAAAATTTTATAAATAGTCATAAGATATAAGGAGTAAAAATCTATGGCTATGAAAGCTAACATAATCATCGATCAAGGTACAGATTTCCAAGCAGTTGTCAATTTGGATGACGCTGATGGAAACCCATACAACTTGACTGATCATACAGTAGCCTCACAAATGAGAAAAAACTATGCAGCGTCTTCGGCCGCTGCTACTTTTGTTTGTTCTCATGGTGGAACTACAGGCGAAATTACTCTAACACTTTCTAGACAATATACTTCCGAATTAGAACCAGGAAGATATCTATACGATGTTGAAGTAACGTCTTCGGCAAATACTACTACAAGAGTTGTTGAAGGAACTGTAACAGTAACACCAGGAATTACGAGAATCTAAGATGACTGATATAACAGCAAAGGTCAATTCTAACCCAAATTTAAGAGCAACTGTAACGCCAACGAGAAATGTCAAAGTAACAAGTTTTAGACTTACAGCAGAAACGTTTCGATTTGGAGATTTATCTGACATAAATTTAGTTGCAAATTCGGATGGGGCGCTTTTAGTTTATAACGAAAATAGTGATCAATGGGTAGCAACAACAACGATTGAAAATCAAAATACAACGATTAATGGGGGCAACTACTAATGTCTATTATCAAAATTAAAAGATCAGGTAGTTCTGGCGCACCTTCCACACTTGGACAAGGCGAATTAGCATATTCATATCTTGCTGGGACAGATGTAAATGGTGGGGATAGACTTTATATTGGTACAGGCACAGAAACAGCAGGTGCAGCAGCTAATATAGAAATTGTTGGTGGTAAGTATTTCACAGAAAAACTAGACCATACGCCAGGAACACTGACAGCAAACTCTGCACTTATTGTAGATAATACAAGTAAGATTGATGTTATTAATATCGATAATATTACTATCGATGGTAACACAATTAGTTCAACAGATACGAACGGAAATATCGTTCTTGCTCCAAATGGATCAGGAACTGTAGAAATTCAATCTAGTTTATCATTGACAGGAACTGTTTCACTGTCAGTAGATAACTTGACACTAGACGGAAACACTCTTAGTTCAACTAATACAAACGGAAATATTATTCTTGATCCAAACGGAACTGGTAATATTGACGCTTCTTCTGCGCAGATTAAAAACGTTGCAAACCCAACTTTGAATGGTGATGCGGTTAACCTTGGTTTCCTAGACGCACAAGCAATTGGTATCGCTGGTGATAGTGGAACAGACACAGTTCTTCTTACGTCAGAAACAATCACATTCACTGGTGGAACTGGCCTTACAACAGCAATATCAAATAATGAAGTAACGACTACACTTGACAACACCGCTGTCACACCAGGGTCATATGGTTCTGCAACAGAAATTCCAACATTCACAGTTGATCAACAAGGTCGTTTGACTGCGGCAGGAACTGCTTCAGTCGCAACAACATTGACAATTGATGCGGATACTGGTACAGCTGACACAGTAAATCTTCTTACAGATACACTTACATTTACTGGTGGAACAGGAGTAGATACTACTGTTGCTGATAATAGTATCACAGTTGCGATTGGTCAAGATGTTGCAACAACTGCTGATGTAACTTTCAACACACTTCAAACAACTAATGGATTGACTGTTGGTGGCGATCTTATCGTCAATGGTACAACCACAACTATCAACACAACAACTCTTGATGTTGTAGACCCACTTATCTTCCTTGGAAGTAATAACTCTTCTGATGCTCTTGATATGGGTTGGGCTGGTCAGTATAATGATGGTGTTGATAAATATGCTGGTATGTTCAGAAACTCTGCTGATGGAGAGTTCTATGTCTTTGACGTTTATACAACAGCATTCTCAAATAACAATATTGACACAGCGGATGCATCATTCAGTCTTGGTGTTCTAAATGCTGAAACCTTTGTTGGTGCGGTAACTGGTAATGCTTCTACTGCTACAGGTCTTTCAAGTGCTGTTACTGTAGAACTTACTGGTGATGTCACAGGTTCTGCAACATTCACGAATGGTGGTGACACTGCATCTATCGCTGCAACAATTGCTGCTGATAGTGTGGCACTTGGAACAGATACAACTGGTGATTATGTTTCAACAATTGGAATTACTGCTTCAACAGGTCTTAGTATTTCTGGAAACTCTGGTGAAAGTGCAGCTGTCACTATTGCTGGTGTTGACGCAACATCAAGTGTAAAAGGGGTTGCATCATTTAATGCAACAGACTTCACCGTAACATCTGGCGCTGTTTCTCTAAACATCGTTGATGGTGGAACATACTAATACTAAGTGAGATATTCTATAATACTCACTTTAAATTAAATTTTATAAGTCTATATAGACATTATACACATAGTGAGGACATATGTCAAGCGTTATTAAGATAAAAAGAAGTGCCGTTCCTGGAAAAGATGCAAATACTTCGGTATTAGAACTTGGAGAACTGGCACTTAACACATACGATGGTAAAATGTTCTTCAAGAAGGACGATGGTACGGAAAGTATTGTCACACTTCTTGAAGTCACTGAAGATAATCTAGCCGTAGATTCTTCTTCTCTTACAAACTCATCCTCATCTTTTCTATCAGGTGTACTCTCTGATCTAGACTCCACAATCACTGCTGGTGGTATTACATACACCATTAGTGCTGAAACTGGTACAGGTGGTGCAAATCTAAGACTTACGGATAGTGGCGCAGGAACAGATGATGTTCTTATAGCGGGTGGCACAAATGTTACTGTTACAAGAACAGACGCAGATACCATTACAATCTCTTCAACAGACACAAATACGACTTATACTGGTGGTACTGGTCTTACTCTTAATGGTACAACTTTTGACCACACAAATAGTGTTACTGCTGGATCAGCAAGTGAAGGTGGATCAACAAGAACACTTGCTTATGGTGGAACATTTAATGTACCAAGTGTAACTTATGACGCACAAGGTCACATCACCGCAACAGGTAGTGTTACTCTTACTTTACCAAGTGCTGACGATACGAATACGACATATGACTTAACCGTACCCACATCAACAACGGCTATTCGTTTAGCAGGTAGTGATACAACTAATGATGATGTGACGATTACTGGTGGTACAAATGTAACGGTAACTCGCACAAGTGCTACAGAACTGACGATTGATTCAACAGATACGAATACGACTTATACTGCTGGTTCAGGTATTGACTTAAATGGTACAGAGTTTACTGTTGCAGGGGGAGTTGGTCTGACAGCGGGTACAACTGGTTTATCGATTGCGAATGGTGGAGTTGGTACAACACAGTTAGCTGATGATGGTGTCACTTACGCAAAGATTCAAAACGTAGTTGGGGATAACGTATTTTTAGGTAATGATAACGGTGCTGGATCAGCAGTACAAGAACTTACTGCTGCTGTAGCAAGAACCATTCTTAACGTAGAAGATGGCGCAACAGCAGATCAAACCAAGGCGGATATAGATGCATTGGGTATTGATGCTGATACGTTGGATACTTTTGAAGCATCACAGTTTCTGAGAAGTGATGTTGCTGATACTAAGACGGCAGGGGATTTAAGTTTTTCTGATAATGTAAAAGCCACCTTCGGCGCTGATTCTGACCTACAGATTTATCATGATGGGACGAATAGTCGTATATATGATGTAGGTCAGGGAGATTTACGGCTGCAAGGCACTAATATACGAATACTTGACTCAAATGGTGAAAACTATAT
>Ga0181563_10005969_pt1 | contig 11034 bp, 15 predicted proteins | sample 011ome_25_FD_133759 | JGI IMG/M metagenome (GOLD analysis project Ga0181563, IMG submission 133759) | Coastal salt marsh microbial communities from the Groves Creek Marsh, Skidaway Island, Georgia - 011512CT metaG (megahit assembly) | ecosystem: Environmental > Aquatic > Marine > Intertidal... | reverse complement strand
TGGTAAAGGATTGTACCACTCAACTATTAAATGTATTCTAGGACTACTTCCATTTACAACTGAGTGTTCTACTGTATTATCTACTTCGTAAATATTTCCTACTTTCAAATTTTCGGATTCATTACCTACTGTAAATATACATTCCTCATTTGTGGTAATCGGTATATGTATATTGTGATTGTGTACTACAGATTTACCTCCGTCTACATGTGGTTTTAGTTCTCCATAAGGATTCAATCTAGCAAATAATGCACTAATAACTTTTCCATAGCCAAAGTGTAAATATAACTTTAGACTTAGTTTATGAAACCAATGCCTGTGCCAATATTTATCATAAAACTCTGACCTAGTTGCTACTAGATATGGTCTGCCTTTTCTAAACTGCCACAATAAAGGTATAGTATCACAATCTCTAAATATTGTTAATTCTGTTTTTCTTTGTACTCCTGTAGGATTATCCCAGTCATTTTCATCAAACTTGTAAGGATAAGGTTTAATATTATCAATTAATTGAATTGTTCCCATCTCTTAAAGTCCTTCTTGTAATAATCATAAATCAATTCCTTTACTACTGACCTGTCATATGGGGCAATCTGAGTAATTGATTTATGATGATTATTATTAATTAATCCTAATCTTTTCCAAATCGTGTGGTCTTCTAGTCTATGTACTTCTACTTCAGGTTCTCTGTAATAAGTCCATGCAGGTTTATACATAACATCATATGTACCCACTCTAACATGTGCTTTATCAAACTCTGGTATATCTTGTACTGCTCCTAAATAAGAGCCTTTCCATAAAGAGTCCATAGCTACTTTTGTCCAAGTTATTATGTCCCAGTCTATGATAAAATAGTTATCACAATTATAACGATAAAGACTTTCCCATCTATCTAGTGGGTGTCTGATTACAGTATAGTATTTATAGTCTGGGTACTGCAAAGCTACTTGGTCATAACTTGCATGTATATTATTAAATATTATACCATCTATAGCAGGATTTTTACTTTTCCTAATATATTCTGCTGCAAGACTATTCCAACTTCTATGTTGGAGTATGTATCTGTTTTCTTTTTTCTCTTGTTCTGAAAGATACTTAGCAATATAAGAACGAGTTACAGATATACCACCACACTTAGGTATATGAATGTAAACTTCTTTGTTCTCATGTATTATCATAAGTCGTATGTATCTTCCCCTGTTGTCATTGCTTCTTTTAGTTCTGACTTTTCATCTGGGTCAAGGGCAGTGTGAGGCCCAATCTTTAGAGTATCCCAGTTCATTTCTGAGGTGAAGTTTTCTGCTGCTCCATTCCTCATCTTATCACACTTAAACTTAATACAAGGCTCTTCGTCTCCCCAATGCTGTATACTGTAAGCAGCATCTACAGCATCCAAGATTCCTTTTGAGAATCTTGCCTCTCCTTTCTCATTAGTCTGGAAAGCGGAGAGAACTAGAACTTTGCTCTCTTGTGCGAGAGATTTGAGACCTTTTGAGATCTCGATTTGCTCGGTCCAATCATATTGTCCTGAACGATTTGGTGCGTTATGGCGTTTCACTTGGTTTAGATAGTCAACTATTACCACACCCAAGTTTGGTAACTGGGCTTGTTTTTGTCTTACTACGCTTATTATTTTAGCTAGAGTAAGAGATGGGTCATAATGTATATCTATTTGTGGAATGTCTGCTAACCTATTTCTACTAAGTTGATAGTGAAATTTGTCAAAATCTTGGTGGTCTCGCCACTCATTATAACATTCCTCTCCATTATTGAATCTAGTTGCCCACCATAAAGCAACTTTATCCCACTCCATAGGAGAGAGATTCTTTGCTTTGATACGCTTACTAGGGACACCAGTTTGAATACCACAGATTCTCTGTAGCATTTGTCTAGTATCCATTTCAATAGTAAAGTATAGAGCTGACTTGCCCTTTTCTTGGGCTGCAGCAGCTACATTACAACAGGTAAAGGATTTACCTCCACCACGCTGTCCACCGATAACGACCAAGTCTTTGGGAGAGAATTGGTAGTCCAGGTCGTATTCTTGATTGAGACCGAGCGGTAAAAACTTTGCTAAGTCCTCATCACTATCGAAAAGCTCAACTGTTTCCATGTCGTCAGCTTCATCGTTTGTGTCTACGGAATCTTCTACTTGTACAACAATTTCTTGCAATAAATCTATGTTTTCTCTTGCATCAGATATGGCAACTTGTGTATCTACATAGTTTTCGATTTTCGATAGTATCTCGGATTGAGTAAATTGATTCTTCAGATAGTCTAATAGAACTATAGACTCGACATCTGTTTCAACAGTTTCGATTGCGTATATCTTTTCTTGTAAATCACGCGAACGAATTTCTAGCTTTAAATCTTCAAAGCTAGGTAAATTGTTATACTTGTGAACATGCTTATCAACTACTCTCCATAATTTTCGGTACTCACCTTCAGGGAAGTAGTGTTCTTTCAGACCATTCCAAGTCTCAAAGTCGCCATTCGCAATGATTTGCTTAAGTAATGCACTCTCTAGTGTCAAATTGTCTCTCCCAAAACAAAATTAAAGTTGAAAAAAAGGCGAGGCAACTACAGAAGTCGACTCGCCCGAATAAGAAAGGTTGATTAACCTATTTCTTTTTTAGCAGCACCGTTATAGTCCGCGCACTGTAAGCCTCTTCTTGTTAGCATTGTTTTCACGCCTCTAACAGTTTTGCCGATTTCATCAGCAATTTCTTCAACAGTCATGCCGTCAATGTCGACACCTGCTAAAGGATCAGCTTTGCTTGAACCTTTGGTTTCTTTCTGCTTAGGAATAGCATTGATTTCTCCTGCTCTTAGAAGAGATAATGCTTTACCTCTGATTGAGTTTACGCTTCTGCCCATAGCTTCTGCAATATCCTCAATGAAAGCACCGTCGTTTACTAATGAAACAAACTGGCTTTCTTCTTCCTCGTTGTAAGACTTAACAGTCTCAACTTTAGGAGCTGGTTTAACATGCTCTGTAAGTTGCATAGAAAGAATCTTACCTTGAATTGACTTAGCTGAGAAGCTTCCGCCTTCAAAGTTTTCTGCAATTTCTGCATAAGTGTAAGAACCTGAATTATCTTGCACGAATGTGCTAAGAGTTGCTTCTTGCTCGTCTGAGAAAGACTTGCTTTGTGAAGCTGAGGCTAATTCTACCTCAAAGCCCATTTTTCTAAGTTTTGAAGAAACACTTCTTACAGATGTTTCTAACTCATCAGCTGCGTTAGCAACTGTGTCTTGTGAGATTGGGGACTCACTTCCAACGAAATCAACCAATTGTTGTGTTCTTTCGTCTGTCCATTTAGGTAATGCCATTTTCTTTTTCCTCTATCAAATGTTTAATATTACTAATTATTATAACACCTCGGTCACGAGCTGTTTGTGTTTTTGCTGACTCAATTCCAGACTCATTTATTAGATGAGTACAGTCTTTCGTCAAAGAACTCTTTACCTCGAATCCATACTGATTCAATACTTTTGTGGCGTGTGCCTTAGTCGAATACGACTTTAACTTACCTGTGATACAAACAACTCCTATGACCTCTTTTTTCTTAATTATTTTATTATTCCATTTGAAAGGAAGTGTTGTCTTGTATTGATTAGGATAATATTCTGTTTCTAACCACTGAATCAAGTTAGCTGATGCTTTTGGTCCGATACCTGCCTCAGTACAACTTTTCTCGCTAATATCTTCGATGTGTGATATTCTATCGCATAATTTTTGAGAAGCCGACCGACCAATAAGTGGTATGCTGAAAGCTGGTATCAAATCTACCAACTTACTTTCTTTTGATTTCTCAATCTCCAGAAAGAGTTTCTCAGCTAACTTTTGACTGCCTAATCTATCTTGTATATCAGATACAGTAAGTTCATAAAGTTCTGAATAGTCTTCGATTTGCAACTTGTTAAGAGTTGCTGGTCCAAGTCCTTTTATCTTAAGAGTCGAAGCAAAGTGTTCTACTTTTTTATCCCACTGTGCAGAACAACTAATGTTCTCACAAAATAACTGGTCATTGCGGTAAACTAATATGCTATCGCAACATGGACAGTTAGTTGGTGGTATAATCTGTTTCACTTAGCTTCTCTCTCCAAAATATAGATATATTATATCCAATTTTTAAGCTGGTGTCAAGAACTATTTTTCGTGTGGTAGATGAGTAAATTTGAAGCAAGATTTAATTGTCCTCGCCTTCATATATGTGAGTGTCCTCAACCATATTTCTATTCTTCCACTGAAAGCGCAATGCTTCCCATAGTTTAACTAAAGATTTTATCCAGTTTTTTATCATATATATCTCCAATAATTCTCTTTGCCATTAACTTATGCCCGTCCTCTAATGGATGGTCTTTCGGGCCGAAAGGTACTTTCTCACGCTTACACATATCATAGAAAGCTTCTCCTTTCAAGAAAGGTAACTCTTTTAGATAGTCCTTCTTTTTCATATGTTCTACAATCCATACATTATTCGACCCCTCTAGTCTATCTTCGTCTAGGGTGTCTAGTGTAGGATTTAATTGACCATCACTCATTTTATAAAACAAGTAAGGTATGCCTTTACATTCTAGGAAATACTTAATACTAATCATATGATTCAAACTATTGATTAAATTATATCTCATAGACCTGCCGTATTTTCCATATCCGTTTATACCTTCCCATTGTTTTAATACCATGTTTGGATGAAAGTGTACTTCACTATCATCACTTACATGCAGATTTAGTTTATCAAATCTGTATCTTACCCATACTGCACTTCTCCAAGTTTGCAAGTTATCTAAAAACTCAAAACGATTGAATCCAGACCAAACAATGATGACTAGCTTTGCTGGTTTTCGTATCATGTCATCCATGGTTGTTCGCCATATTCTGTCATTACTACCACCAACTTTAGCATTATCCCACCAAGGTTGATCAAATTCTTTACTCACTAGATTCGCAAAAATATCGTCAGGTCTATTCTGAATCTCCATTCCTCTTACAAAACTGCAACCGTTCCAATAAATCAAAATACACGCACTCCATAGTTATCTTGGAACTTCTCTGCGTCTTTTTCATCATTTACCATAGGTTGCCCTTTTACATTTAAACTTGTATTTAATAGCATAGGTATTCCTGTTCTCTCGTAGTATTCTTCTAGTATGGGTCGGAGTGCTGATGCACAATCCTTTCTAACGACTTGGACTCTAGCTGTTCCATCCACATGAGTAACGGAGGCATAGTCGTGCTTAGCCTTTGCAACAAATTGCATATACTCATTTGTATATCCTTCAAAATATTCATCTACATACTCCTCAAGTATCGCGGGCGCAAAAGGACGAAACTTTTGTCTACGCTTAATATTGTTGACTGTATCTTTAATGTCATAGCGCACATCACCAAGAAGGCTACGATTACCGAGGGCACGAGGCCCGAACTCTGCTTTTCCATTTGCAACTCCTACTACTTTTCTTTTTATTAAATTATCTACTACAAATCTAGGATTGATACTTCTCTTTATATCATACCCCAAATAAGTATCCTTAAACTCTATTCTCTCTTGTGTATGTGCAAGTATGCAACCTAATGCACTTCCTGCATCGCCAGGATTAGGAAATATCCACATCTTGTCGAACATACTTCTTATTTTACTATTGGCTACACAATTCAGTGCAACTCCTCCAGCATAGGCAACATGTTCTCCATAACCTCTTGCTACCTTAAATATTTCTAGCAACTCTGTTTCTAGAGCAGCTTGTGCTGATGCAGCTATATCTTCAGGAGTATTCCAAAACCATCTTCTTACTGGAATACCTTTGTGATGATTTTCATGTATAGCTTCACTCATATCTATACAAGGCTCTCCGTATGCTGCCATGCCCATTGTTATATATTCATCTTCATTGGGCTTTAGTCCTATTCGTTTCGTAATTGCACTATAGAACAATCCTAGTGACCATGGATAAGTCTTACTCCAGACTTTCTTTCCGTTTACCCATATACTTGCTGTATCAAACTCTCCTATTGCGTCTACAACTACTGTGCTGTGAGGAACGAAAGGAGCAGTAAGAGAAGCAACGGCAGCATGGCTTTGATGGTGAAAGATATTTGTAATATCATACTCTCTACATGGCGTTGTCTTTCCCATTCCGTACATCTCTCGTCTTGCATCTTTAAATGCAGTATGTTCATGAAATATTGTCTTATCATAATAGTATCTTTCCTTTAGCGCATCAAAGTGCCAGTCTGGTATACGCTTGTCATTCTTTTCTTTTGTAATTCTTTCTACTTCAGTAGCAAATTCTATCTTATTGTTTCGCACAACAGCATATGCTGCGTTATGGAATCCTTCGCTAATCCCTAAATATCTCATTCTTTTTCGGAAAGTCCTCGAGTATTTTGCTGTCCATCGAGAAACATTCAGTATGTCCTCCAAATTTATGCTCCGTCTTGTGTCTGTCTTTCTGATACATCTTGTGTAATTTCTGTTCCCACCTCCAGCAGTCGTATATCGTCCCCTGCCACAATCTCTGTATCCTGATATCGTAGTTTGTAAAACCTCTGCCTCTTTTTACTGCGTCTTTGAATGTTCGCCCTTTTGCGATGCCTACTTTTATAGTTTCTCGTTCCCATGTCACTTGGTTTACCAATACAATACCATATAAGATACCGTCCTTTTCCTTTTCGTCAGGATAGTTTTTGAAGTAGGTTTCGTTGTATATTCCGCCTGCCATTACTTCAGTTTGTTTCGTAAGTTAGTGGTAGAAAAAGAGTGCGCTCTACTTGTATAGTAGACTTCGTGTAATCCTTTTCCTGTAAAATGTCTGTCTGTCCAATCTTCTCCTACAAATCTTATATGGATTGGTGTTGCCTCGAGTAAATCGAGTAGGCTTTGTTCTGTGTCGTAAGGTATGATTTCATCTACATACTTTACTGCGGATAGTTGAACATATCGTTCAAAGACTGATTGAATAGGTTTGTTTTTCTCTTGTCTGTCAATACTTGGGTCAGTCTGTAATCCCACAATGAGGTGGTCGCAGTTTTGCTTTGCTTCTTTTAGCATAACGATATGTCCTGCGTGAAGCAAATCAAATGCTCCACATGTAAATCCTATTCGTCTATCCATTCTTGTTTTGGTTTGTGTATTTTAAATGTTCCTTCTTGTTGTTTGTAAACTGATTTATTAGCAACTTGCACAGCGTTTTTCCATTCTGTACATTTTATGCAATTACCACAGGGTGTGTAAGACCCGTCGGGATTGTGTTTAATCTTTTCAACATTCTCAGTATCGTTCTCACTTGGATAACAATACCATATGTTATCTTTAGCAAAACTCCACAAGTTCTTTGCTAACATTGAAACTACTTCTGATTTGTGTAGTGTTTCAAATGGGAATATATTTATAGGTGCAGTCAATACTGTATCAGCAGATACTCCATGTATATCTAACTGATAAGACCTTTCTGCAAAGTATGCTCTAATCGGATATCTTAGCAGTAATCTTTGTTGAAAAGAATCATCTGCATTTGCTCCCCAAACTAAGTATTTCCACTGTCTAGGGTTTCCTATGATTAGAGTTGCAGCTGCTGACATATGTTGATTGACAGCTAAAGGCAGAGTGACTTCTTGTGGTAAGTCATTTCTGTCTACTACTAAAGGAAACTTGAAAAAGTCACATTGTTTCTGTGCATAATATAACTGTGCATCTTTAGCAGGATGATTATGTGGATTATTATATAAATGTAATCCTACAGCTTTTAGACCTCTTTCTTTTGCCCACCATAAAGCAGCGAAGCACTCTGCACCGCCACTTACATTTACAATAGTATCAATAGATTTGTCTAAGCCTTTCAAGTCTACCTTTCTCCCTGTCTGTCACTTTTCTATTACAATTTGTGCATATCGGATTTATACTCCTATCCCCATCAAGTAAAGCTTTTCTTACATTCATTAGTTCTTGGTTATTATTCCATACATCAAAGAAGTTGTCTGTTGCTATATTGCCGTACACATTTGTGTCTGTCCAATCATTACAACATAACTGTATACTTCCATCATGATGTATCCATCCTTTACTAGCTGGTAATACACAAGGTGTATTGATTTCACTTCTATCTGTTGCTATTCTTTCATATAGCTCTGTTCGATTCTGAACTTGAATAGGTGTTTCACCCCATTCTTCTGGCTTCATACTTTGATCCCAATACCTGTGAGTAGCACGAGGCATCAACTTTTTCCTTGCTTCCATCTGTTCTTTACTCGCATATGAGTTGATTATAAGCGAATCAAATCTATCAAACCACTCGAACTTTTCTTTTAATTTATATCCATTTGTCAAAATTCTAGTCTTATACTTCCTATCAGTCGAATGTAAAATTTCCACAAGTTGCTTGAAATTTGGATGTAAACTGTTTTCGCCTCTGCCTGTGAAGCAAATATACCCAGTATAATCCTTACAATCATTAATGAACTTTGTAAAAAGTTCTACACTCATGTATTCTTTTTTATTCGGATATGAAGATGACCTTGGACAATAATTACATGATTCATTACAGATACCACATACATCTATGTTGATTAATATGGGGTTCATGAAAATAATCTAGTAAATATTCCAGTCAATAGTATAAAACATGCAACAGCGTTTAGTATTATTAATGCTCTATCTTTCCAGATAAAAGCAACAAATAACCAACCTAAGCACCCAATGAACGATAGTATTGTATCAAGAAAGTTTGATATTCCTGCTGACCTAATAACCATAGCTGCAAGGAGAACAACACTAGCAACCCACTTAATATACCAATCAATAGTCTGTTTTGGTGTAGCACTCTTATATATTCTTTTGCTGTTTGCCAGCTCTTCTTTTGCATACTTCATACTCTTTTAACTATACGAGGAATTATCTCCCCGCTTCGGATTACTTCTACATCACAACCAATCTCTAGTTCTAATGCCTCTATATAAGCCATATTGTGTAGAGTTGCTCTACTGACTGTGGCTTCTCCAATCACACAAGGTTCTAGTATTGCTACTGGTGAAACAGCACCTGACTTCCCGACATTCCATTCAACGTCTAAGAGTCGAGTAACTACTCCTGCTTGTCTAGTCTTTAGAGCGAAGCTGCCTCTAGGGTGGTGTGCTGTGTAGCCTAATTTTTCAAAATAAGTATTAGAGTCGACTCGTACAACTTTACCGTCCTGAGGGAACATGCTATAATCACTTGCTGTGACAGGTTCAATCCCTGAGTCTGACACTATATTCATATCTTCAACCCAACTATCTGTGATAGCTGGTTGGATTCCATATGCTATGAATGTCAAATCCCGAGACTTAAATTCTTCAATATCTTTTAAATTCAATGCACCAGATGCATAATTTCTTGCGTTCGGTATAGTCTTTGGTGCGACTACTTCTCCAGTAATCTGTGCTAACCCTTTTATCTTAATATATCTTGGTGCTATGAATCGAATTTTATCAGTAATATCTAGACCTGCTTTCCCATCTCCACGAGTAAGTGCCTGTTGTAGTTCGCCATCCATGTATGTAATAGACACAGCAGCGCCATCCAACTTGGCAGTCATAATCTTGGTTTGGTTAATATCCCAGTCTGGCTCTTTATCTTCTCCGACAAAGACTTTCTGTAATGAATACATTGGGAAAGGGTGTTTGAATCTTTGTTCTCCGACTTCTATATACCCAACTTGATTCTCAAGTTCAGTATTTTCTACAAGTCTGTCGTACACATCGTCAGGCACAATAGGTGTGCCTTTTGCATACATCTGATTACAGTATTCTAGGTATTCTGTTTTATTCATATGAATATTATACAGAATTTTTGGGTTGTTGTCAAGTACTATTTTTTAGTGCTAAAGATATATCTTATCGAGTACTTCTTTGAAATGAGTTTCTAATACTCCTTTGACTTCTGATATAGAAAGAATCTCAACTAATGCTTCAAATAGGTCTCTGGTGTTATCCAAATCTATAGGCATAGCGATACCTTCCCTAGTGGGTTTCCATTCTTCATCAAAATCTTGATAATACTTCCTTAAATGTAAATACTCTGTGCCACGAAAGTTATTTATCATTACGAAGATTTTTTCATTCTTTTCTTCGTTATAACTTATCTGCTTTTCGTAGACAGGTGTTTCGTTATGTAATTCTATCATTTTTTAGTATCGCTGCTAAAGGTACAATAGATGTTACACTTTCAGGTTGTAATAGTCTATAAGAATCCGTATCCCAACAAAACAAAAGAACTTGCTTTTGATTTGGTCTTGCTCGATTCTTTTTTGATTGTATATATTTATTATCGAAGTCTCTAGTGCAGACATTATATTTCAATCTACGACTGTTTTGACTTCTGTAAGTGACGATAGCATCACCTGCATCGTCTAGTTTTCTAACAAAATCGTCCTTTTTCATCAATATCCTTGTAGGTGGTTAATATCTATTAGCGTCCTATCAATGGTATTGTCTTACGAGGTTAATTCGTTAGATACAAAAATACACAGGGAGGTTGCCCTCCCCATGCTTTTCAGGGGTAATTAATCGTTAAGTTTGTTTAACAAGCCAGCAAAATATACAGCAGCTTTCCCTGTAAGCTTTCCAATAATTGCTGCATCAGGTTCTTCACCCATATCGCTAATAGCAGAACTTAGTTGTTCTTGTGCTGCAGCAACATTAACTCTGCCACCGCCAGTTCCACCACTGCTTGATTTAGCTGCTGGAGTTTTCTTAACATACACACCAGCTTTTGTTAAAATCATGCGAACACCATTTGGGCTCTCGCCTAATTCTTCTGCAATCATTTTAACAATCTCCATGCTATTCTCTGGAGTTGGTTCTTCTGCAGTATACATCTCTACTGCTTGAGCCTTTGCTTCGTCTGTCCAAGCCATTCGTTTTCTCCTAATTTTTCCAAATTTTGATTCAAATTCACTAAGAGTCGTTGTACCGCGGTAACCAGGACACCATCCAGTGGCTTCTAGTTGTTGCGTGTAAAATCTGTCACTCATTAGCTTATTTCCATAATA
>Ga0181563_10005961_pt1 | contig 11045 bp, 10 predicted proteins | sample 011ome_25_FD_133759 | JGI IMG/M metagenome (GOLD analysis project Ga0181563, IMG submission 133759) | Coastal salt marsh microbial communities from the Groves Creek Marsh, Skidaway Island, Georgia - 011512CT metaG (megahit assembly) | ecosystem: Environmental > Aquatic > Marine > Intertidal... | reverse complement strand
TAAATGCAACGGGCAATAATACCGCTGTAACTTTAGAACGTAAAGGGGCTATAGCTATGCCGATTGACCTAGTAGTGACACTCAACGACCAAAGTGTACAGCACTACTATATTCCGCTCAGTGAAATGCGAGCAGAAAAACCCAACGAAACAAGCGGAGAGCGCAAAATTCTCAGCGATTGGAGCTGGGCCAAACCTTCGTATTCTTTCGAACTTCCTGTTGCATTAAGTCAAATTCAGAAAATAGAAATAGACCCTACAGGCCGTATGGCTGATGTTGATGCCTCTAATAATGCCTTCAACCCATAGACTTCCTAAAACGATAAGGTTATCCTCTAGCTTAGCTATAGAAGACCTTTTTAAAAAAGGACGCTCATTTCATAAGGGAGCTTTGAAGTTCTACTATGTCCCTAGTGAAAAAACACAGGTGCTTTTTATGGCGCCAAAAAGAGTGTACAAAAAGGCTGTTGACCGAAATCGTGCAAAACGTCTTTTAAGAGAGGCGTTCCGAACTGCCGACATTATTCCCTCACAGCAATATCACCTGGGTATAATGATTATAAGGCCCACAGAACTGCTAGACGCAAGTCAAATAAAAAAATGGGTGATAGACGGCTTAACTGAATTGTAAACGCATTTTAAAGTGCGGTAGATTGTCTTCGTAATAACGATCTCCTTCTACTACGAAACCAAAACCGGCGTAAAATTCTAAAAGGTACTCTTGGGCACTTATAGTAATGTCTTGACTTCCGTAGATTTTTCGACACTGCTCAATAGCTGCATTCATTAATGTGATTCCGTGACCTTTTCTGCGTTGATTCGCTGGTGTGAGGACTCTACCAATATGAGACTCAGTGCCCTCTTGATAGAGTCTCGCGTAGCTCAGGACGTTTTTACTTTCGTCTGTCTCGTATAAATGATAGGCTTCATAATCAACTCTATCTAGGTCTAAGTAATTACAATCTTGCTCAATAACAAACACCTCTTGTCTTAGGCGGAGTAATTCATAGAGTTCTCTCTTATCAAGCTCCTCAAAACGTTTACAATTCATCATGATTGCGGTATTTTGTCAACCCTTCTTGAATGTCTTCCGCCTTCAAAATCTGTTTCAAAAAACACCTTAACCATCTCTAAAGCTATTTCAGTTGAAACAAAGCGGGCGGGTATTGCTATTACGTTGGCGTTATTGTGCTGTCTCGCTAAAGCTGCGATTTCAGTGGTCCAGCATAAGGCAGATCTTACTCCAGGATATTTATTTACCGTAATATTTACGCCATTTCCACTTCCGCATATTACGACTCCTTTTTCGGTTTCACTTTGATCCACTTTTTGTGCGACCTGGTGCGCAAAATCAGGATAATCTACTGATTCATCGGTATCTGTCCCGACATTAATAATAGTATGATTGTTTTCTTCTAAATAACGTAAGATATGAAGTTTCAATTCTGTTCCGGCGTGATCGTTACCTATAGCTATTTTCATGTTGAGAGGATGTTAGTAATTCAAACTTAAGTGTTAAGAACTTATGATAAGAAAGACTTGTGTTTTACGTCTGTAAATGTAATGTGATAATTTGCTGTAAAAAGCAAAAATAGCTTTGAAATTCTATCGACTATTTATGAGGATCCTTTGTCAAGATATAAACATCAAAAGCAGCACAAAAATGTCAACATTGGTATAGTGAATATCCTATTAACAACTCGTGTATAAGCAAATCAAAAATTTGATTTAGAAGCTTTTATAAGCTTATACAACTGTGTATTAAATATAATAAGTGTTACGTCTAAAGAAAAGGTAAAAAGTTATTCCACTTACGAACAAGCTATAATAATACCCATATCTTCGAAAATAAATAGAAAAAAATATTCTATTATTAACATATGTCGAAAAAGAAAGGAAAGAAGAAAGGGCGAAGAGATCACGGTTTAACGAAAGCCCTCTTTACTTTACTTGAAAAGAACCCAGAAAAAAAGTACAGCTTTAAAGAAATTGCTACGACCCTTAACTTAAGGGAAACGTCAGAACGTAATAAGTTGATAGCTCTACTCGGTGAATTTAAAGCTAAAGGAAAACTGAAAGAACCTATTAGTGGCCGATTTATGTTAGCCACATCTAATCAACCTACTTACATTGGAACAATAGATATGACTCAATCTGGTAACGCGTATGTGGTATCAGAAGAATTAGGTGAAGATTTATTTGTACACAAGAGTAAATTAAAGGGTGCTCTACATAAAGATGAGGTGCGTTTTAGTTTGCATACTCGTGGATCAAAATCTAAGCCTGAGGCCAAAGTAATTGATATTGAAAAGCGTTATAAAACACGATTTGTAGGAGAGGTAGAAGAAAGTGAACGCTTTTATTTTATCAAGGTGTCTGACAATCGAATGGCTCAAGACATCTTTGTGGCTAAACCTAGTAAAATTCAAATACAAGAGGGTGATAAAGTTGTAGTAGAGATCATTGTTTGGGGAACAGAACATCAAGCTCCTGAAGGAAAGGTGATTGAAAATCTTGGACAGGGGGGATTACATCAGACAGAAATACATGCCATACTAGCGGAATACAACCTACCTTCTCAATTTTCAAAAGAAGTAGAAGATTATACTAATACGATTGATACTTCTATTCAAAAGGATGAAATAAAAAAGAGAAGAGATTTCAGAGATACTTTAACGTTTACTATAGACCCCAAAGACGCAAAGGATTTTGATGATGCGCTCTCTTTTAAAGTACTAGATAACGGTTCATATGAAGTAGGAATTCACATTGCAGATGTATCTCATTATCTAAAAGAAAACAATGTATTGGATGAAGAAGCTTACGAGCGCGCTACATCTGTTTATTTAGTAGACAGAGTTGTTCCAATGCTACCAGAAATTTTATCCAATCAAGCGTGTTCATTACGTCCGCATGAAGAGAAATATACTTTTTCAGCAGTTTTTGAACTTGATGATAAGGGTCAAATCTTGAATCAATGGTTCGGAAGAACTGTTATTTGCTCTCAAGAACGTTTTGCTTATGAAGAGGCTGAACAGATCTTATCTACCCAAGAAGCTTTAATTCCTGAAGAAATTTCAATTCGTGGCGAAGCATACATGGTCTCTGAACAAGTGGTAGAGGCGTTGTTGACCATGAATGCTTTAGCAAAACAATTTAGAGCTAACAGAATGGCTTCTGGCGCTATTTCGTTTGATAAAGAAGAGGTGCGATTTAATCTAGATGCTGCTAATGAACCACTAGGGGTGTATTTCAAACGCTCGGGCCAGTCGAATAAGTTAATCGAAGAATTCATGCTGCTAGCCAATCGAAAAGTGGCTGAGTATATAGGAAAACAGAAAAAAACATTTGTTTATCGCATACACGATGAACCGGATTTAGAAAAATTAGAAGCGTTGAACGGAGTAGTTCAGCGTTTTGGCCACCGTATAGATCTAAGTAGTACAAAAAACATAACTTCTTCTATTAATAAACTTCTAGCTGATGTTTCAGGTAAAACAGAGCAGCAATTAGTAGATACATTAACTATTCGCAGTATGAGTAAAGCTGTCTACTCTACTGAAAACATTGGTCATTACGGATTGGCATTTGATTATTATACCCATTTTACCTCTCCTATTCGTCGTTATCCCGATGTAATGGTTCATCGCTTACTTCAAGCCTATCTCGATCAAAAACCTTCGGCAAAACAAGAAGAGTTTGAAGAGCGTTGTTCGCACTGTTCTTCAAGGGAGGTGCTGGCGGCAAATGCAGAAAGAGATTCTATTAAATACATGCAAGTTAAGTTCATGCAGCGCTATGTTGGACAATCTTTCGACGGTGTAGTCTCTGGGGTTACAGATTGGGGTGTCTTTGTTGAATTGGACGAGAATAAATGTGAAGGAATGGTTCGTATAAGAGACCTTAAAGACGATACCTATTATTTCGACCCCTCAGAGTATGCTCTTGTGGGTCACAGAACAGGCAATCAAATACAATTAGGAGAAAAGGTAAAAGTGATGATAAAGTCAGCAGATTTAGAGAAGCGACAGATAGATTTAGCGTTTATCTCTAAAGTGTCTGAAGAATAAAAAGAGGCATCGAGCGGATTCGAACCGCTGTACAAGCTTTTGCAGAGCTGTGCCTAGCCACTCGGCCACGATGCCTTTGTAAGCCGCGAAGTTAAGTCAAAATTTCGGCTTGTTAAAGTTACTAGACTTACCGGCTTAAGGTTACGGAAACGCTTTCTACATGCGCTCCAATCGGCGGGGTTATCTTTTCTACGCAGACCTCAGCTTTATCCAAAGTCTTGAAGACCTCAAAAAGACCGTCTAATATGCGCTGTGCTACGTGTTCTAAAAGTTTTGAACGCTGTTTCATTTCCCGTGTAACCACTGCGGTTGCAGTGACGTAATCAAGCGTGTCTTCTAGCGCGTCGCTGGCACACGACTTTTCGAGAGATGCCCAAAGACGAAGATTCACGATGTAATCACTACCTATTTTTGCTTCTTCATCTAAGCAACCATGGTAGGCATAAACCTTTATGTTGTTGACCTTGATTTCTCCCATTTCACAAAAGTAAGAAACGCTAACTTTGCCACCAGCAGTAATCTTATTTCATGGAGTCACAGAAGCGCTCGCTAAACTTTATTGAGCTAATCATTGAGGAGGATCTTAAGGCCAAAACCCATTCGAAAGAGGCGCTACGTTTTCGCTTTCCCCCAGAACCTAACGGATATCTTCACATCGGTCACGCGAGTTCTATCTGCTTAAACTTTGGGCTAGGCCTGAAATATCAAGCCCCTGTGAATTTGAGGTTCGATGACACCAACCCAAGCAAAGAAGAACAAGAATATGTTGATGCCATTAAGCGCGATGTAGAATGGTTGGGGTTCAGCTGGGACAAAGAGTGCTATGCCTCGGATTATTTTGATCAATTATACGATTGGGCGGTGATGCTCATCGAAAAGGGATTGGCCTATGTTGACTCTCAGGGCTCTGAAGAAATCGCTGCACAAAAAGGAACACCTACAGAACCAGGCACTCCCAGCCCTTTTCGAAACCGCAGTATTGAGGAAAACCTCAGCTTATTCACTGAGATGAAAAGCGGCGAACATCCAGATGGTAGCCATGTCTTACGCGCTAAGATTGACATGAGTTCGTCAAACATGCTAATGCGCGACCCCATACTTTATCGCATCATGCACAGATCACATCACCGTACCGCAGACAAGTGGTGTTTGTACCCGATGTACGATTGGGCACACGGGCAGAGTGATTTCATAGAAGGTATTTCACATTCTCTTTGTACACTAGAATTTGTGATGCACCGAGAACTATACGACTGGTGCTTAGATCACATTGTTGCTGACGGACAACTACGGCCTAAACAGCGAGAGTTTGCCCGACGTAATTTTTCACATACGGTTGTGAGTAAGCGCAAATTACTTCAACTGGTTGAAAACAAGGTTGTAGACGGATGGGAAGATCCACGAATGCCCACCATTTCTGGTATGCGAAGAAGAGGGTACCCTCCAAAAGCTATTCAGAATTTCGCTGAAACCATAGGTATCGCCAAGAGGGAGAACCTTGTAGACCTTACTTTACTTGAGTTTCATGTGAGAGAAGAGTTGAATAAGACGGCCGATCGGGTAATGGCTGTGCTTGACCCTGTTAAATTAATCATCACCAATTATCCCGAAGGCCAAGAAGAATGGTTGGATGCCGAAAACAACCCTGAAGACGAGAGCAAAGGCTCTAGAAAGGTTCCTTTTTCAAGAGAACTATATATTGAAAGCGAAGACTTTAGAGAAGAGGCGTCGCGCAAATTTTTCAGATTGAAATTAGGCGGAGAAGTTCGCCTTAAAAACGGTTATATCATTCAGGCCAATGATTGCGTTAAGGACAATGACGGAAATGTCATTGAAATACACGCGACTTATGACCCTAAAAGTAAAAGCGGCAGCGGTACCGAAGAAAGTCTTAGAAAAGTAAAAGGAACCCTACATTGGGTGTCAATTGCACATGCTATAGAAGCAAAAACAAGACTCTACGACCGTCTTTTTTCTCACGAATCTCCTGATACACAGAAAGATATAGACTTTTTAGAGTTTCTAAACCCAAATTCTCTTACCACGGTTACGGCGTATTGTGAACCGGCATTATCTGAGGTCAAACCAGGAGAGGTCTATCAATTTCAGCGCCTTGGATATTTTGCCGTAGATGATAGCTCAAGCCCAGACGAATTGGTGTTTAACCGCACCACACAACTTAGAGATACGTGGGCTAAACTTGCAGAAGCTTAAGGCGTGATGTGAGATAGGGCGCGATTGATGCGTTGCACCACCTCTTCTTTTCCTAAAAACGCCATAAGGCTATAAACTGAAGGGCCTTTTAAAGAGCCGACAAGCGCTATGCGAAGCGGCGCCATTACCTTTCCTATACCGATCTCTTTGGAGCTTACAAACCCTTTAAGACACTCTTCGAGCGCAGATTCCTCAAAAGAGGTCGATTGTGCCAAGGCCATAAAACTCTCTAAAAGAGAAGGGGTCTCCTCTTTCCATTGTTTGCCCACAGCCTTTTCGTCATAGGTTGTTGGAGCGTTGAAGAAGTAGCCGTGTTCTGTGTTGAGGTCAGCAGGAAAAATCAAACGTTCTTTTACGAGGACCAGGGCTTTTTTCAGGTGTTCTTTAGAAACTTCTTGCAGTTCAGGGGCCCCAGAAACGCACTCCTCTAGAACGGCTTCGTCATTCATTTTTTGCAAGTGCTGCTGGTTGAACCAACGCAGCTTTTCAATATCAAATCGAGCCCCTGCCTTTTGAATGCCGTCCATCGAAAACGCCTTGATCATCTCTTGGAGGTCTAACACCTCTTCATCTGATTTATTACTCCATCCCAGAAGCGCCAAGAAATTTAACAACGGCACCGGAAGGTATCCGTCTTCTTTAAATCCTTTAATACCGCTCCATTCCAAGGGATACACCGGAAATCCTCCGGCTTCACCATCGCGCTTACTCAACTTCCCCTTTCCGTTAGGCTTAAGAATTAGGGGTAAATGGGCAAACTTTGGCGGATTCCATCCAAATGCTTCGTAAAGCAAGAAATGGAGGGGCAAAGAAGGAAGCCATTCCTCTCCTCGAATAACGTCAGTGATCTCCATAAGATGATCGTCGACCACATTTGCAAGGTGATAGGTGGGCATTCCGTCGCTTTTGAATAATACTTTATCGTCGAGCGTATTGGTGTTAACAGTAACGTTTTGGCGTACTTCGTCATGGATGGTCAATGTGCGATCAACCTCCATTTTAAAGCGAACAACGTAAGAGGTGCCTTCTTCTAACAATTTCGCCACCGTCTCGCTATCAAGGGTCAAACTATTGCGCATCTTCATGCGGGTTTGACAATCGTAACCGAAATGAGCGTTAGTGTCGGCGGCATTTTGACGCTCTTTTTCAAGATCTTCTGCGCTATCAAAAGCATAATAGGCCTTTCCCTGTTCTAAAAGCTGGTTCACATATTTGCCATAGATAGAAAGCCTTTCGCTTTGACGGTAGGGACCAAACTCTCCGGGATGTATAGGGCTCTCGTCTGGAGGAATCCCGGCCCAAGCTAACGTCTGTTGGATATAATTTTCAGCACCTTCTACGTAGCGGTTTTGATCGGTGTCCTCAATGCGCAAAACAAAGGACCCTCCTTTTTGTTTAGCGAGAAGGTAATTGTATAAAGCAGTTCTCAGCCCTCCGACATGTAAAGGACCGGTTGGGCTTGGGGCAAATCGTACGCGTACCGACATGTGCAATCTTTTTTCAAAGGTAATACTATCGAAATGATCAATTGGTATCTTTGTGCCGTGGAAAACCCGGTGTTTTTTGATGGTTTACCGCCTAACGCTGTCTCCCCTAGTGTATGGAAAGAGCGGATATGGCGGGTTATGGTTTTTCTGGGCCTTGAGATTGAGGTTTTTTACAAGTTCATAACGGACGAGGAGATGCTTATTGAAAACAAGCGATTTCTCAACCATGACACCTACACAGACGTCATCACGTTTGATTTGCGCGATGATGGACTCAACGAAGCAAACATCCTTATTAGCCACGAACGGGTACAAGAAAACGCTGAGTTGTTCAACAGCCAGTTTGAGACTGAGCTCTTTAGAACGATGGTGCACGGCCTCCTTCATCTTAGCGGACAAGGAGACAAGACCGCAGAAGACGAGGTATTGATGCGCCAAAAGGAAGAAGAATTAATACGAATGTTTCACGTGGAACATTGACGCTATGTTTGAAGATCTTTACGACATTATAGTGGTTGGTGCGGGGCATGCAGGTGCAGAGGCCGCCGCCGCTTCTGCCAACATGGGCATGAAGACCCTATTGATTACCATGAACTTACAGACCATAGGTCAAATGTCTTGCAACCCGGCTATGGGCGGAATTGCCAAAGGTCAAATTGTCCGTGAAATCGATGCGCTTGGCGGGTATAGCGGCCTGGTTAGCGACGAGAGCGCCATACAATTTAAGATGCTGAATCGTTCTAAGGGACCTGCCATGTGGAGCCCCAGAACCCAGAATGACCGCATGCTTTTTGCGGAATCATGGCGCATTCGGCTAGAGCGCACGCCTAACTTGGATTTTTATCAAGAAATGGTAACGAGCCTTTTAGTAGAAGGCGAATCTGTAGTGGGTGTGGCAACGACACTGGGCATTCACATTCGTGCCAAGAAAGTGGTGCTCACCAACGGCACCTTCCTTAATGGGCTTATTCATATCGGTGAGAAGAATTTTGGCGGCGGAAGGGCAGGTGAAAAGGCGTCCTTTGGGATTACTGAGCAATTGGTGGATCTAGGTTTTGACGCGGGCCGCATGAAGACCGGAACACCACCCCGTGTAGACAGTAGGTCTTTGGATTATTCTGTGATGACCCCGCAACCAGGGGACGAGCGCCCAGGCCATTTTAGCTACTTGAAGGCGTTTACTTTGGACCGCCAAATAGACTGTCATCTTACCCACACATCAGACGAGGTTCACGATTTGCTGCGTTCAGGATTCGACCGTTCGCCCATGTTTAATGGGAATATACAATCGATAGGACCGCGCTATTGCCCCTCCATTGAGGATAAAATCAATCGTTTTGCTGATAAGGACAGACATCAAATCTTTGTCGAGCCAGAGGGATGGAGGACGGTAGAGGTTTATGTAAATGGATTTAGCACCTCGCTTCCCGAGGACGTTCAATATGCCGCACTTAGAAAGGTCAGGGGGTTCGAGAACGTGAAGTTTTTCAGACCAGGATACGCTATTGAATACGACTACTTCCCCCCTACACAGCTCAAGAACACCCTAGAGACAAAACTTATAAAGGGTCTCTATTTTGCCGGACAAATCAACGGAACCACAGGCTACGAAGAGGCCGCCAGTCAAGGCATAATGGCTGGAATCAACGCAGCCCTTAGCATACAAGAGAAAGACCCTTTTGTATTGAGACGCGACGAGGCCTACATTGGCGTGTTAATCGACGACCTCATAACGAAGGGAACAGAAGAGCCTTACCGCATGTTTACGTCGAGGGCAGAGTATAGAACTTTGCTCCGACAAGATAACGCGGATCTTAGGCTAACCGAACGCTCTTACCATATGGGCATTGCTAAGCCAGACCGAATGAAAGCAATGGAGGCCAAGCTTAGAGACACAGAGGCGCTTATGAAGTTTTTTACCAACACCTCGTACCCACACCAAGAAGCGAACGCCCTATTGTCATCAGTGGGCTCGGCGTTAGTAAAACAAGACGATAAACTGCACAAGCTCTTGTCAAGACCTAATCTGACGCTTGAACACATGAAATCTTTGAGCCCGGTTGCAGCGTACTTTGCCACTCACAACCCTACCGAAGAAGCGATTGAACAAGTAGAAGTTAGCATTAAGTATGCGGGTTATATAGACAAAGAGAAAGCCAACGCCGACAAACTCACACGACTAGAACATGTTAAGATTCCAGAAGGATTTGACTATACACAACTGAAGTCCTTGTCCTTTGAGGCACGAGAAAAACTAGGCGCGGTGAAGCCTTCAACGGTTTCGCAGGCCTCTAGAATTAGTGGGGTTTCGCCCTCGGATATCAGTATATTGTTAGTTCACCTTGGGCGATAGGTTCCACGTGAAACATTTTTATGGAGATCACCGATCACTTTTTATCGAAGGAGCGCTTTAGGCTTGTCTATGATCAAGAGACAAAGGCTTACAAAACAGCCCCCGCTCCGAGCGACCTCTCTAAATACTACTACACCCCAAATTATTTTTCCCACAACAACCAGGGTCGGTCTTTAGCCGAGAGGCTTTATGCCCTTGCCAAGCGTTTTCGCAATCGCCAGAAATGGAAGCTTGTGACACAGGAGATCAAAGGGTCAAACCGCCAGATAAGCGCCTTAGACTTTGGAAGCGGCGACGGGTCTTTTGTTGCCTCTGCCCCCACCACAGTTCACGCCATTGGAGTCGACCCGCTCTCTCCCAAGGAGGCAACCTTTAAGACCCTGGAAGAGGCCAAAAGTGAAAATCGACGCTTCGACCTTATTACCTCTTGGCACAGTTTAGAACACACGCACAACCCTAAAGAGGTGTTGAGCGCAATGGCTGAACTTCTAAAAGAGGAGGGCCTAATACACATTGCCGTTCCAAATCACAAGTCGTGGGACGCAAAACACTATGGCGATTTTTGGGCAGGCTATGATGTGCCTAGACACCTGTGGCATTTTTCTGAAGAAAGCTTTGACGCTCTTGCCGCTCAGCTTGGGCTCGAAATTGTGAAAACAAAACCGCACTGGTTTGACGCATTTTATGTGAGCTATCTATCAGAACGTTACATGGGTCGCTCTAACCCCCTTTTGAGGGGCGCCTATGAAACCCTAAAAGCGCTTTTTGCTCGAAAAGCCTTAAAACAGCCTTCTGCACTCTATTTCCAGTTAAAAAAAGCAAAACAAGACGCTGTGGCGAAGCTTTAGAACAACACCCCAGCAAGGACACCTAAATTTTTAGAAGCGCGCTTAAAACAAAGGAAATGGCGCCGTCCTAGTAT
>Ga0181563_10005959_pt1 | contig 11045 bp, 9 predicted proteins | sample 011ome_25_FD_133759 | JGI IMG/M metagenome (GOLD analysis project Ga0181563, IMG submission 133759) | Coastal salt marsh microbial communities from the Groves Creek Marsh, Skidaway Island, Georgia - 011512CT metaG (megahit assembly) | ecosystem: Environmental > Aquatic > Marine > Intertidal zone... | reverse complement strand
GAATTTCTATCTACCATTAATATAACTATTTGTTCAATCTTTGTTCCAAACATTACATTATGAGCATTTGCATATGCACAACCTTGCAAAAAGTAATCCTCAATCCATTCTCTTTTCTTAATTTTTTTTGCAGTTTTAAAATCAATGAGAGTTGGAACATTTTCATATAACCCAACGCAATCTGCTGTTCCAGCATATAGATTATCTAATAATAGGCCAACTTCAAGACCCCATATTTCAGTTATTCCTTTTAAGCCATCATTAATAAATTTAGTTGAAATCTTTTGTGCTAATTGTTGATCATGGGTTTCTTCAAAATTATCCCAAGATTTTCCATTTAAATAATTTTCAATTGCTTCATGAACAGCTGTTCCTATATCAGTACTTTGTTTAATTATTCTTTCAGCCTCTTCTTCACCAACCCTATTTCTCCATTGGATGAGTCCGTCAGCAGATTTTGAAGTGCCAGATAAAACAGTTGTAACACTAGGTACAGGTTTTTTATTTGAGTCTAAATAATGACGTCCAATTTCTAACTCAACTCTATCAAGAACCGGATAGTCATACTTCTTTTTATTTAGCATCAGAAGATAAGATTTTTAAAAGAGTAACCTCAAGTTGATCCGGGTCTTCAAAAAATGGAAAATGACCAGTCTCATTTAAAATAAAAATATCTTTTTCTAAATCAAGATTTTTTAAAATAATATTGTCAGCATCATATCGAGCAAGTTTATCTTTATCACAAAAAATGAATTTAACATTATTTAACTCATCTAATTTACTATCTCTTAATCTGTATTTATTACATGATTTTAAATCTATGGAACTAATTTCTTTTTGTGTCTGATTAAATAATCTTTTTAATGGATATAACTTTATTTCTCTCTCAGGGTCTGATTCAACAGTTTTTGTTCCATATGGAGATTTAATTTCACCTTTAATTCTTCCATAAAATCCTGAACCTTTTACTCCAAAACCTTGAGTTTTAATTTCAATTTCAGGAAATTTATAAACACCATATTTTGTTAAAAATTCCACTGCTTGATCTAGATTGCCTTTAGCATGCTCCAACAAAAGATCTCCAACTAAGAATGGATAAGCAATATTCATACATATTGTCATACTATTTGATACTTTAAGTGATAAATCTAGAGCTACCAATCCTCCCCAACTGTGTCCAACAAAGATAGGATTATTTAATTCAATATGTTCAAATAATTCCATACAAAACTTTGTATGCCCCTCTACATCATGAATCAATGGACCAGAGGTATATCCATGACCAGGTAAATCTATTGCAACAATATTATATTCCTCTTCTAGCGAACCAAATTTAAACATCGAAAGAGTTCTATGATCCATCCCGGCACCAGGTATAAAAACAAAATTCTTTTTTGAAGCATCTAAATCATTTTTTATAAAAAGATGTGCTTTATGATCTTTAAGCTGAATGAACATTTTGAATAGATTTTAAAATTGTTTAATGTAATTAATGATGTAATTATATGACGAAAGTTTGTTAACTTCTGTAAAAACCTCATGTCGAGCATCTTTAACAATTTTAAGAGTCACATTATTAAAAATAGTTAATAAAAATTTATATAATTGTTGAGATAATTTACTGTTAGATGATGCTGCATCATACTCGCCAGACATTACTAATACCGGAATATCTTTGTTCAAATGAGAATAATAATCTTTCTTAAATATCAACATTAATCCATTGCATAAATCTAACCAAAGACTAGAAGTTACTATAAATCCACACAAAGGATCGTTTGTATAATTATCAACACTCTCTATATCACTTGAAATCCAATCATTAGGAGTTCTGTTGGGCTTATATTCTGAATTAAATCTACGAATAGTGAGACTATCTATAATCTTGCTTTGATTAAATCTTCCATTAATTAAGATATCTAACTTTATAATTATTAAGTTAGCTATTATCGTTAATCTTGGGAGTTTAGAGGAACCTGAGAGAATTAATGCTTTTATTGATGACCTATTGTTCAGCGTTGATAGAGCAATCCAGGAACCCATACTATGACCTAATAAAAAACATGGTAAGTTTGGAAACTTGTTGTTTGCATAACTTATAGTTTCCTTTAAATCATCTCTTACTTTAAACCAACCGTTGGTATCAGCAAAATAGCCTTGAACATTCTTCTTTGTAATATTAATACCATGACCTCTATGGTCTCTTGAAATTACATGATAACCATCGTTATTTAGATTTGATATTAACCAACTATATCTTCCTATATGTTCAGCCATTCCATGACTAATAATGAAAACGCCTTTTAAATTAGTGCTAGAGGAGATATTTTCATAGTAAAGATTATTAGTCATATTAGTGTCCATAATTTATAATAATGCGATACAGAGAAAAGTTAAATAATATGCACAACATTTATATTGCTGGCACTGGTATATGGCATCCAGAAGAAAAAATCTCTAACGAGGAAATCGTCAGTTCCTATAACTCTTACGTAGAGAATTTCAATCAAGAAAATAAATTAGAAATAGAAAATGGAACAATAGAGCCAATGGAGCTCTCTTCTGCTGAGTTTATAGAAAAAGCTTCTGGCATTAAGTCAAGATATGTAATTGATAAAGAAGGTATTTTAGATATTAATAGAATGATGCCTAGAGTTAAAAATGAGCATCCAGACCGCCTATCAATTCATGCTGAAGTTGGAATTGAGGCTGCAAAAAAAGCGATGGATCAGGCTAATATAAAACCAGGTGAGATAGATGCAGTTATAGTTGGCACATCGCATGCTGCAAGGAATTATCCTGCTGTTGCTATAGAAATCCAACAAGAACTAGGAATAAATGGTTACGCTTATGATATGTTGGTAGGTTGTTCATCTACAACATTTGCAATTAATAATGCATACAGCGACATAGCTTCAGGTTTAGCTAATACTATCTTAGTAATTAACCCAGAAGTCTCTACTCCCTTTGTAAATTTTACACATAGAGATAAACATTTTATCTTTGGTGATGGTTGTGCTGCTACATTAGTTCAAAGAGATAGCATATCAGACAAAGCATTTAAAATTATTGATAGAAAACTTCATACTCAGTTTTCTAATAATATAAGAAGTAACTATAGCTATTTAAATAGAGCTGCCATTGATAGCAAAAATAATGAGGATTTATTGTTTCATCAAAATGGTAGAGGTGTATTTAAAGACGTGTGCCCTCTTGTTGCATCATTAATATCTAAACAATTAGAAAAAAATAATATTTCACCAAATGAAATCTCAAAGTTTTGGTTACATCAAGCTAATGGAAAAATGATAAGATTAATTACATCAAAAATTCTTGGTACCGATGACTTTGATGACGAAATTACTCCAATGCCAATAACTGAATTTGGAAATCTAGCATCAGTTGGTTCTCTTTTTGCTTTCAATCTTAACAACGATATACCAAAAGGACATAAAGGAGTAATTTGTTCATTTGGAGCAGGTTATTCCGTGTGCTCAATTATTGTTGAAAAAAGTTAAATTTAAAGAGATATAAGAATATAAAACTATTATAATAGCGCCATGGGTGAATTCGATGCAGTTTGGGTTTTTATTATTAGTGCAATATTTGTAGGCTTTTACATTTTTATTGAGGCACGACCAAAAGGCTCAACTTTTTTAAAAGATCTTTCTAATCCGGTTTTTAGATTCTTTAGAAAAAGATAGATTTTGTTTCTTTCTTCAAAATTTTCAGTTTTTATATATGTAATTCTTGCACTTATAGTTGGCGGGCTTGCATCTTCTAATACCGCTGGTGATGTTTGGTATCAAGAATTAACCAAATCTTCATTGAATCCACCTGGATATGTTTTTGGAATAGTTTGGCCTATTCTGTATTTATTGATGTCTATTTCTGCGTTCAGAACATTTAATGAAACTAAAAAGTTATTTTTAACTCAATTATTATTCAATGCTTTATGGTCATGGTTATTTTTTACTTTTCAGATGCCCCTTATTGCGCTAGTTAATATCTGGCTGTTAATTTATTTAAACATTAAGTTAAATTTAAAAATATTTTACCAAGATAAGTTATCGGGTTTGTTATTTATCCCATACGTTATATGGTTATTTTTTGCGTCATATTTAAATTTATTTATTGTGATAAATAACTAATAACTAAATAAAACAGCCAACTACTAGGCCTGTCATACAAGATGCTAATGTTGCAGCAACAAGAGCTTTAAAGGACACATTAATTAAATCATCTTTTCTCTCAGGAGCCATGGCACCAATGCCTGAAATGAGTATTCCAACTGAAGAAAAGTTTGCAAAACCACATAAGCTATAGAAAGTTATTAATTTTGACCTTTCTGACATAGCACCATCTTCTAAAGCTGCGAGCGCAGGATATGCAACAAACTCATTTAATGTAGTTTTTAATCCCAATAATTCACCAGCAATTACTGCTTCGTTCCAAGGAATGCCCATTAACCAAGTTATAGGTGCAAATAAATAACCTAGAATCATCTCTATAGACAAATTGATTCCGATATAACCACCAAATATAGAGAGGAATGAGTTTGCTATGTAAACTAGCGCTATTACAGCTATCAATATTGTGCCTACACTTACAGCTATATTGGAACCTTGAGCTGTACCTGTCGTGATAGCATCCATAGTACTGTTATATACTTTAGTATTAGATTCTTCTGATGAATCAGTTATTTCATTAGAAGGTATCATAATGTTGGCATACATAATTGCGGCCGGGACAGATAAAACAGAAGCAGTTAAAAAATGTTGTATTAGATTAACTGATGCAAATTGCACCTCTAATATTGAAATTAATGCCACCATTACTGAACCTGCTACTGTGGCCATGCCAGCTGTCATAAGTATTAATAATTCTTTGTTTGAAAGTTTGCTTACATAAGGTTTTATTAGCAAAGGTGCTTCAACTTGACCTATAAATACGTTAGCCGCAGCGCCTAGGCCCACAGGCCCACCGATATTAAATAGCTTTTGACATGCTTTAGAGATTAAATTTACTATAAATGGTAGAACACCCCAGTACCATAGAATTGCCGACACACAAGACATGACTATGATATAAGGCAGCACTCCAAAAGCAAACGTTTCTAATAAAGATCTATATACAGAATCACTATCAGAGGGTGGATATCCAAAAACAAAACTAGCACCTTCAACAGTAGCATTCTGTAAAATAGTCACTCCGTTACCAAGTAACTCAAAAAAACTTATTATAAATGGAACCTTTAAAAGTATAGCGGCCAAAATAAGCTGAGACAGTATTCCATAAAAAATATACCTATAATTAATAATTTTGTAGTTATTTGAAAATGGAACTGCTAAAGCAATAAGCCCAATAAAACCAATAACAATATGTATAAAATTTAGTGCTGACATTTATTTAGTATAGCTTAATAGCCTTCAATCTTTCATCTAAAAAATCATGAGCTAAAACACCCTTATCGTCATTATCATAAACAGATTTTAGGATTGTATCTGGAGATGGATGCATAAAAAATGGAATGCTATATCTCGATTTAATCTCGTCCGTTTTGTATTTGATTACTCTATGAGGAGTGCTTTTAAGTTTCTTGTCAGTGATTAACTGCATCATATCGCCAATGTTGCAAACAATATCTTCGTATGATGAGCTGACTGGAATCCAATTTCCTAATTTATCTTTAACTTCTAAACCTGGTTCATTTGCACCAATAAGCAATGTAATTAAATTAATATCTGCATGTTCTCTAGCCCTATAAATATTTTCATTATTAGATGGTGGATAATGAATTAGTCTTAATAAAGAATTGCCCTTAATAGTTGAGGTATAAAAAAAATCTTTATGCAAGCCCAGAGTTAAGCTGATCGATGATAATAGTTGAGCTCCCAGAGTATTCATTTCATTAAATAACTCATCAAAAACATTATTGAATTTATCTATCTCATTGACGTAGATATTTTCCATTATTCTACTATCATACGTTTCATCTATCACAGGACCGTGATGCCAAAACTCTTTTAAATCTGGAACAGTTTCACCTAATGCAGTTTCTTTACCAAAAGGTGTATAGCCTCTAGCTCCAGCATTTTTTCTGAATGAATATTTATTCTTAACTGCATTATCAAGATTAAAAAATTTTTTAGAATATTCATAAGCCTTGTTAAATAAGGAATGAGGTATTTTATGATCTGTAATGACAAAAAAGCCGTGATTGGTTAATGCGTTTGAAAGCGACTCTAATGATTCATTATCATTCTTTAATAATTTATCCAGTGAGAGCTTAGGTATTTGAACATTCATACTTCATTCTATCAAAAAAAAAGGCAGTAAAAACTGCCTTTTTTAATTTCAAGTGTTTATTAGAACTTGTAAGTAAATCCTAATTGCATTCTATATCTAGAAGCATAACTATCAATTGAAGCGCCTCGGGTATTGACTCCAGTAATGATAATTCTGCCATCTGAATCTAAACCATTAGAATTAAGAACACGTCTCATACCTTGACTTTGGTAATATGAATGACCTTTATCTTCATTGATAAAGTTCATTACATTTAATAAATCAAAATAAACAATTACTTTATGTCCATCGATTCCAAAGTAATTACTTTTTACAGGAATTTCTTGAGCAATTCTTAAGTCCAGCTGTCTTGTATATGGAAGAGATCCAGAGTTAGCTGCAAGGTGATGTCCAGCAGCACCTAAATGAGAAACAGCTGATAGAACCTCGCCCTCTGTTACTCCGCTGTAGACAACATTTGGATCACCTACCGTCGGTATATATAAGAGTGTATTTCCATCATCATAACCATCATCAAGTCCATCAAAGCCGTAACTAAATCTTTTTCCTGAGTAAGCTTTATAGAATAATGAAAAATTAGTTGGAGCATTATTAAACCAGTTAGCTGTGTAATTTAAACCAGCAACTAATCTATTCTCAATGGCCCATGGAGTTTTTCCAACTGACACATTCATCAGATCAACTCTAGGGTTATATTCTAAGTTTGAAGATAACTGTGAAGATGTTCCGTTCCAGGCATTTTCAGCATCTAAACCAGTATAACTTGCAAATACACTTACCCCATTATCAAAGTCTTTATCAACAGAGAAAGTAAATGAATCAGATGAAGCTCCAGGTCCGTTTGTTATGTAATAAGCTCCTTTGGAGTTATATGTAACAACGCCTGTTTTACCAGTTTGATCAACTGTTGCTGATGCATCTGAGAAACCTACTCCATCTTTAGCATCATCTCTGTTATAAGCAAGCTTTAAATCATAACCATTTGATGTTGTTAAAAGTAATTCTAAGTTTAACTTCCAAGTCGATGGAGTGTCATAGTTTGGATCTATACCTTGAGCTGAACTTGTACTAGCAAATTCAGAATATGGGAAGTCTTGGTATATAGTTTCTGGAGCTTTAAAACATGTTCTCTCAGCACCAGTTTGACAAACATCCAAACCCCATGAAGCTGTTCTTGAACCATATTGGACAACACCTGAATTAGCAAATGGACTTGCTAACCATACGTTAGGAACTCTACCAGCAAATAATCCATAACCACCTCTGATTTCTGCAGATACTATTCTGTCATTGCTAAATAAATCTAGATCTGTTGCATCTAATTGAAAACCAAATCTAGGTTGAACAATGCTTGTACTTGCTGGGCTATCATTTCTGAATCCTAGAAGACCTGAACCATATTCGTTATATGCAGGACCTGCATCCATTTCAAAACTGTCATATCTAAGACCATAGTTAACAGTTAAGATATCAGAAACATAGTATTTATCTTGAACATAGAAAGTTTCAAATGTTCCACTAAAACCTGCCATCGCGTAATATGGATCACCTGTTGCAGATTTGTTAAATCTAAAGAAATAAGGAATACCAGCATAATAGTTGTCTACACCATTAAACTTATATGCTCCGTTTTCTCTTGAAATAAATAGATTACCCAATCTTTTATCAATGCTGTCGTAACCCATAGTAATCTCATGGTCACCCATGGTATAAACAGCTTTCATGTTTAGAATTTCATCAAATGCAAAACCTTCGTTAGCACTTCTATACTTATCAGGACCTAAGAAAATAACTTCTCTATTACCAGATCCTGTATAGGTACCATCAGCTTGGTCGATTCTAATTTCAACATGTGGAAAATCTTCACCACCAAGTGCATCTTGATCATTAGCCCACTCAACCTCAGAGTACTTAATCTGTACGAAAAGGTTATCTGAAAAATCTCCATAATATGCATATGTATCTTTTTCAGTTTTAGCTGGATAGTTGTAGTAATGAGAGCTAAATCTAATATCATAGTTATATGGTCTGACAGTGTTGTCTTCGGAAAAACTATAAACATACTCAACTCTGTGATTGTCATTAATATACCAATCCAACTTCACTAACTCTTTATCAGCCATCTCTGGTGGAGGTAAAAATGAAGTCGTACCAGGATCATAGTTATAAAGAGCTATAGTTTGAGCACGAACCTCATCAATTAATGCTTGAGTAGCTGTTCTATATGTGTAAGGTTCAGCTGGTGATACTGAAGTGAACTCCTCTACAGATGCAAAGAAGAACACTTTATCTTTTATGATTGGACCACCTAAGACAAAACCTTTGGTTTCATCACTAAATTGGCTAGCTTTCTGGCCATTAAGAGTACCAACATTATCTTCATCAGTGCTGTAGTTATAATATGAACCAGTGAACTCGTTTGTTCCTGATTTAGTTACAGCATTAATACTAGCACCTGTAAAGTTACCTTTTGAAACATCAAATGGGCTAATATCAACTTGAATCTGCTCAATAGTTTCTATACTAATAGGATTTCTGACTGATGGAAAACCATTTGCATTTAGTCCAAGTTGGTCATTTTGCTCTATACCATCAACTGTAAAGTTATTGTATCTATTGTTAGTACCTGATACAGAAATGGTTGCATTTCTAGATGTACCCTCAACAAATATTCTTGAATCTTTTTTTACATAATCAGATATTGATCTTTCAATACTTGGGATCCTTTCTATATCTTGACTTGTTACTGCCAATGAAGTTTGCACAGAAGCAGATCTTGTTCCAGTGACCACAACATCATCAATGTCTGCTGTAGAAACCATATCAACTGATAATTTAGCAGTCTCAGAAACTGTTAAAAAAACATTATCTAATGTTTCAGTTGCATAACCAGATGCTGAAATTGTTATCTTGTATGGTCCACCAGGCCTTAAATTACCAACTGAAAAGACACCATTAGCATCTGCCGTAGTTGATTTTGTTATACCTGTTGGAACGTGAGTCACCGAAACATTTGCAGAAGCCACACCAGCATCACCCCGAAGAGCAGATGTAGTATCGTTAGAAGCAAAAGTATTAAGTGAGAATATAGTTACCAAGAAGAACCCTGCAAGAAGGTACTTTGATTTATTAAATAACATAGAATAATCCCCGTTAAAATTGTTATATCTACATTATGTACATTTAAAAAAAATTCTCAAGAAATTATTGTAAAAGTTATGTGAATTTTTAATACAGATAATGATTTAAATTTCTAAATCTAATGAACCAAAATAAGGCTCTAAAATTTTTGGTAATTTAATTATATTTGATCCATCATATCCATTTTCCAAAAGAGCAATTAATGTTCTTCCTACAGCTAAACCAGAGCCATTTATGGTATGCGCATAATGCTTTCCATCTTTTGATTTAATCTTAATGTTAGATCTTCTTGCTTGAAAGTCTCCAAAATTAGAGCATGAAGATATTTCTCTATACTTATTTTGGCTAGGCATCCAAACCTCGATATCAAATGTTTTGCACGAAGAAAATCCGATATCACCAGCACATAACTGAATAACTTGATAAGGGAGTTCCAATAATTGGAGAATCTCTTCAGCATTATTTAATAATCCTTCTAACTCTGACATTGATGAATCAGGACTAGAAATTTTAAATAATTCAATTTTTTCAAATTGATGTTGTCTTATGAGGCCCTTCGTATCCTTTCCATAGCTTCCTGCTTCAGATCTGAAACATGGTGTATGCGCTGTAAGTTTTATAGGAAGCTGTTCTTCACTTAGCAAAACATCCCTGTATATGTTAGTTAATGGAACCTCTCCTGTAGGAATTAGGTATAGATTTTCAGATGTTTTAAAAAGATCATCTTCAAATTTAGGTAAATTACCAGTACCAATTAAAGAATCTTTATTGGCCATATAAGGCAAATAATATTCCTCATAACCATTTTTATTGGCAACATCCAGCATCAATGATATTAGGGCTCTTTGCAACTTTGCTAGACTTCCCCTTAATACCGCAAATCTCGATCCAGCTATCTTTGCTGCTAAGTCTGTATCAATTTTTTTAGTTAGATCAATATGGTCTACAGTATTGGTAGATATTATTTCTCCAACTTTCCTAACCAAAACATTATCATTTTCGTTAGAGCCATTAGGTGTTGATTCATCTGGAATATTAGGAATATCTAAGAGAAATTCATTTATAGATTCTAAAAGCGTGTTTAGTAATTCATTTTCTTTTTTTAAATCTGAATTAATGCTATCTATCTCTACTTTTAATGAGGTAGTATCAGCACCAGAAACCTTTAACTTACCAAACTCTTCTGATAATTTTTTTCTACTAGATTGAAGTGTTTCAACGTTAACCTGTAAAGATTTTCTTTCAGAATCAAGAGCCTTGAATTTTTCAGAGTCTAATTTGTAACCTCTTCTAAGAAGTGCAACACTTGTAGCATCAATATTATCTCTTAGATTTTTTATATCAATCATCTTTTATTTAGAAAAATTTATACCTATATAGGTCGCTAAAATTGTTAGCAATATAGTTGCTATTATATATGAACATGCAATTAAAATATTAGTATTAAACAATTCTATAGATTGATAACTGAATGCGGACATTGTTGTGAAAGAACCTAAGAAACCAACAGCAAAAAAATAATACAGGTTGTCTTTTGATATCATTGAATTGCCCAAGACTAAGCCAATAACAAGGCAACCCAAAATATTTACAAT
>Ga0181563_10005955_pt1 | contig 11046 bp, 11 predicted proteins | sample 011ome_25_FD_133759 | JGI IMG/M metagenome (GOLD analysis project Ga0181563, IMG submission 133759) | Coastal salt marsh microbial communities from the Groves Creek Marsh, Skidaway Island, Georgia - 011512CT metaG (megahit assembly) | ecosystem: Environmental > Aquatic > Marine > Intertidal... | reverse complement strand
TTGTTGTAGCGGTAGCCATTGTTGTAGCGGTAGCCATTGTTGTAGCGGTAGCCATTGTTGTAGCGGTAGCCATTGTTGTAGCGGTAGCCATTGTTGTAGCGGTAGCCATTGTAATAATTGGGTTTGTTAATGACATTTAGAGGATTATTTGGGATTAATTATTTATTTTATATATAAAAGTAATTCAATTTTTTTCAGGTATAAATGAAATTTTCGTCTATATATCGTCTATTATGTGTGTGTGTAATTAAAATGAAAATAATAATATATTATTATTTATATATTATTAATTATATAGTATGAATACAATACAAAAACGATTTTTATTATTTTTAATTGGTTGTATTGGAGTAAGATCGTTATTTGTATACTTAGCAAAAAATGCCAATAAAACTTATTTACGCTATATGGGTTATTTATCACTTTTACCTGCAATTGGCTTTATTTATTTATTTTTGTCGGGAACAAGACAAACTGGAAAAGAAGTATTTGGCGATAAAATATGGTGGAATAATTTAAGACCTATTCATGGAATAATATACCTTTTATTTGCATATAACGCAATTACCGGTAATCTTTTTGCTTGGATATATTTGTTAATTGATGTTATAATTGGATTGATTAGTTTTTTAAGTTTTCATTATTATAATAATGATTTTAAAAAGTTATACATTTAAAAAGTTATACATTTTAATTATTTAAACACCAGTTGCATACTGCATCGTCATCTCTCGTGCATTGGCGTCATGTTTGGGTTTATCTTTAATTAAAAGGTCGGCAATTTCATAAACCAACGGATCATTGGGGTTAGGGTCATCCATTAATGAACAAATACACAGAAGCGTTTTACTTATAGTCATTGCCGGGCTCCATTTATCTTTTAAAATATCCAAACAAATTGAGCCATTTGCATTAATATTACAATGATAAATTTTCGTTAAAAAAGTGATATGTGGTGCGCGAAAAGGATAGTCGGCCGAAATATGGATATGTAAATAAAAAATACCTCCATAATAAGGACTGCCTTCAGGACCCATTATAGTCGCTCGCCATTGAAAAGGGTCGCGATCGTCAATAAGACCCGCCGAACAATTTTCTGGCGGATTTTTCTGCAATTCTTCTAATTCTTTTTTAATGCGTTTTTGCGTTGCCATCTCTCTTAACTTTATATATAAAGCGACTTAACTTTATATATATTTCGTTTTACATACAAATACGGCTTGTATTATAAATAAGAATTATATTATGGATTACCCATTTTGTATAAATAACAAATATACGAATACATTGTTGGAAAAATATTTGAATTTTCAATATACGGTATATCATTTTTTTCACAATATTTACGCACAATATGTTTAATTTGTCTTAAAGAACTGTGTGGAATGTTGGGAAATATATGATGTTCTATTTGAATATCTAATGAAAAACACATAAATCGTGTAAATATATCATCTGTTCGATAATTCATGCTACTTGAAACTTGGTTGTACAAAAAGTCGTTTTTATTTTCAGTATTTATTTGAATACATTCATACTGTATATGGGATAATTGCGCTATAAATGCAAATAATAATCCACACAATGAATACCAATAGAGAATTTTATACACCCCAAAAAAATATATTAAAATTGGAAAACATATAAAATTTTTACTTTCTTTTCGTGTTATACTAATTATGAAACCTTTATGTATAAACGACAGTTGAAAAATAAATAAACTATATAAACTTTGAAATTTGTTATACCAATTATATGACTGTTCGGCCGAATGTCTTATAATTTGATTTGGTAGTGAAAAATCACAATCGTATTTGGTATTTGTAAAACAATGATGTGAGTAATTATGAATAAATTTCCAATTACTTTCAATCATTAATGGATAGGAACACATAGTTAAATAACGATTTATTGTTTGGTTTTTAAACCCGCAATAATGCGAGGTTTCGTGAAAAATTAAATTACATATACCAGTGTTCATTACTGCCAATAACCCAACCCACCAGTACGATAAATTGGCTGAATTTAAAAAAAAATAACACCATATTCCTAAATACAAAGACAGCATAAATATATTGTATGCAATTTCTTTATTACTCCAATACAGTGGAATTTTTTTTTCATATATTTCGTCATATACTAACTTTTTCAATTCACTATATTTATCATATGTGTAATTCGTATCATATTTTATAACCATAGTATCAGCTTCAGTATCAGGTGTAGAAATTTCATATTTTGGCAATATCGTCGCTATAATGTTTTTAGGATTTTTATGATAAGTGTAAAGCAACGGAGTAATGTTTATATATGATTTTAGGTTGTTAAACATATCTATTCCGCCGGGATGGATATTTACAAAATCATTAAAATCATACATTTTATCATGAATTTTATAAATATATGATTGTTTATTTACTTTATCATTATTTTTTTCTTTGGTAGACATTTAATTATTATATTAATACAAAAACATTTATTTATTATAGTTTTATTAATTAATAAAAACTAAATTCATTTATTGTGGTTTTATATGATTTTGTTTGTTAGTCGTTATTATTATTCAATTGGAATATAAGTGATATACAGTAACCTATGTAATTTGAAATAAATTGAATTACTTTTTGTAAAAAAGGATTATGATAACCCCAAACCAACCAACCAGACCATCCAGACCAACCAGACCAACCAGACCAAGCAAAATGTTTTGCAAAGTATGCAATTCCGCTGGAAAGCCCGATAGCGTTTGTAAGACGCACAATGTGCGTGATGAAAAGGGTAGTGTCATTTGTACTACTCTACTGAGTCAGTCGTGTAAGTATTGTAAGGAAAAAGGGCATACGCCAAAGTATTGCACCAAACTTAAAATCAAACAAAAAAACCAACAACAACAACAAGCGCCGCGAAATAGTAACCAACAGCGTGCTCGCGAATTGTGTTCTTCGCCGCCTCCAGCGTCAGCGCCAATTGGAAAAAAAACCAACAACTACTTCCAAACGCTGATGGTTGACGAAGAAACCGGCGAACCCACCAAAGACACCGAAATCGAAACCTACACACAAAATTTGAAGAATAATTTTCCAGCGCTAGGTAAGGAAAAGACGATGAAAATCGTGAATGCCATTTTTACTACTAGAGGTCAAAGCTACAGCAGCGCCGCCAACTCTACCGCACCTGCCTCTGCCCGATACGAACGCGATGATTCGCCCACTCCCTCGCCGATTTCATCTCGCCCACATTCACCTCCACCTGCTCCTAAGAAAATGCCACGAGTGAAGGAGGAGGAAAATTCAGAACCGAGTCTAGGGACTCCTTCCCCACCACCAACACAGGCAGCACCAATGACGACAAGATGGGCCGACATGGAATAGATTAAAATAGAAATAAGATTTTTGAATAAACAAATAAAAAGAAAAACCACAAAAATGTGTTTACCAAAATTAACACATTTTTTCATTTTGTTATTATAATTTCAACTTATTTTTTTTAGTCTTTTTCAATTGTATAACCTTCTCTATTTTCTTTTTCGTCATATTCTTTGTTCCCACTGATTTTCCTTTATGAATTGTAAATTCAGTCCATGGTTGTTGAGGGCGGTCATGGAGATACGGTTCTTGATCAGCCCAGATAATATTGCGTTTACAGAATTCAGATTTATCAAAAGGCATTCCACACGAAGATCCCCATCGCGCCATAAATCCCATTTTATTACAAAGTGTTGTGTCACATACTTTTCCGTCCAGCGCACCACGCGGCTGAAAAGGTTTTGGGCGCGAGGGGTCCGACATAAAAGCCCTATCATCTAACTCATAATGACTACATACTGTACGCGAACACGGGTTAATGCGATTTAAATATACATCTTTATGATCAGCCATAATTTCTTCGGCAATTTTCAAATCGATCTTTCCTTTATGTTGATCCATTAATTCTGTTAATCGCACATTACGCGCACCTTGATGCCGCCTCATATCAAAATGTCCAACATTCGCTGATTCTAGATTGCGAATACGAGGATCATATGCGCCATTAAATCCAATAAAACAACCATTTTTCTTTTTTTCCACATTCACATATTTCATTCCTAGTTCAATGCGCATAATAGTGTTCGTTTTCGTATCACCGATCAACCAAGCATTCGCATAATCGCCGCCATTATTATTTACAAGAAAATCATGGATTTCGTCAAGGGTTTTACCATATTGCATTGCTTTGCGGATGCGGCAACATATGGGATCTTTTAATTCAAACTTATTAAAGCCGCCAATTGTTGTTTCCGTGCACATAATTCCATTACTTGTCACATAGAAATCAGATTCACTTGAAAATTTACCCGGAGCGGTTTGCATTAAAATACGCGCCCCTTTGGTCGGTTGAATATCTAACATAACATTATAATACTGACCAGTAATAAAATTATCAAATGTAATATGACCACATACAATCTTACCGTCCTTGGTATAATTACCAACGGCCATAAACCCCGAACAACGATCAGGGGCACCGCCACTTTTATATTTTTTAGCCATAGGACAATTTTTACCGCCTTCACTGTGACCGCCTGCTGAACCCTCGTCAAAAAGTTCACCATATTTTTTATCTAATTCAGGATAATTTTTTATGATAGTGGGTACAATGCTAAAGAATGAATCCATGCTTGCAAAACAATTCCACAAAACCATATCATTTAATGATATTTTACAACCTCCGTCATTCGCCCCTTTCATTACCCCAACCATTTCTTCATGATATTCGGGATAATTCTTTTCAATAATCGGTCCCCAAATGGTACCAATAATTTCGCTGAACATTTCGCGTTTATATCCATAATCCTCGTATAAGGTAAACTCAAGCATTTTAAATATTTCTTTTAACTCCTTCGCAATTAAATAGCCATGTGCATATCCTATTTGACTTGGATTTCCTTTTATTGAGAGATAAATCCATCCGTCTTTTTCATAGCGAAGACCGTTTTTTATTTTCATCTCTCTATATATAATAATGCAGAATATTAAATATAAATGTTATTCGCCTCAATGTATTCTTTCACCAAACCTAAAAACTTGTTATTGACCTGCTTGTAGTAATTTATTAATAATAAATTATTTAAAAACAATAAGCGGAAGCGCACACTAAACAATAAGCGGAAACGCACACTATAATTTTATATAACTTTGACTATATAATTTCCAATATTCCAAGAATCCTTCCAGGGATTAATCCAGGTTTGACGTTCACAAATCGATTTTGGACATTTTAAAAATGTCCATTTTGCAAAAGGGCCGCATCGGTCTGTGAAAAATCATGGAAATACGGATTGTCACCATAATGCTCTCATTTCGGGTTTTTCATAAAAAATGTTGTGACGATAATTTTTTATGAAAAAAAAGTAATTGTATGAAAACTAATTAGGCGATTTTTATATTAACAATATATATAGAATATGTTAATCGAAAAATCGCCAAAAATCGCCAAAATATTTGATTGCGAAAATTGTAAGTATACATGTAGCAAGAAAAGTGATTTTGATAAACATTTATCTACTAGAAAACATGAGAAGTTAATGAATGTTAATAATAAATTAATTGAAAAATCGCCATACTATAATTGTTCTCAATGCAATAAAGAATATAAATCAAATGTTGGATTATGGAAACATAAAAAAAAGTGTAATATAGATGAAAATATTAAACTATCTGATTTAACATTACTTGAAAAAATTTATAATGAAAATATTGATTTTAAAAATATTATATTGGAGTTGGTTAAAAGCAATACGGAGTTACAGAAACAAATGATAGATGTTTGTAAAAATAGTAATACAACAATTAATAATAATAACAGCAAAACATTTAATATGCAAGTATTTTTGAATGAACAATGCAAGGATGCAATGAATATTATGGATTTTGTTAATTCGATGACGCTTGAATTCTCGGATTTGGAGAATGTAGGTAAAAACGGGTATGTAGAAGGGATTAGTAGCATCATTATCAAGAAACTGAATGAATTGGATATTTATAAACGCCCAATTCATTGTAGTGACGCCAAGCGTGAGATCATGTTTGTAAAGGATGATAATGTATGGGAAAAAGAGAACAGTACTTATGACAAATTACGGAAAGCTATTAAATATGTCACCAAGAAAAATAGCGATATGCTAATTCCGTGGAGCAAAAAATACCCGGCATGCATGAATACATCGCATCCGATGAATGACACCTACATCAAATTAATGGGGCAAGCCATGGGCGGCAAAGAAGATTTTGTAGATAGCGAAAATAAAATAATGAAAAAAATCGCCAAGGCAGTATTGATTAATAAAACTTGTTAAAAAATTATTATTATTTTTCATAATATTCCAAGAATCCTTCCAGGGATTAATCCAGGTTTGACGTTCACAAATCGATTTTGGACATTTTTAAAATGTCCATTTTGCAAAAGGGCCGCATCGGTCTGTGAAAAACCATGGAAATATGGATTGTTACCATAATGCTCTCATTTTGGTTTTTTCATAAAAAATGTTGTGACGATAAATTTTATATATATTTTTGAAAACTATTTAAGCGGAAAATAGTATTTCCATATATTAGAGTAAATGGAAATCATATTTTCCGCAAAATCCGCCGAAAAATATGCATGCGAATCTTGTGACACAATATGTATTAAAAAAAATGATTGGGTGCGACACTTGCAGACCAAAAAACATTTAAGAAATTCTGGAAAAAATAAGGAAACTAAAATTTCCGCAAATGATTTTAAGTGCAAATGTGGTAAAAAATATTATTCAAATAGTGGTTTATGGAAACATTTAAAAATATGTACAAATGAGTGTAAAACCGATAATATACAATTTATTAAGAATGAACCAAAACACAGTAACAGTAACAGTAACAGTAATAATATTAACAATAAGGAGATCATTCCGAACGACGTTTCTTTTTTAACTAACTTAGTTTTAGAAGTAGTAAAAAATAATAATGAATTGCAAAAACAAAACAATGAATATCAAAAACAAAACCAAGAATTTCAAAAACAAATGTTAGAAGTATGTAAAAATAGTGGAACTTATAATTCCCATAATAATAGTCATAATAAAACATTCAATTTGCAATTCTTTTTAAACGAACAATGCAAAGATGCAATGAACATTATGGATTTCGTTAATTCTATGACACTTGAATTTGCCGATCTAGAAGATGTGGGGAAGCTGGGATATATAGAAGGGATAAGTAAAATTATAATTAGGAAATTGAATGAGTTGGATGTTTATAAACGACCAATTCATTGCAGTGATTCAAAAAGAGAGATTATGTATGTAAAGGACGATAATATATGGGAAAAAGAGAATAGTACATATGATCGACTTCGCAAAGCTATCAAATATGTAACAAAAAAAAACGGTGATATGTTAATTCCATGGAGTAAGATGTATCCGGCCTGCATGAATACATCACATCCGCTTAATGATACTTATATTCAAATTATGGGGCAAGCCATGGGCGGAAAAGAAGAATTTGTGGATAGTGAAAATAAAATTATGAAAAAGATTGCCAAGGCGGTATTGATTGAAAAATAAAATAAAATGATATGCTTAAACTATAATCATATGCCTAAATTATAATCATATGATTAATCTATAGTATTTTCTGTAAGGCTTCAATTTGTTCTTCTTTTAATTTTTCAGGAAAGATAACATTAAAATTAATTATTAGATTACCTATGTGATTATCTCGTTTCATACCGAAACCCTGTAATACCTTGTGATGATTATTTGCAATAATATTTCCAACAGTATTATTGATTTTAAAATTTCGTCCATCTAAATAAGTCATGTCAAATACAAAACCACATAAAGCATCTTTTAAGCTAATCGTTTTATTTAAAATAATATCTAACCCATTTCGAACAAATTCAGTGTCATTTTGAATTTTAATAAAAACCTTTATATCGCCCTTATTATTTTCAGATAGAATGTTTCCTTTTTCGCGTAAAATGATAATTTCATTATTATCAACCCCTTTCGGAATAGGTATGTAAATAGTTTCTGTTTCTTCGCGTTTAACCTCATTTTCTAAAATCCATCGAGTAATTTCAATAGGCATATTATAACCAGTATAAGCTTTTTGAATAGTAATTGTTTCGGTTTTAATAATCGGGGTAGGTTTTGCTAATCGTTGCTTAATGTTATCCATATTAAATACATTGCCGCCCATCCGAATACCATTTCCATCAATCTTTATTCCTCCGCCATGCCCGCCAAAAAAATTATTAGAAACAAAATTTAATATATCGGCTGGATTGAAATCACTGTTGTTTGAAGTTGTAAAAAATGGCATACCTCCGCCATTATTTACACCCCCCCCCGCAAATTGCATTTTACTTTGCATATCATATTGTTGCCTTTTTTGTTCATCGCCAATTGTTTCATATGCAGTATTTATACTTTGAAACTTGGCTGTTGATTCAGGTGAATTATTGTTTCGGTCGGGGTGATATTGTAACGATAATTTTCGATAAGCTTTTTTAATATCTTCTTGACTAGCAGATTCATGAATACCTAAGATTTCATAGAAATTGGTCATATTATTATTATTAATACATAATATAAACTTAAATAGTTATTTACGAATAATATTAACCTTATGGAAAAACCATTTCTTTATAAATATCAGCCACAGTGGCTAAAAGATTTTGATCTAGATGATGATTTGAATATATTATTAAAAACTCTTTTAGAAATGGATGTATTAAATATGTTATTTAATGGCGATTCAGGTAGCGGTAAAAGCTCATTAATAAACGCTATTATTCATGAATATTATAAGCCATTAAAAAGCGCAGGAAATGAAAATATTTTATATATAAATAACCTAAAAGAACAAGGTATAAGTTACTATCGTGTAGATGTTAAAACATTTTGTCAAACACCGTCTAGTATTCAGGGTAAAAAAAAAATATTAGTAGTAGATGATATTGATTTTATAAATGAACAAAGTCAGCAAGTATTTCGAAATTATATTGATAAATACAGTCATAATGTTCATTTTATTTGTTCGTGTATTAATACACAGAAAGTTATAGATAGTTTACAGTCTAGATTGACTATTATAAAAACACGGAAATTATCTGATCAAAAATTAATTAACATTATTAATCGAATATGTAAGTTAGAAGATATTGCTATTATGTCTGATGTAATTGATTTTATTATATCTATTAGTAATAAATCTGTAAGAATTATTGTAAATTATTTGGAAAAATTTAAATTATTGAATCGTACTATTACAATTGAATTGGCAAATCAAATATGCACAAATATATCATTTTATGAATTTAATGAATTTACAAGTATTTGTAAAAATGAAAAAGACTTACGAAAAGCAATAAATTTAATTTATAAATTATCTAATCGTGGTTATTCGGTGATGGATATATTAGATAATTATTTTATTTATATAAAAAATACAATTATTTTAACCGACGAAGAAAAATACGAAATAATACCACATATTTGCAAATATATTACTATTTTTAATAATATTCATGAGGATGATATAGAATTGGCACATTTTACAAATAATTTAATAAATATTTTTGATAATAAGTTACTTATAAAATAGTATATATATATATAATATCAATATAGTATCAATGAAAAACCAAATATTTAAAACTACAATACATCCTGATATATTATGGGAGTTTTTAAAGAATAATGGGGAAGAGTATATTGACTATTATGTTTTTTCAAAAAATTTATATAAAAAAGCATTATTTCGTGATACAATTGTACAATTTACTCAATTATTAAATAATTATTATTATGATTCAAAAAAATATTATATTACACGGAAAATGGATTATATAAAATTTATTACAATTATCCGACAGTTATGTAATAGTATTAATATAAAATATACTACGCAATTGGTGTATAATAATTCTACATATGAAATAGATTATCATATATATAAACCAGAATGTGTGATAATTGAGAATGTATAATATTATAAGTATATTGTGTATACCTATAATATTAAATTTATCTATTAAAATTACCTATTAATTAATAAATATTTACCAATGGTCGTGTTAGATTCTAATGCCTGCTTGGCCGATAGTCTGGCAAACCATTGAAACGCCGTTCGTTTAAGAATTTCGTCGGCCGGAAGGTAAAGACCTTGGACCCTATCAGAAAGGTTAATAAAATTATTGCTCATCAATCTATCCAAGGTTACTGGTTTTCCATCACTATCCATCCCGCCCAATAAATCGGACGGAATCATATTTAATTCGCCCTTATTAATTTTTTCAAAACACCAGCGCTGAAAAGCGCCAGTAAAATGACTTTCTGCAGTAAAATCGCTTGATGTATTTATTTCTAAATAATTAATATATTGTGACATTGTAGGAGAGCCTTGTTGACAACCCATAAATTTTGTATTGGGGAAGAAATTAACCTGATCGGATACATTTGACCGAGATACCATTTCCCCTACAACCATTTTTTCATTATCAGTAAGTTTATAATATAATGGTGCTAAATTTTGAAAACATATGAAGGAACTAGGAACCAAAATTCCACCATAATTATATAATACCTTGGCCAATGCAAGTTCTCTTATTTTATTTTTAATAGGGTCAGCAATCAATGATAAATCCACAGTCCAGCCAGGTAAAATATTTGGAAATGTTTCATCATCAATTAAACAAACATTAAAATCGTCGCCGCATTTATCAATAATTGATTTAAGTGTTAAATATTGATACGGTTGATTTAAGTTTTCTGTATTCCGTGAAGAAAAACTAGGCCACCAGCGTGCGTTTTTTTCATATGCCATATGAATCCATATAATAGGTTTTTTGCTTTGAGCTAAAGAAGAATCATTAAGTAAATATTGTTTTACTATTTTATAATTTTTCATATTATCATCATCATATATTGATGATTTATATTTATTATAAATAAAACTCAATATTAATGTTATTGTCAATGGATAAATATAATGATTATATTTATTGAATTTTGAAAATGCCATTTAT